>Ga0114925_10001559_pt1 | contig 11372 bp, 8 predicted proteins | sample SumtaG_2_FD_87287 | JGI IMG/M metagenome (GOLD analysis project Ga0114925, IMG submission 87287) | Deep subsurface microbial communities from Indian Ocean to uncover new lineages of life (NeLLi) - Sumatra_00607 metaG | ecosystem: Environmental > Aquatic > Marine > Oceanic > Sediment | place...
ACACGGTGATGACTACCTTATTGGAGGATTATCTCTACAACCTGCCTGAGTCGGGCGAGCGGGCGATTAGGATCACTGGCAAGTCCGTGCGCGCCAAGCTAGACGCCATCGTCGCAGACGAGGATCTCAGCCAGTACATACTGTAAAGCGGCATATACCAGGGTGGCCCTTGTGGTATTGACAATCAATAAATTCTTCCTTATACTAGTATGTGGACAATGGGTGGACAGTTTCGATCGGACTTGACAAGTGCCTTCTTAGAGTTCATAATTTAAGTAGAAGGCAAAGCCGGAGGCAGATAAAATGTCCAACGCAGGACTCAATCTATGCCAATACCTAACCTTACAGGCGACGGTTTGTTGCCCACCGGCGAGTATGTGTGTACAGTGGAAGAAATTTGCGAGGTATTTGGTCAAATGCCTGATTACGAATACCGAAGTCTTCTATGCAAACAGTTAAAAAAATTCGTCGAGGCAGTCTCTGCAATGGACATCGCATCTGACGTAGTGGTAGATGGGTCTTTTACTACTTCTAGGAAAGAGAAACCTAGTGATATCGATGTCGTGTTAAACTTAATCACAGAAGAAAGTGCAAATGTAATGGATATAAAAATAACTCAAACACGAGGGAGGCAACATTGGCTTGGCTACCCTAAGATACATACCTATGGTGGTTTTAAAGGAACACCTTCTTACGATAATTATGTTGATTTTTTTCAAATGTTGGAAGGAAGCCCCGAAAAAAGAAAGGGGTATCTCAAAGTAATATTATGATAGAGAATGAAATTCAATTAAAGCAAGCAAGAAAAGCTCTAGCTTTACTTGAAGATGCGGTAACTGATTTAAGGAAAAGAGTTGGAGGGAAAAATCCCGCCCTTTTTGAAGCACTTGCCGCTGCCCCTCTAGAAGATATCGAAAGAATCAGACAAGAAATTGATGTGTATACTGGTTTAGCTCAAGTCCAAAAGAAAAAGGCTCCATTATGGTTGAAGTTGCAGGGGGAAAATATAGAATACGGCAAGGCATCTGCAAAGATCCTATCTGATTGGCTTAAGAAAGTTGTTGACTCCTTCCGAAATGTAGTTACTTTTCTTTTCACCGGTAGAAGTGCAGGTATAGGAACCCCACCCAAAGAAATAAGCGCGCTATCAGAAATCAATGTTGCTGCCTTTGCGCCTGGAAGCCTAGAGATTGGATTTAGATTACCTGAAGAAACTCAGCAAGAGTTATTTGACAAGAGGAATTTCCCCGAAGAGGCTTTGTTCGGATTATTGAAAGCTGTTACATGGCTTGATTCTGAAGAGCCAGAAGAAAAACTAGAAGAAGATTTTCCTGAACCCGAAGAAAGAAGGGTTATATTGAATGAAGCAATGAACCTTGTTCCTTCAGAGGATTCTCCAGTTTCGACAGTTGAACTAACGGGTGCTTACATGCCAAGAAAAATGAAAGTCAGTCTTACACCCAAACATAAGGAAAAAGGGAGACCAGTAATCAAGAAACTCGAAGAACATGAGGCAGTAGAAAAGGAAGGGCAGATAGAGGAATATATTGGGTGGCTGGCTGAAGTGAATTATAGTCACTACCCCTTCACCTTCGAACTTCATGACCCTGATGACCCAAAACACAAGAAGATCGAAACCTTCACCTTTGAAATAGATCTAGTAAAAAAAGCCTATGAATACCTTGATTACAATGAAGAACATCCTCGTACGGTAAAAGTTAGAGGGCGAAGGATAGAGAAAAAATTAGAGGCACTCTCTATCGAACCAGTCAACGAATCCGCTTAAAACTTTATAGGAGCTTACCCGCCGACGCGGGCGAGGGCGGCCAATTTGGCCTGGGCGCGGGCCATGTTCTTGCGCGCGTTCGTGTGGTCAGGGTCTGTGGCGAGCACCTTCTCCCAGTATGAGATGGCAAGCTCGTAGTTGTTCTCGGAGTATGACTCCACCCCCAAAAGGTAGAGCTTCTGCACGTCGGCAGCCTTCTTTGCCGCCTTCTCGATCTCGGCCAGGTTCTGCTGCACCTCTATGTTTGCAGGATCAAGCTGAAGCGCGGCCCTTAGCTCCTTCTCCGAACGCGCCGGGTCCTGGGTTTCCTTGGCGCGCGCAAGGCGTCGCTGCACGTCCTCTGAGAGCCTGCGGTCTATCTCGCCCAGCTTCTGCAAAAGCTCGGCGTTCTGGGGAGCAAGCCTTAAAAGCCCCCGTACCTTAGACTTTGCCTCGGAGTAGCGGCTGCGACCCAGCAGTGCGCCAACCTCCTCGATCTCGGCTGATATATAGCGGTCGATCTCCTCCTTGGTCTTGCGCATGTAGTCGCGAGCCACCTCGTTGTCGCGATCGTAGTCAAGCACCTTCTCGAAGGAACGCATGGCGGTAAGGTAGTCCTGTGTGGCAAGTGCCTCGATGCCTTTCCGCAGGTCGTCCTGTATCACGACAGGGGCCGAGGCGATAAGCTCTTTGGTAACACCCTCTTCTGCATCCTCTTGATAGAACAGGGCAAGGCTGTGGGTTGAATCCTGGGCCAGTATCTCTTGGGCCAGCACCACCAGCGCCACGTAGTTCTTGCTCACGTAGGCCTTTTTTGCCCCCTCAACCAAGGAGTTCAGCGCCATCTGTTCCTTCTCTGCATTAACCTTGGCAATCATCCCCTGCGCCTGGGTGTTCTCCGGCCACCAGATAAGTGCCAGGTCCCAGCTCGCCAGCGCTTCGTCGTATCTGCCCATGTTGTAGGAGGTCATCCCCTGCTCATAGAGGCTTTGACTGGTGAGCTTCATCCGTTCAAGCGCCTCTTTCTCGGCCTCTTTGCGCGCCTCGGCCAAAAGCCGCTCTCGCTCCGCCTCGCTTGCACCGAAGTGAAAACCTATATCAAGCCCGTGAATGCCGCCTGCGCCGAAGTATGTGTTGGGCAGGTAGGAGTAGTTGATCTCCAGGTTGGCAAGCTCGAGGCCGAAGCCGGTGGCCAGACCGTTGATGAAGTTGCCTGCGATGCGTTCGGAGGTATAGCCCATTCTGAGCGAGAGGAGACGCCAGGGGGAGTACTCTATAGCGCCTGAGATCACCAGCCCCCGCGCTCCGTAGCCAGCACCTGCCAGGAGTTGAAGTTTATCTGAAAGAAACCCGTAGCGTGCAGAACCTGCGACGTAAAGCGGCTGCAGGGTGCCATTGCTTGTGGCGGTGTCGCCCGCAAGCGTGTCGGAGCCAGCAAGATCGAACCTCATACGGGGGCCGAGATTCTGCACTACAAGCCCGAGACCCAGCTCGCCTAACTCCTGATAGGCCCCAAGATCCACACCCACCGAGGCGGCCTGAAATTCGGAATCCTCGGCATAAGGATTCGTGCCCAGAGAGACGGTCTGGACGCGAAGGGCCAATCCGGCACTGAAACTTCCAAATCGACGGGAAAAGGAGAGCGCAGTGGCAAAGGCGGAAGCATTCGTGTTGTCTAGATAATAGTCGGGATCGGCAGGGTCGGGACGCACCTCGATGCCCTGCACATTGGCTCCCCTGAAGCCCACGCTTAAGGTTCCGAACGTGAATGGGAAGACCCCGATCAGCCCCGCTGAATTCACAAACCCCATGTTCTGACCGCCTGCTATGACGACAATCTGGGGTGCGAAGGCTGATGTGGCAGGGTTGTTGTAGAGGCTCATGCGATCGGCTGGCATAGCCTGCATCACCTCGGCCAGGGCAAGCCCCCTGGCGCCGAAGGAGACGTCAAGGATCGAAAGCCCGGGGGCCGAGGCCTCAGGAATGGACTGGGCAAGAACAGAGACTACCCCCAAACCCATCATCACCCCCAACATCAGAGAAAATCTCAACGAACTCTTGATAACACCCATCAACGCACCACCACGAAGGGCTTTGTGACCACTACCACGTCCGGAGGTTTATCACCATCCGGGGCAGCATCACGAATCGCCTGGAAAGTTGGGTTATCACGGGCATCGACGGTCAGGCGGAAGAAGTATACGTCAGCCCCCAGATCTGATATGTCAATCTCTATGTAGTTGTGGTAGCCTGCGGAAACCATCTCGCCGCCTGCCTCCTCGTGATACAGGAGCCGCCTGGCGCGCGCGGTGAAGATCTCAAGCGTTACACGCGCGTCGTAGTTCAAATCGTAGTAGACCCGGCCGGTGCTCCGGTTGACCGCGGGTGAAGGCACAAAGAAGGCCTGCTCCGGGTTAACAAGGATAGTGGTGTCAGGTCGAGAAACCACAAGAAGGGTATCCTCAACCTTCGACTCAAGGACACCGCTTTGAGCATCGGCAATCACCCGATAGCTTCCCTCAGGGAACTCGCCGGTTTTGGAGAAGCAAGCGTAAAGCGAGTCGTAATCTGCAGAATCGGTGGGGAAACAGTAGTCCGGATAGAACTCATCGCCAAGCTCAATATGCTGCAGGTGAAGCTGGATGGAGTCCGCGAGGATGTTGGACTTGACTACTACCTGAAAGGTATCGCCTGCAAATATCTGATCCGGTGCGGAAAGGGTGAGGATGAGTATGTCAGGCAGGGTATCCGCCACCACGGTAAGGGTATCCTCAACCTTCGACTCAAGGACACCGCTTTGGCATCGGCAATCACCCGGTAGCTCCCCTCCGGAAACCCGGCGGTGTTTGAGAAACGGGCGTAAAGCGAGTCGTAGCCTGTTGAATCGGCAGGGAAGCGGTAGTCGGGATAGAACTCATCGCCAAGCTCAATATGCTGCAGGTGAAGCTGGATGGAGTCCGTGAGGATGTTGGCCGTAACCGCAACCTCAAGGGTATCTCCCGCAAATATCTGATCGGGTGCTGAAAGGGTGAGGATGAGTGTGTCAGGCAGGGTATCCGCCACCACGGTAAGGGTATCCACGGCGGCAGTAATATCCATCCCAAGGTAGGCCTGGGCTGTTGCTTGATAAAGGCCGATTTCAAGTTCTTCAGTGTTGAAAAACCATGCGGTAAGCGAGTCGTAGTTCACCGAGTCCTGAGGGGGATAGATGGAGTCTGGCCACGATACCTGCATGCCAGTAAGATGTTTTATGTGCACGGTTATGGAATCCACAAGCCTGTTGGCCCACACCGAGATGTTGAAGGCGTCACCTTGTTGAACGGTATCGGGCAGCCAGAGGCTGAGCTGGACTTCAGGGGGCGGAAGGTCAACGTCAAACGCCTCGTAGAACACCCCCTCTGCCGAAGCCACGTAGACATGTGCCTTGGAATCAACCACCTGTACCCCGCAGCCCTTTGCCATTCCGGGCGCCGGATCAGGACTCACATCCCAGTTCTTGCCGCCGTCCGCCGTGATATAGACCGAGAAGCCTTTCTTAACCTGCTTGTACACGTCCGCGGCGAGAAGGAACTCAGGCAACGAAAGATCGGTTGCGATCCTCTGGACGTTGACGCTCTCCAGACCGGTGACCTTGCTCCAGCTCTCGGCACCGTCGGTGCTCACGCATACCTGATTGTTGTCCAGGAGCGTATAGAGACGGGTTCCCGCGACCTCAAACTGGATCGGCAGGCCGTTGGCAGGCAGGCCTGCGTCGGCAGTTTGCTTGAGACTGCCCTTTAGCGCGGGATCGTCGGTGCGAAAACTACCCAGAACGGTGGCAACGTAGAGCCTTCGATCCAGAGGAGAGTAAGTGAGATCGGCTACCGTCCGCCACTCCAGGTTCTCGGTGACGATGTAGTTATCCAACCCGTCGCTGCTGTAGTAGATGCGATACTGGGTCTGGCCATTCCACCTGCCTATGGCGACAAACCAGACCTCGTTTCCGTTATCGTGGTTTGAGGCTACAAAGGGTATCAAGGAGGGGGAACCCACCTCGTCCGGGATCGTGATCACCTCCCAGCTTTTGCCTGCGTCCCTGGAGATCCCGATGCCGTTGAATAACCCGGCATAGAATAGGGCCCCTTGAGTGGTCCTTCCACGGGCGAGATCGAAGGTCAGGGTTATATCGTTTGCGCCGGTTCTATCCCAACTCTCACCGGCGTTATCACTTATAAACCCGCCGCTGCCAAACGAAGAAACCACAAGCCTGGTTGGGGCATCCCTGTTGACCACGATGCCCGTAAACGTCTGTGCGGGTAATTTCTCTATCACAGCCCATCCGCTTCCGACTCGGCGGTAAAGCCCGTCGAACGTAGCGGCCATAACGCCTCCCTCCCAACCGGCGAGATCGGTAACAAAAAGCGAAACCAAACCGTTACTTGCCTCAGACCAGCTGGAGCCGTGGTCGTGAGAAAGTGCAATCCCCCCGAACGTGGCTGCGTAAAGATCGTCTCCTCCCACCGCCAGATCACCGATCTGCACACCCACAAGTTCCATGTCCCCCTTCCAGGTGCCCGGCCCTATGTGTGGATTTAAGACGTAGGTGACCCCGCTCGCAGTCCCCACGTGAAGATACAATGAGCTCAGGCTGCCGGATGTCCACTCCAGCGCAAGGATACCCGCCGGCACGTAGCCGGGCAGCTCCTCCGTTCGCCAGATGCCCAGAGGCCGACGGATGTGAATCTCGCGGTAGTTGGAGACCGCAACGGCAAGCGTCCTTTCATAAGCAGCGATGGCGCTGATCCTGCCTTCGGGGACGTCCCAGTCTGGGAGGGGCTGGAAGCTCTCACCCCCGTCGCGGGAGACCCAGAGTCCTTGTTCGGTGGTGGCAGCCACCAGGGTATCGCCCAGAGCGACGATCCCCACAACGTCGGCATCGGCGGGTATGCCTTGAGCCTTGCTCCAACCGGGCGCATCCTCTGCGTGCCACCAAAGGCCCCCTTTCCTGGGGCACGACCAGAGCTTGCTCTGGATAAAGGCAACCTCGTTCATCCAGTCCACCGTGAAGGGAATCGGCTCGTATCCGTCTATCCTCTCCCAGTCAAAGCCGCCCGGCTTGCGGTAGAAGCCCTCGTTGGTGTATATGTATGGATTGGCGCCGGCGTCCACGCAGACCGCCTCCACCAGACTCCCGTAAGGGCCGTTACTGCTCCACACCTGCGTGATGGAAAGAAGAACCTTGAACCCTAACAGAAGACCAGCCATACATTATCACTTTACGGAATATTATTAACTTGTCAATAGGGGCATTCACCCCACGCCGCTGCTTCGCAACGCCGCGGGGACCCCGAGGATAATGCTCCTTTTTGCCTTCGGGCACACTTGTGATCTTAGTGCACGGAGTGTACTAAGATAAAAGATCGCAGAGAAAAACGTGGGGGCTGGCTTTCGCCCGCCCCTTTTTAATTGCCGGGTCCCTGCGGCGGGACGGAGTGCCGCCGTGGGGTGCATATCCGGGGTCCCCGCAGGAGAGCAAAGCTATCCCATGGGGTACTAAAACGTTGTCCCGCTTGACCAGTTGAAGTCGGCAACCAGCACCGAGGGAAGCATCATCGCCCCGCCGCGGCGCTCCGCTGTCCCAAGTGACGCCGGATTGCGAAGAAATCGCATCGGGGAGTCGTTGAACCGCATGTTCTTTACCGCGCACTTGATCTTACCGTTCTCTACCAAAAACAACCCGTCGCGGCTGGTCCCGGTAAATATCAACTCCATCGGGTTCACGTACCGGATGTACCATAAGTGCATCACGAGCAGCCCGCGGTCTATGCGCTTAATCATCTGATCCAGACTCCTGCTGCCGCCGAGCATAGAGAAGTTAAACGAGGGCGAGACAAGTGGTATACGCTGCTTCTTTGCCCAGTAACGCATGCACCAGAGGTTAGTAAGCGTCCCCTCCTGGATGAATACCGCCTCTTTGCGGGCCACACCGTCGTTGTAGAGATCGATAGGTATTCCTGGATTCGTCGGGTTCTGCGGGTCTGCGACCAGCGAGATCTTTTTTGACAGGATCTTCTTGCCGAGCTTATCGGCAAAGAAGCTTCGTCCTTCGTCTGCGGCGCGGCGATCCATCTGGTATACCACAAAGGGCATCATCTCACTGAAGGCTCGGGCGGTGAAGAGTGTCTTGTAGCGGCCGGGCTTGATCTCCTTTGGGTTACGGGTCATCTCTGCGGTACGGAACGCCTCGATGGCCAAAGCCTGAGGGTTGATAGCAGCGAGATCCTCCTCCTCGGCCACGGCCGAGCCAGCCGAGTTTTCGGTACGGACGGTTATGGAGAACTCGGCCTGGGTCCAGCGGTGCTCGCCAAAAAGTCCGTCGGTATTGGCCACGAAGACGGCGTAGTCGCCTGTCCTGTAGATGCCTGCCGCTTTCATCTTTCGCGAGGCGGCCTCAGCGGTTACCTCGCGGATCACCCTGGCCTTTGCGTCCACTGAGAGCTCGGTCGTCTGAGGGAAGAACCGCTCTATCTTGAGGTAGCGCTGGCTGCGGGGTAAGCCGATGAACTCGGGGTCTTCGGGAGAGGCTTTAGCAGCCGCCTCGGCCCTGCGCAGGGCGGAAAGCACGCCGCGCGAGGAGACATCCGAGGTCTCGGCCGATCCTCTCCGACGACCCATTACCGCGGTCATGTAAAGGCGAATACGGTGGCGGGTGGTGTTCTGGGTGATATGATTCTCGGCGAAGCGGGAAAGGTTCTCATTCTCGATATTAAGATAAAGGCTTGCTTCCTCTGCCTCTTTCTGTTTGGCCACGCGTTCTATGGTTTGCTTTAGCCAATCGGTGTTCATTTCTTCCCCCTTGAAACACGGATTCCGCGCACCCTGATCCACGGTCCGCCGTTGGTCATCTGGGCTACCTGCATTGGCTCGCCCTTGCCGCAGGTTCTAAAGCCCCTGGCCTCCCAGTATTTCTTACCACTGATACTGTCCACCGCACCCCAGAACTCCGGGGTGATCGACTGGTAAAGGACGTCGCGCAGCATCCTCGTCTTCTTGCCGTTGCGAATCTCGTAGAACAGGTCTCCGCCGAACTGGAAGTTGAGCCGCCGCTGATCGATTGACCAGCTCCCCCTGCCTTCGATCCAGACGCCCCTCTTGACGTCCGCCGCAAGATTCTCAGGCGAGATGCTCTTATTCGCCGGCTTCAAACAAAGGTTGGGGATGCGGTTGATTGGCATGGAGAGGTAGCTGTCGGCACGGGCAGAGCCGAAGGAGCGCTTGTATCCGGCAAGTGGCGCCACCTCGCGCGTGGAGCTGTAGTTTTTGAAGATGCCGTTGCGGATAATGTCCCATAGCTGACAGGCCACCCCATCGTCGTCGTATCCGGTGGAGGCAAGCCCGCCCGCAAGGGTGTTGTCGGCCACGAAGTTGATGATCTCTGAGCCGTAGCGGAACTTGTCCGCTTTCTTGTCCAGCGTTACAAAGCTCGTGCCTGCGAAGTTTGCCTCGTATCCAAGCACCCTATCCAGCTCGGTCGCGTGACCTACCGACTCGTGGATGGTCAAGGAGAGGTGGGTTGGGTCAAGGATCAGATCCATCTTGCCTTCGGTAGGATAAGCGGCAGAGAGCTTGGCCACCGCCTCTTCTGCAATGCGCTGGGCGTTGGCCTCAAGCTTCTGCGCCACGATGTGCTCCCAGCCCTTGTTAAGTGGATAGTCCTGAAAGCTACGTGTCTGGCTGTCACCCTTGCTCACCGCGGTTGCCATGTAGAAGGCGTTGACCGTGGTTATAAGCGTCTCGATTGCCGAACCTTCGGTCGAGGCGAAGAACTGGTGGCGCCGGGTGACACGGGTATTCGCAAGCGTTTTGACGATCCCCTTGACCCCGAGCATGATCTCGTTTATTCGAAGTAGCATGGCCAACTTGTCTTCTATGGGTATCGAGAAGGGATCAATCTGAAGCTTGGTCTCGAAGCGATCCTTGTGGACGGGTTCGGGGGCCAGCCTGACCCTATCCTTGCCAACTGTAAGGGCAGAGGCCTTGGCGACCGTGACCGCTTCACGCGCGACCTTCTCCGCCGAGCGCTTGTCCTGGCGGCTTATGGAGGCGAATCCCCACGCGCCGTCCTTTAGAACACGCACCCCGATGCCTGCGTCTGTGACATCATGAATCGACTTCGGTGAAAGGTCCTGGACGTATATCTCCTGGTCGCGGATGGTAAGCACCCTGGCGTCGGCGTAGTCGGCCCCGGCGAGCCTGGCGGTCTCCACTGCCCGCTCGGTCAATTCCTTCATAAGTCCTCCTTATCTACAAACCCATGGGACCACGGTGTTTGCCTCGGCTGGAGGGGTTGATCCCAGAGATGCATAATTTATAACACCTATTATACTCCTAAATACAGGTTTGTCAAGAGGTTAGGAGTGTAAGCTGCGCGTGACTGTAACATAGAGAGCACCCTCCTTTTTCCCCACGTGAACGCAAACCGTTCCCGCGGGGACCACAAAAACTCATGCTCCTTTTCTCCGAAGGCGACACTTGTGATCTTAGGGTTGCCTAGCCCTAAGATAAAAGATCGCAAGATGTAGTGCCAACCTTCAGGTTCACCTGGCAACAAAACAAATATACTGAAGAAACACCCCGTCATTGCGACCGACCGTCAGTCTCCAAAGGAGACGGGGAAGGGTAGCGATCTCATAGCACCAGATCGAGAAAATCCCAAGCTGCACTTATATCCTCGGTTAGTGCCACATATGAGATTATTCCGGAAGAGTCATCCTTCGGTGCTTCGCGGCTGTCCGCCGCTCGCAATGACACCTCCACCTCTATTCTACCCTATGAGCGCATAAAGCGCTCAAGGGGAACACTGTCCCCCATCAAGGGGGAGGAGGAATAAAGAGACCTTCAAGCGTGCGGAGCGGATTGAGAAGAACCCAAGACAGACAGAACCCGATGTTTAGTTCCCCCTCCCTGGTGGAGGGGGATCAAGGGGGAGGGGGAAGGCATGCCTTGCCCCTACTTATTCGAGCGCATCGAGAAATCTTCAGGATATCTTTAGATCCTCATGCTCCGCCACATATGAGAGTACTCCGCAAGCGTCGTCCTTCGGTACTCCGCAAGCGTCGTTCTTCGGGGCCGTGCACTCTCCAAATTACTCGCAGTGACATGTGTATTACCGGCCTTGACAAACGCCAAAAAATTACTATAATTATGTATGCCGCGCCTAAAGCAGGCGATGGTAGGAGTATTATGTTGGACATGGAAGGCTTTTCAGAAGTCTTCCCCTCCTTTTGGAGACCCCTTTTAGGGGTCTCCGTTTTTATTCCTTGCCTTGACAACAGGCAACCATTGTATATTATCACCTATGAACACCGAGTGGCGCAACAAGCTGTACTTCGGCGATAACCTTGAGGTGTTACGGGATAAGGTTCCCGCGGAGTCGGTGGATTTGATCTACCTCGACCCGCCGTTCAACTCCAACGGGCCGACCTGACGCGTAGCGAACGTCGAAGACGTTAACGTCGGCCAATCCGTTAGGAGAGCGGGCCGACCTAAAGGTCGGCCCCTACGACCTTTTGCTGTTGGTATTGGAGTGTTGGTCTATTTCCGCTGCATAGCCTAAAAACTCATCAAT
>Ga0114925_10001560_pt1 | contig 11369 bp, 11 predicted proteins | sample SumtaG_2_FD_87287 | JGI IMG/M metagenome (GOLD analysis project Ga0114925, IMG submission 87287) | Deep subsurface microbial communities from Indian Ocean to uncover new lineages of life (NeLLi) - Sumatra_00607 metaG | ecosystem: Environmental > Aquatic > Marine > Oceanic > Sediment | place...
CCTCGTGGTTCGCGCGGGCTTAAACCTCGCCGGTACCCAACTCGTCATTCTCTTTCTTCTCTTTTTTCGCACGGCGTAGCGCCTCGCGGATCAACTCGTCCGTCAGTACGAGCTTTGCTTCAGCGACCAATGCGACGGGCAAGCCAATTATGGCACGCCCAACTTGATCTAGATCGAGTTCAATCCTGATCTCACCGTCTTCAAATCCTTCCAGTACGCCCCTGAACCGCTTGCGCCCATCGATCGGCTCTCTGAGCTCGATCTTTGCCTCGTAGCCCGACCAGTCCTCAAGGTCGGACGGGCGCACGAGCGGGCGATCAATGCCCGGCGAAGAGACTTCGAGGCGGTAGCTACCCGCAATCGGATCATGCACGTCCAACAATGGCGATAATTCCCGCGAAACGGCTTCGCAATCATCAATTGTCATCGTGCCGTCCGGACGCTCGGCCATCACTTGCACCGTCTTGCCTTCGCGGCCTGTAACCGTAACGCGCACAAGGCGAAAACCGCGGTTGTCCAGTACCGGCTCGATCAAGGCTGCCACCTTGGCTGCCAAGCCGGTCTCGTGAATGAACCGGTTCCGCAAGGCGCCGTCGTCGCCAGCCTGCATGATCTGAAGATATCCGGTTATTCGCGCCCGATCAGCTTTACCAAAACAAAAAGAGCGGACCCGGAGGGCCCACTCTCGAAAGTTGAGATGATCATGAGCACCCGATTATTACGAGATGATGACGCCCCTGGCAAGCGGATTATGGCTGATTACGGGCAAACCGTTCTGCGAAATCGAAAAAAATAGCAGCGCCGCCCCTCTTTTGCGGACTTGGCCTCATAGCGCGTCTGCGGCCAATCGGGTCCACGCCGGCGCCAATCGGCAGGCCCGGCGACCTGCCATTCGAAGGCCGACTGGGCGTGAATGCTGAGCAGTATCGTGCGAGCATAGTCGCCGATATCAGTGGCGACCCTTAGCTCGCTCCCGGGCGCCATCACGCGGGCAAGGAGTTCAAGCAGCGGCGGAGCCACCAATCGGCGTTTGACGTGCCGCTTCTTAGGCCAAGGATCGGGAAAGAGAAGAAAGCTCCGCCGCAAAGATGCTTTGGGTAGCCAGCGCAAGAGCGGTCGTGCATCATCAGCATAGAGCCGAATGTTGGTCAGCGCATTTTTCTCAATCGCTGACAAGACCTTGACGATTCCGTCCTCGAAAGGCTCACAGCCGATAAAACCCACATGGGGGTTTTGGCGCGCTTGCCAGACGAGGTGCTCCCCGCCGCCGAAGCCCGCCTCAAGCCAGACTTCGCAAACGGGCGTTGGAAACAAAGATTCTAATGGTGCAGGTGCGGTGGCTGCGAGATCGAGGCTCACCTGCGGCAATACATCATTTAGGAGCGAGAGCTGGTGCGCGCTCAAGCGGCGGCCGCGGCGGCGTCCAAATGAGCGAAGCTCAGTGGTCGCGCGCTTTTTTTCACCGGCGTCCCTCACACGACGGCCGTGCGCGGCGCACCTGTCAGGCAACCGCTGTTTTGAGCACGTCTGCAAGGTCGGTCTTCTCCCAAGCGAAGCCACCATCGGAGTCCGGCTTGCGACCGAAATGTCCATACGCAGACGTGCGCGCATAGATCGGCTTGTTTAGGTCGAGGTGCTCGCGGATGCCCCGCGGTGAAAGATCCATGATCTCACCTAGCGCCGTCTCGAGCTTTGCCTCGTCGACAGTGCCAGTGCCATAGGTGTCAACGTAGATGGATAGGGGCCGCGCAACGCCAATGGCATACGAGAGCTGGATACTGCAACGACTAGCAAGCCCAGCCGCAACGACGTTTTTGGCAAGGTAGCGCGCTGCATAAGCGGCCGAGCGGTCGACCTTCGTCGGGTCCTTGCCTGAGAACGCCCCACCGCCATGAGGTGCCGCACCGCCATAAGTGTCGACAATGATCTTGCGGCCCGTGAGGCCGCAGTCGCCATCTGGGCCGCCGATGAAGAACTTGCCCGTCGGATTGACGTGCCACACGGTGTCGGAGGTAACCCAACCCTGAGGCAACGTCTTCCTTACGTACGGCTCGACGATCTCACGAATTTTCTCAGACGGTAGGTCTTCATCGATATGCTGATGCGAGATCACGATCTGCGTGACGCCGATAGGCTTGCCGTCCTCGTAGCGCACAGTCACTTGGCTCTTAGAGTCGGGGCCGAGGTAGGCCGCAGTACCTTGCTTTGCGTGGCGAGCAATAGCCAAGTCTTCCAGAATCTTGTGTGCATAGTAGATCGGCGCAGGCATCAACTCAGGCGTTTCTGTGCAGGCATAGCCGAACATGATGCCCTGATCGCCGGCGCCCTCTTCCCTGTTACCGCCGGAATCAACGCCCTGCGCGATGTCAGCCGACTGAGGATGCAGCAGGACGTCGATCTCGCATCTGTCCCAATGAAATCCTTCCTGCTCATAGCCGATATCGCGAATGGCCATACGTGCAACATGGGCAATCCACTCCATGGTCACGGTTTCGGGACCGCGTGTCTCGCCTGCAATCACCACCTGGTTGGTCGTTGCGAGCGTTTCACATGCGGCCCGGATCGCCCACGGATCGATTCCGGCCCGGGGGCCTTCGCGGTAAAAGAGGTCTACAATCTCGTCCGAGATGCGATCACACACCTTGTCGGGGTGCCCTTCAGAAACGGACTCGCTTGTGAACAGGTAGGATTTGCGTGCCACCCGGGGCCCCTCATCTTTCTTGTTACATTGAGGAAAACGCCGGGTTTGTCTCAAGCTTTCGGTGCCGGGTCAAGGCCCGGGCAGCGTGCAGGACACACTCGCTCCCGCCGTCGGAGTTTCAAATCCACATCCTGGCGACGCCTTTACGGGGAGGGAACGCTGCAGCTTAGTTAAGAACTGTCGCCCTGGCTGGCGAGCGCCCGGATAAGCTCGACGATCGAGCGGCGAACGCGCAGATCCGTAATGCGGGCAAAGGCCTTGTTAAGCTCGAGACCCTCGCGGCTTCCTAGAAACTCGACCGCATAGTTTTCCGAGGGACGCTCCGCAAAGCCGGTCGCGCCGGCCTCCGCCGCACCCACTGGAAGCTCCTCGTAGAAATACTGAACCGGCACACCCAGCACCTGCGACAGATCGAACAAACGGCTCGCTCCAATCCGGTTAATGCCTTTTTCGTATTTCTGGATCTGCTGGAACGTCAGTCCCAGGTGCTCACCGAGCTTCTCCTGGCTCATACCGAGAAGCATACGCCGCAATCTGACGCGGCTACCCACATGAACATCGATGGGATTGGCGCGCCGCGCGCCGCGTTCGTCGGGTTCGATTTCGTCCAGCACATTTGCTCGTGACATAGCCACTTCACCTTATCGGTATTAGAGCCAATTTATACCACTCATGATGAGTACACCTTTTAGTTGAGCGAGTCACATATCTCAATCATGAGTGCGCATTATCGAGGCGATTTCAACATTGTCCTTGCCATTTTGAGCTTTGTGAGGAGGCCTCTTTCCGTCCAAAAACCCCATTTGGCTGTGCCTAGTTCCATTTTCCGCGCGCAGACAACAGAGCAAGCATTGTGAAGAAGAGGACAAGAGAGACAAAAGTCCAATCCCCCAGCTTAGCGTAGGGCGGCGGCTCAATCGCTGAGGGAATTCCACTATCGATCACATTGCGTTCGTTGAGGGCGAGAATAGTAACCATACGGCCGCGACCGTCGACCACACCGGAGATGCCGTTATTCGCTGCGCGTATAAGCGGCAAGCCCTCCTCGACAGCCCGAACTCTTGCCTGGTGGAAATGCTGCTGCGGCCCCGTTGTGTTTCCAAACCAACCGTCATTCGTGACATTAATCAACAAACCTGGCCTTTGGTCCCCCTGAATGACTGCACCGGGAAAAATCGCCTCATAACATATGAGACCCGCCACCGGCGGAAGCCCCAAGATCGAAAGCAGAGGGCGGGGCGTCGCGCCGATCGAAAAGCCGCCGCGCCAGCGCGTCAGTTTCTCCAGCCCAATGCTCTCAAGTACTGTCTGAAATGGCAAGTACTCTCCGAAGGGTACGAGATGGATCTTGTCGTAGACGGATCGAAGGCGCCCATCATCCTTAAAGACCATGAGGCTGTTGTAACCGCGCCGGGCTCCGCCGGTCTCGCTAACGCCCGCCCGCTTCAACCTCAATGCGCCAGAGATGAGTTGCGTGCCTTCGGGCAGCAGCTCGCCGATGGCAACGAGCGCATCAGGGTGCTCGAGCGGCAAAAAAGGCATCGCCGCTTCCGGCCAGATGAGATGTGTGATGCCTTCAAGATCATCCCTACGGCCCGAGGGACCCTGGCGAGAGAGCGCCAGTTGATCTGCAAAAATCGAACGTTGCTTCGCTGGGTTCCATTTATCGCGTTGGGGCACGCTCGCCTGCACAATTCTGATATGCACGTCATCGACCACAGGCGCAGGCGCGCCGGCGAGCTGCCAGACACCAAACAAATACAGAAGTACGAGTGGAACAAAAGCGATCGCCGCACCCCTCAGCGCCGCTTGCCGTCGCGGCGCTCCGTATTGTGCGTCCCCTGCAAGCACCAGTGGGCCTGCGAAAATAAGGACAGCCAGAAGCGTGAGACCGTAGATACCGAATAACGCGGCTGATTGCATCAACGGTAACGGCCAAGTGAGTGCGTAGCCAAGCACGTTCCAGGGGAACCCCGTTAGAACGTGCCCGCGTAGCCACTCCGCCCCCGAAAGCGCAATGGCCAGAACGATGATGCGTGCTACCCCCTCTGGCCACACAAGCCGCGCGGCCGCGCAGGCAAGTGCCGTAAAGAGTGCAAGCCCCGCTGGCATCAGCGTCACAGCGAAGGGCAGCAACCAGGCGAATTTGTCGGCCTCCACAAGGAATGCTTCGCCGATCCAGAATAGGCCAAATAGAAAGTAGCCGAAGCCGAACCACCATCCGGCGGATGCAGCACGAAAGATCGCTCCACGTACCGCTGCGCCGTCGCGCCAAGATATGGCGGTGCGAAGCGCCAATCTTTCTAGGGCTTGCGTTCCTGCGGCACCATCGATGAGCCAGACAAGGACGGGCAGCGTGAAAAACAGCACGGGCCAGAGAAAAAAAGGCGCCATGGCGAGCACTGATAGGCTACCCGCAACAAAGGCTGCTGCGGCGCGGCGCCAGCCGGACAATGAGGATATTGATTGAACGAGCGCGCCGAAGTGGTCGGCAGGTCGCCGCGCATCCGCGGCAGTGCCTGGCGCAGAGACGCTACGTGAGGGCCCCACTGCAAGCCTCACGCTTGACCCGAGCCAGCAGCGGGCACGGGTTTCTCGCCACTTGGCGTTGGCTGATGGATCTTGACCTTCTTCAAGCGCCGCGCATCAGCTTCCAAAACTTCAAGCTCAAGTCCACTGGGGTGACGCACCAGCTCGCCGCGTGCGGGGACCCGGCCTAGCAGCGCGAACATCAGACCGCCCAGGGTGTCGATGTCCTCCTCCTCGGGCTTGAGAAGCTTAAGTCCTAGGTGTTCCTCCAGCTCCTTGATGGGCGTGCGCGCGGAAGCGACCAGCCCCAACTTTGGCTCCACTGAGATGTAAGCGGCCTCCGCCTCGTCATGCTCGTCTTCGATATCGCCGACAATCTGCTCCACGAGATCCTCAATCGTCACGAGACCATCCGTTCCGCCGTACTCATCGACGACCAAAGCCATGTGGATGCGCGTCGACTGCATGCGGATCAGAAGATTTGTCGCGGGCATCGACGGCGGAACGTAGAGCACCGGGCGGCGGATTCTGGCGACCGTGATGGGGCGCGATAGGTCTGTGCGACCGAAATCGAAGCGTTGCGCACCACTCGGTGAAGGTTTCGCGTCTGACGAACCTTCCGCGCCCGGTGACGCTGCTTCGCGCATCAGCCAGCGAAATAGATCCTTGATGTGGATCATGCCCCGCGGGTCGTCGAGCGTTTCGTTGAAGAGGGGGATACGCGAGACACCAGCCTCGCCAAAGGTGCGCAGCAGCTCTGAAAGGGGCTCGTCTTCCTCTATGGCAATAATGTCGGCGCGCGGCACCATAATGTCTTCGACACGTAGGACCCCAAACCGCAACAAGCGGCGCAGCATCTCGCGCTCTTCGGTCGAGAAAGCGGCGTCTGCTTCCGGCTGCTCCTTGAGCCCGGCCTCTAGAACCTCACGCAAGGTCTGTGAGCGAAGGCCAATCCGCGTTAGCAACAAAGAGAGAATGCCTGGCATGCTTCCGCTTTGCGACGTGTTTTCAACGCTTGGCCAGTCGGTTTTCTCTTTAGTAGAATCAGTACTCATAGCCTTTTTGCGCATTCCGTTAGGTGGGGGCAGCAGACATATCGTAGGGGTTAGGGATACCGAGCCGCGCAAGGATGCGGGCTTCGATGGTTTCCATGGCTTGCGCGTCCTCGTCATTCTCGTGGTCGAAGCCGAGCAGATGCAAAAGTCCGTGCACAACCAGATGCTGCAAATGGTTCTTGAACGGTAGGCCCAGCGCCTCGGCCTCGCGGGCTACCGTTTCTCCTGCAAGAACGACATCGCCAAGAAAGTTAGCCTCTGGGCCGGTGCCACTGGCGGGGAAGGACAGTACGTTTGTTGGAACTGATTTGCCGCGATAGGTTTCGTTGAGGCGCGCAACGTGTTCATCAGAGGAAAGCGCGACACAAGCTTCGAGCTGATCAACTTGGAGCTCAGGTGTGGCGCCAACCGCCTCCGCAGCCTGGGTCACCGCCTCGACGACACTCTCCCGCGATCCCCAATCGCCAGCCTCATGCACGACGTCAACGCGTAAGCGTATCGGAGGTTCAGAGTCGGTTGTGCCGCGCCCCTCGCTACTCTCGGGGCTCGTGACGCTCGGTGCGGGTGCTGGCGAAGGCATCGTAAAAAAAATTACTTCTTTTGCTGATCGTAGGCATCGACGATCCGGGCCACGAGGTCGCGGCGCACAACGTCCGCACCAGTAAAGTGAATGGCCTCGACCCCGGGCACATCATCCAACAGCGCGACGGCCTCCACGAGGCCGGACTTCATGCCAAACGGCAGATCGACCTGGCTCGGATCGCCGGTCACAACCATCTTCGAGTTCTCGCCCAGCCGCGTCAGAAACATCTTCATTTGCATGCTGGTCGTGTTTTGCGCCTCGTCGAGAATGACGTAAGCGTTGGCCAGCGTGCGCCCACGCATAAATGCCAATGGAGCTATTTCGATGACACCAGTTTCGATACCCCGCTCCACCTTTTCCGGCGGCAACACGTCATAAAGCGCATCATAAAGAGGTCTTAAGTACGGGTCGACCTTTTCGCGCATGTCGCCCGGCAGGAAACCCAGCCGCTCGCCCGCTTCAACGGCCGGTCGCGAGAGGATGATGCGCTCAATCAATCCGCGCTCAAGACAATGGGCCGCATAGGCAACGGCAAGGTAGGTCTTGCCGGTACCAGCAGGCCCAAGACCAAAGACGAGGTCGACCTGCTCCAGCGCGCGGACGTAGATGCTCTGCGTCGGCGTGCGTGCCTTGACGACGCGGCGCCGCGTTGCGATTTGCGCCTGTCCGGTGTCCGGCTCCACCTCTTCGCGCGCGTGGCGGATGAGACCATCGAAGTCGCCTGATCCGATGTGCTGCCCTTCGCTAACCCTGGCGTAAAGCTTCTCCAACACGTCGCGCGCAATGTCGCAGGCTGCTTCCGGGCCATTAAGGATGACGACGTTGCCGTGAGCGTGCGCTTCGATGCCGAGGCGGTCCTCGATCAGCGCCAGGTGGCTATCGTATTCTCCCAGGAGCTTTGTCAGATGCCGATTATCCTCGAACGGCACCACGACGCGCTTGCTGGAAATCTGTGCCTTGGGGGACCTCCCCGGTCCGGGGACGGTGCTCCCGCGAAATGCTGCCAAAAGAGGCTCCAGTTTTCGACCGCTTCGAACCGTCACTCGATCCCAGGTAGCCTACCACATTGTTCCAGCATCGCTGTCGGGGCCGCCCGAATCGAAATTTGCGCCAAAATACGCGCCCGATCAGGTCGGGCGTATGACACCAGCCAAACTATTGGTACCGCATGCAGAAATTTCAACCGGCAGGATACGCCCTAGCAGCTCAGGTGTGCCCTCGGCGTGGACAGCCTGTAGATATGGTGAGCGGCCGGCTAGCTGCCCCGGACGCCGGCCCGGCTTTTCAAACAATATGGGTAGCGTCCGGCCCACGCATTGCGCGTTGAACGCGGCCTGCTGGCTGTCGAGCAGCTTTTGTAAACGCAGCAGACGGTCCGTCTTGACCGCGTCGGGCACTTGGTCATCGAGCTTTCCCGCCGGCGTTCCCGGCCGCGCGCTGTACTTAAACGAGTAGGCCTGCGCAAAGCCCACCTCCCCAACGAGCGCCAGCGTCTCCTCGAACTCGGCTTCAGTCTCGCCGGGGAACCCGACAATAATGTCCGTCGACAGCGCAATTCCGGGCCGGGCCGCACGGATGCGAGCAACGAGATCGATGTACTCTTTGGCGGTGTGCTTGCGGTTCATCGCCGCCAGGATGCGATCGGAGCCGGCCTGGAAGGGCAGATGCAGGTAGGGCATCAGCTTTTCCTCCTCGCAATGAGCTGCGATGAGATCATCGCTCATGTCACGAGGGTGGCTCGTCGTATAGCGCAGCCGCTCAATGCCGTCGATCTGCGCAAGATGGCGGATCAGTTGCGCCAGCGACCATGAGGCGCCGTCTGATCCCTGACCATGGTAGGCGTTGACGTTCTGGCCCAGAACCGTGATCTCGCGCACGCCACCGGCAACCAACTTGCGTGCTTCGGCTGCGACATCGGCAACGGAGCGCGAATACTCCATGCCCCGCGTATAGGGCACGACGCAGAACGTGCAGAACTTGTCGCAACCTTCCTGCACGGTAATGAAGGCGGTCACGCCGCGCGACGGGGCGCGCTCGGGCAGTTGCGCAAACTTCTCTTCTTCGGGAAATGTGGTCTCGACCACAGACTTTAGGCCCGTTTTTGCTTGGTCGAGGAGCTCAGGCAGGCGGTGATAGCTTTGCGGGCCAACGACGAGATCGACGACAGGCGCGCGTGCAACGATCTCCGCCCCTTCGGCCTGGGCAACACAGCCCGCTACGGCGACGACCGTTTCCCGGCCGGCGGCGCTGCGCGCGTCCTTCACTTGGCGGATGCGGCCAAGATCGGAATAGACCTTCTCCGCCGCCTTCTCGCGGATGTGGCAGGTATTAAGGATGACGAGATCGGCGTCCTCAATCGCACTGGCTTCCGAGTAGCCCTGCGCGGCCAGCGCCTCGGTCATGCGCTCTGAATCATAGACGTTCATTTGGCAGCCGAACGTCTTGATGAACACCTTTGGCGCAGGCTGACGCGAATCCTCATCGGACGCGGCGGCAAGGGACGGTTCCAAGCCGTCGCCGTCGTCATCTGCTATGTCTGTGGGTAGCCGCTCTTGCATTTAATCCACGCGCCTAGCTTCATGTTGCATTGCAGCATTGTCGAAGCGGTTTGTCCAGCTTCGGTCGGCAAATACTATGCCGCAAGGTTATCAAACCCACTTCTGCTGCGCTCGTTTTGCAGGGCGCGGCGTCCCGGGTACGGAAGATCCCTCAGGCGAGGCCGCAATGACAAGCGGCTCGTGAGAGGGTTTGCTGCGTAAGATTCGCACGACATTTTCGCGGACCTGCTCCTCGCTGTGGCGTGCCAAATGCTTGCGATCGGCAAAGTCAGCCAATGGGACCGGCGGCCCGATCCGAATTTGGACATCGAGCGGGCCGGCCTTCAAAAGGCGCCACGCATGGCTGCGCATTTCCATGTCGCCGTACCAGCCAACAAACGGCCGGTCGGCGCGGCCCAGGGGGATACCATAGAGCCTCGTGTAAACGAGCGAAAGCGTCTGCACGACAGCATCCGGCGCACTCTCCCCGTTTTTGCCCGAGGGCTTCGCCGCTGCGAACAGTGACGTCATGAAGGGCAACACACGATTGCCGTCGCTTGAGGTTCCTTCCGCGAACAGCACTAAGGTATCACCTTGGGCGAGTCGCCTCAGGATCTCGTCGGCCGCCTGTCCGACCGCGGTGCGCCGTGTACGGTCAATGAATATGGAGCGCTGCAGCCGTGCCAGCGACGAGATAAACGGCCACCCGCCAACCTCTTTCTTTGCTACGAACGAGACAGGCGTGACTGCGGAAAGCACGGGGATGTCGAGCCAAGATGTGTGATTGGACACTAGGAGGACGGGCCGATCGCGCACGAGCTCGCCCTCGATTGTAAAGCGGATTCCGAGCAGGCGGCAGACATTGCGGTGATACCAATTGGGAAAGCTGCGTGCGAGCCGTGGGCTAAGGCGCAAGAGGGCGGCTTGGAGAGGCATAAGCGGAATGGTGAAGGCGAAGAAGCCAGCCAGAATTGTCCCGCCCCTTAATAGTCCCATCTCGCCCCTCCAGATGCGATTGTTTGATTCTTATTTCTTCTTCGCTGCCTTCGCACGTTCGCCATAAAGCTCAAGCCGATGGCCGACGAGCGTGAAGCCCAATTCGCGCGCAATCTGCTCTTGCAGCGCTTCGATTGCCTCGTTGCGAAACTCAATGACGCGGCCTGACTCAACATCGATTAGGTGGTCGTGGTGACCACGTGATGCTTCCTCATAGCGCCCGCGCCCCAAGCCGAAATCGTGCCGCTCGAGAATGCCCTTGTCTGCAAAGAGCTTCAGCGTCCTGTAGACCGTGGAGAGCGAGATTCGGCTATCAATCTCATTGGCACGGCGATGAACCTCTTCAACGTCGGGGTGATCCTTTGCCGCGCACAACACGTGCGCGATCACCCGGCGCTGCCCAGTCATCCGCAAGCCCTGTTTCGCACACAGTAGCTCAATGCGGTTCAAGTCTCTGTCGCGCGTGTGAGACATACAGCAGCGGCCGATCCAGCTGGCGCTCTAACAACCCACTTTATCGGGGCGTGCTTGTTATATGGGTGTGAGTCCGGCCCGTCCACCAGTGCCCGTGCACCATATCCTCAAAGGTCGAGAGCAAGAAGGGCGGCATCGACCGGTTGCGCGCCGGCGGTTTGATAGTATCCCTTGCGGCGGCCGACCTCGGAAAAGCCGAGGCTGTCATAAAGGGCCATCGCTGCCGCGTTGTCCGCGGCGACCTCCAAATAGATCCGCTTTGCCTCGGCGCGCGTTGCCGCGCGCGCAAGGCCCTCGATCATCTGTCGCGCAAGGCCGCGGCGCTGCCACTCGGGCGCAACACCAATGGAGAGGATCTCCGCCTCGTCAGCCGCGAGCTGCCCAATTATGAAACCAGCCATCGCTTTGGGCTCGCGCACTTGGGCAACAAGCGCCGCGGCAGCGGGGTGCTCGATCAACGCAGCGATGCTTGTTGCATCCCACGGCGGATCGAA
>Ga0114925_10001561_pt1 | contig 11367 bp, 14 predicted proteins | sample SumtaG_2_FD_87287 | JGI IMG/M metagenome (GOLD analysis project Ga0114925, IMG submission 87287) | Deep subsurface microbial communities from Indian Ocean to uncover new lineages of life (NeLLi) - Sumatra_00607 metaG | ecosystem: Environmental > Aquatic > Marine > Oceanic > Sediment | place...
ACCGTCAGGTGAGCCTGCTGGCGGTGGAAAGCATCGGTAAAATTCGGGCCAAAGGACTGGATGTCAACCCCGGTGATTTTGCCGAAAACATCACCACCGAAGGGATTCGACTGTGGGACCTGCCGGTGGGAACGCATTTGGAACTGGGCCGACAAGTCCGGGTAGAGGTAACCCAGATCGGCAAGCAATGCCACAACCGCTGCGCCATATATCATCAGGTCGGCGACTGTGTCATGCCTCGCGAGGGAATATTTGTGCGGGTTCTTAAAGGGGGATCGATCCAACCGGGAGATCGAATTCGCCGGGTTGGCAACGGTGTGAAAATAGAGGGAACAGTATGAGTTCAATTCAACTCTGGACAGAAGGTAAAAGGAATAAAAATCGGGCGATACTGATCGATTCATATGGCAGAAAGATTGACTATCTTCGCATTTCCATCACCGATCACTGCAACCTGAAATGTGTTTACTGTACGCCATTTTGCGGGCGAAGCCGTCTCAGAAAATCCCAAATCCTAACGTATGAAGAGCTTCAGCAGGTCGTAGAGGCGGCCGTGTCGGTCGGTATATCCAAAATTCGGATTACCGGCGGTGAACCATTGATCCGGAATGGCGTCGTGGATTTTTGTCGAATGATCTCCAGCATTCAAGGAATCAAATCCGTTGCGTTGACCACCAATGGGGTGCGCCTGGAAAAACTGGCGCAACCGCTGAAAAGTGCCGGCGTAAAACGCGTCAACGTCAGTTTGGATACCCTGGAGCCCGGACGTTTCAAACAGATCATCGGACATGACATGTTGCCGCGGGTATTTGCCGGTATCCGCGAGGCCGAAGCCGTCGGCATGTCCCCGATAAAAATCAATACGGTCGTCATGAAGGGCATCAACGATGACGAAATAGCGGCCCTTGCACAGTTAACTCTGACCAAGCCTTACCATGTCCGTTTTATCGAGCTGATGCCTTCAGAGGGCTGGGGGCAACTGGATCATCGCACCCATTTTCTTTCAGCAAAAAAGATTTTAGACAGAATTCCTGAGATCAGAGAGACAAGATTCGGCCGGGGAGTTGATTCTTTCGGACCGGCGAGACTGTTCTCACTGCCCGTTGCTGCAGGTAAAATCGGAGTTATAGCGCCGGTGACCCGGCATTTCTGTAGTACCTGCAACCGGCTGAGGCTCACAGCCGACGGTAAACTCAGAAGCTGCCTTTTTGCGAAACAAGAGCTTGATATCAAAGCCCGCCTCAGGCAGGGCGCGAGCACCGAAGAACTGGCCGATATATTCAAGCTGGCCGTAGTCCAAAAACCGGAACGCCATTATTTGCAAGAAAGTCCGGCTGGAAATGGGCCCAATCGCGCCATGTACGCCATAGGTGGATAACGTTGAATTCTAATGGCTTCTCCAAAAGACGCAGGCTTGCTGCCTGCTGAAAGCGGCTCAGATACTCTCCGCGGCATATTAACGTACTCGAAATGATGACTATGGAATTTCTGCAAATTCAATTTTCCGTCTCCGGCGTTGAAACCCTGATTATTATCCCGCCGCTGGTTGCCTTCATGATATCCTTCTTCACTTCCATGGGAGGCATTTCCGGGGCCTTTCTGCTTTTACCTTTTCAGGTCAGCATTCTTGGATTCGCTGCACCTGCGGTGAGTGCCACGAATTTTTTTTACAATGTCGTTGGAACTCCGGGGGGAGTCCTCCGTTACGTTCGCGAGAGAAGGATGGTGTGGCCCTTGGCCGGAACCATCATTAGCGGAACGCTGCCCGGCGTTTTAATCGGATACTATTGTCGCGTCAAATATTTTCTAGACCCAAAGATGTTCAAGATGTTTGTGGGTATTGTTCTTTTTGTTGTCGGTACGCGTTTGTTACGAAGTCTTTTTTACCCAAAAGCTGACAATTCGCATCCTGAATCGGCTGATTTTGCCATCCGGCGACTGGTATATAACGTTAGAACAGTAACATATGAGTTTAAGGGCACCACGGCGAGTTTCAAAATTCCCACCGTATTCTGTTTTTCTTTGATGGTGGGGATTGTGGGTGGAATTTACGGTATTGGCGGCGGCGTGCTTATTGCGCCGTTTTGTGTAAGCGTCCTACCCCTGCCGGTATTCACAATAGCCGGTGCAGTCTTAGCGGCAAATTTTATGACATCATTGGCCGGAATCGCATTTTACAGCACCATCCCTCTCTTTAACGGACTTACCGCCCCCCCGGACTTTTGGCTGGGCGGTCTTTTCGGCCTCGGCGGTATACTGGGGATGTACATGGGCGCTAAAGCCCAAAAACATGTGCCCGCAAAGTTAATAAAAGCGATTTTGACGGCGGTGGTTTTTACGATTGCAGCAAAATACATTCATCAATTTTTTTAAACCGTAGCGTAGATTAATTGAAATATAATACTGCCTCTATATGGCCTAATCCTTGGGCTTTCATGAGGCTATTCCCTTATACCACATCTATTCGACGAAGGAGGCTTTATGTTTGGAATTGGAGTACCGGAACTGGCAATAATCCTTGTCATCATTCTGATAATTTTTGGGGCCGGCAAGCTCCCGGAAATCGGGGCGAGCCTTGGCGGAAGCATAAAAAACTTTAAAAAGTCGGTTGCCGAACCGGAAAATTCGCTCGAACAGCGGGAACAGAAAAATACCCATTAGCTGATGCCGACATCAATGAGTACCCGGAATAATAGAAACCATCATTTTAAGCAAAGCCCTACATATTCGATGACATTAAAAATTCTCCTTATAAGTCCGCCATATCTTACGCTGACGTCCTGCCTCGGCACCGGCCATCAGATTCCCCTGGGTCTTTTGATGGTCGGGGGACCGCTTCTGGACGCGGGGCATCAGGTCATGTTGCTGGATGCCGAGCGCCGGCATCTTTCACTCAGTGCCATAGTTGATGAAGTAAAGCGATTTTCTCCCCAGATAGTGATGACCGGCCATGCGGGTTCAACACCGGCCCACCCGATCTGTGTTAAGATGATTGCGGAGATCAAGCGCGCCTGTCCGGATGTGGTCACAGTTTATGGCGGGGTCTATCCCACATTTCACGCCGAGCAGATTCTAGAACATGAAGACGCAGTCGATGTGGTTGTTCGCGGTGAAGGAGAGGCGATCATTCTCGAACTGGTCGAAGCCATCGCATCCGGGGAGCCGCCGCATGGCGTTAAGGGGATTGCTTACCGATCATCAGGAAAACCGACACTCAATCCGCCCAGTCTGCCGATTCGTAATCTCGATACATTTCGTATCGGTTGGGAGTTAATCAAAAACTGGGATGACTATCAGTGTTTTGGCTTGGGGCGCGCGGCGATTATCCAGTTTTCGAGGGGATGCCCACATTGCTGCACATACTGCGGCCAGCAAGAATTCTGGATGGAATGGAGATACCGCGATCCGGTAAAAGTTGTCGATGAGATCGAATGGCTTTATCGAACTCACAACATCCGTTTCCTCAGCCTGGCCGACGAAAACCCTACGTCGAACAAAGCGGTGTGGAAACATTTCCTTGAAGAGCTGGCGGCACGCCAGCTTCCGGTCTACTTTTTTGCCTCGATTCGGGCGACCGACATTGTGCGTGATACCGACATGTTGCACCTCTATAAACAGGCAGGAATTCAATACATACTTATGGGAATCGAATCGATGGAGCCTGATGTGCTGAAGGCCATCAAGAAGGGTTCGACCACCCGGCATGACCTCGAAGCCTGCCGCTTGCTCAAGCAGCATGGCATCTTTTCGATTGTGGCGCATGTCGTGGGTTTGAAAGATGAGACATGGAAAACCTTCAGCACTGCGATCAAGCAACTTATTCATTACGACGGTGACTTTGTGAACGTCACATACGTTACCCCTCACAGTTGGACTGCATTCGGGCGACAGGTCAAAAACCATCCTGTGGTTCAGCCCGATTTAAGAAAATGGGACTACCGGAATCAGATACTGTCACAACGGCATCTTTCCCCCTGGAAGATGTTCCTCGCCGTAAAGTGGCTCGAGTTCTACTTTCATGCCCGTCCAGGGAGGTTGTGGGATATTTTTAGAACACAGGATCGTTTCCTGCGCCGGCAAATTTTATGGTCTCTTTTGCACACGAGCTTTGTGTGGTTTGCTGAAGTTTTGATCGGTTTGAAAGATATCTTTATGAGCGTTATTCACTCATCCCAAAGAATCCCCAAGAACTTTGGGGAATACTCTACAAGGTTGAAGATAACCAAGGGACACAGAGACGCATTTCAAGGAATAAAGCCGTGACAAATAGATTGATCAGTTTTCAGCGTGCGCTCGACCTGACGCTGAATCGAACCTCTCCCCTGGAAACCATCGTCATTCCCGTGTCGGAAAGTTCGGATTACATCGCGGCCGACAATGTCACCGCCGTGGTCGACTCTCCTTCGGCCAATGTTTCGATGAAAGACGGTTATGCGGTCCGCTCGGTTGAAATTTCAGGAGCATCATCTCAATCGCCTGTACGGCTTACTCTGTTGGGAATCACTGCTGCAGGACAGAAACCGCCGTATGCGGTCGAACCCGGAACGGCCGTACGCATTCTAACCGGCGCAGAGATACCGAAAGGTGCCGACACCGTTGTGGCCGAAGAATTTACAGCACGTGTCGGCAATACCGTAACCATTAATCGAAAAGCAGAACCCGGTCGCGACATTCTGCTCAAGGGAAGTGACGTGGACAAAGATGAGATTGTCATTAATGCCGGCGACAAACTGAAACCCGGCAACATCGGGCTTCTGGCGGCGGGAGGTCTTGAAAATGTTCGGGTATTTCACAAACCACGGGTAGCGTTGATCGCCACCGGTGACGAAATCCTTTTGCCTGGACAACCGTTAACAGAAGGAAAGCTTTATGCCAGCAATTTGTTGACGCTGAATGCCTGGTGCCGGAAATACGGAATGATGACCGAACTCGAAGTCATCGGTGATGATGAACATCTTCTCCGGAAAAAACTAAAACAGGCCATTGATCGTCATGATGCCGTGATCACCAGTGGTGGTGCCTGGACAGGAGAGCGGGACCTGATTGGCCGGGTGTTAAATGATCTGGGCTGGGAAAAAATCTATCACCGTGTGCGTCTCGGACCCGGCAAGGCGGTCGGTTTCGGCATCTTAGAAGACAAACACATTTTCATTTTGCCCGGCGGTCCGCCCTCGAATCTGGTGGCCTTCCTCCAGCTCGCACTTCCAGGGCTTTTGCGATTGTCAGGACACAATAACCCGGAATTACCCAAAGTTCAGGCGATACTGCGGCAGACGATTAAAGGCCAGGCAGGTTGGGCCGATGCTGTATTCGGTATGTTGGAAAACGAAAACGGAACAACCGGGTTTTATCCCATTACCGGTAAAAGTCGCTTAAGCAATATGGCCCGTGCCGAGGCTCTTTTGTTGATTCCCGAAGGCATCGCTCAGGTTTCTACCGGCCAGACAGTCAATGTTCAACTTCTGGTTTAGACCGAAGGCTTCATGAAATATTTTCATCTTAATCGCTATTTGTCTTCAGCCATATTGGATGGATATCTTCTATAATACTTTTTAGAGACCGCATGGCATTGAGGACCCGGGTATATGTCATGGCAAGACCGATATTTTCACCAAGGAGCATCAGCGAATCAAGATCCCGTTCCGAGACATCCCATGCTTCATAATGGTACAGCCTGAACGCACCTACCGGCTCACCATGTAACATAATGGGAATTGAAACTATAGCGCCTATCCCTTCTTTCCCGGCTTCTTCAGGGTACTGCAGCCGATCGTCGTTGGTGATATCTTTAATGACAACCGGCTTTCGAATTAATACGCTACCGATACTTTTATCAACCAAAACCGGTCCTTTGGTCATATAGTCGACACTCAAGCCAAAACTGCCAAGCGCCTCAAGCTCTTTTGACTCCGGGTTAAATATAAATACAGAACATCCCTTAATTTCCAGTATTCCAACCAAGAGTTGAGTCAGGTGATCGGTCATGATACCTATATTGTTGGATTCCAGGATTTCCCTGGCTACCACCTTAAATTTATCAATATCAATCCTATCTTCAATATCCATGGAGCCCTCCTGCTCTTTTTACAATTAGGTAATAACGCACACAGCTGTATCTTCTATTTTGTTTATTATTTTACTGTAAACATTTCCGGTAAAATAATGGGAAAGTTTTCCGGGCTTGGAATTTAGAATAACCAGGTTAAATTGATCGTTCACGACAAGGTCAATAATCTCGCGAGCGACATCCTTTTTCCTGGGTTTAAAAAGATAGTGAACTTGTTGTTCCAAAAAACCATTTTTCAATAATTTCTGGCAGGCCGCTTTAAGATCCGCCTCCATGCCCTTAACCTTGAGGGAAAGAATGTTCAGATTGCCCTGTAATTTTTCCATAATCGTGGATTCTTGTGTTTCAATTTTTGGTACAGGGGTGTATGCATTAAAGAGTGTGATTTCGACATCCTTTAGATGGACAAAAGTGTGGATGATAAAATCCAGGGCCTTCTGATCATACGCGGTAAAGTTATAGGGCACTAAAATTTTTTGATTCGCCATCTTTTTTTCCTTTTACCATGTTTCGATTTAAGAAATTATTAAAATATCGACACGATGTGGCAACACTTGCCAGTTTGTAAAGGCCGCAGGCATGGGTGAACTGATTTCATACCTTGGATAGTGCTTACACCGGACAGAAACTTAAGGACTTGATTTAAGAATATGTTTAATGGAATATATGGACAGCATACTCTATAGTATTGCCACATTGTGGTATTCATGTCAAGGAATAAATTTCCCTCTAATTTCCTTTTGTATGAACCGGATTAAGGGAATCAATCCGAAAATGGGCGAGGGCTCGGCTTCAGATTGGAGTTTGGTTTCGGGGAGGCTGCTGCTGGAACTAATTACGACATAGCCGACGCAAGCGGACGGGATATTAACAAACAGAATAATTCGGATAATAAGTGGACTGGGTCAACCTATGAACATACCCTGTGCCGGTATTATTTTATCAGGCGGATTAAACACCCGTATGGGAGGCCGTAACAAAGCATTTCTCCATCTCGGCGGCAAATACTTTCTGGATCGAATTTACGATGCCATCTCCGCAAGTTTCACCGAATGTCTGCTTGTCACGCGTGAACCCGGATTATACCGCAAATGGAATCTGAACATTGTAGAAGATATCCTTTCGGTTCGCAGCCCTTTAACCGGCATCCATGCCGGACTGGTAAACACAAACGCCGAATATGCCTTTTGCACCAGTTGCGACACCCCTTTGCTAAAAATGGAAACCATCAGGGTTCTGATCGGTGCAATCGAACCCGGGTTTGATGTGATCGTTCCAGCCTCAGGAAGTTACTTTCAACCATTGTGCGCCATCTACTCCAAAAGATGCATACCATTGATTGAAGAACAGTTGCGTCAAAAGAATTTAAAAGCAGATCATCTGTTTGATAAAATCAGGCTGAAACAGATTCCCTATGAACGCTTTGAAGTATTTGACCCGGGGTTAACTTCTTTTTTCAATGTGAACACTATGGAAGACCTGCATCGAGCCCATCAATTGACGGGTTCTGAGCCGTACACCCCATCCAAATCGAGCGTATAACCGGCCGCATAGCCTCTAATATTTTCAACTCCGCAGTATAAATAAGCAATATATAGACCTGATGTCCAGCATTTCTATCGCACCGGCTCAAGGAGGTGGGACTTGATAATCATAGTAGGCCTCGCCGCTGCAAGACGGACAGGCCGGGCCGTAGCGGAGCGGGTAGGATTCCCCGCATCGTGGACACAGTCCTGTCGGAACCGGCTTCGAATCTTTGAGAGCCTGATGCAGCTTCACAGGACGATAGCATATCAAATCTTCGCCGGCGTCCAGAATTTCTGCTGCCAGTTCTTCGAAAGGGGGTTTTTCTCTCGGCTGCCCGGTTCGTTCAAACCATTCGCGAATCAACGGATGATCAGATAGCTTATCATGTTTTAGCCATACCCGAACCCCTGAAAGCGTCATCCGATCATATCCGGTAAGTGCAAATTTGCCCCAGTCAAATATTTGCAAAAAACCGTTACCGATCGTGCAGGGTGTGAGCAACTGGACAGCGTCCGGCAGACAGACGATCGTTTCAGTGACCACATTGAGGTAAGGCGTGGCGGTGTTTTTCCGAAGCGCGACATCCATCATTATACCGCCGAGCAAAATACCGGGAGACCGGTACCCGTGAAACTCCTCCATACGGATTAGAAGATCTCCGTATTTGACACCACATATAGATTTTTCAGTCATGATAATTTCGCAATATCAATTAGGCTGATATCTGTTAGGTAACAACGCACACGGTTATATTTTTTAATTTGTCCACAATTTTACTGTAAACATTTCCAGTAAAAAAATGGGAAAGCTTGCCGGGTTTGTGATTTATGACAATTAGGTTAAACTGATGATCCAAGGCGAGAAGAATAATTTCAGTAGCGATGTCCTTTTTTCTGGGTTTAAAGATATATTTTACCTGATGTTCTGAAAAGCCATTTTGCAAAAGATTCTGCATGGCTGCTCTGAGGTTGTCCTCCTTCTGTTTAATCTTTCTTGAAAGATAAGTTATGTTTTCCTTCAAATCCCCCACAATTGGGAATCCGTTGATATCAACCTTTGGCGCAGGGGTATATATATTTAAAAGTGTGATTTCAACATTCTTCAGATGTGAAAAATTTCGGATGACAAAATCTAAGGCCTTCTGATCATAAGCTGTGAAATTATATGGTAATAATATTTTGTGACCGACCATGTCGTCTCCTCTTCCTCAATCTATTCCCATATTTTTTTAACCATAAGAGGCGGTGTCATCCGGACTTCTGGCGAGCAAGAGATCTCTATAGGCATTTGAGAGCCTATTTGAGAATACGCCGGCCAACCGCTTTAGAACTTTCATGCCGACATAAGGATGGATATCAAATATCTTTTCCAATTTCTTTCTTTCAATCTTCACCGCCTTCAAATCAGTGGCACAGACACCTGATGCGGTATATCTTCCGGATTCGACCATACACGACCAGCCTAACACATCACCCGGTTCTGTTAGTCTGTAAGTTATCGTGCCTCCATTCTTTATTACCAGTTTAGCTGTTCCCTCTACCAGTATATAAAGGCGATTGGCATCTTCATCCTTTTCAAATAGCACTGTATCTTTTCCATGGCTCTCCTCAATGCAAATATCTGCTATTTTGTTCATTACCTCGACATCGATCCCCCTAAAAAGATCAATTTCATTTAGAATCATCTTTCCGCCTCCTTTCGTTATGAGATCTTGATGGAATTGTTATATTCGGAATCGCAAAAAAAAGATCGCCAATTGGCATAATAAGCCAAAAAGGTTCAACGTTGAAAATCTCATACTGCATATTTTGACAGGTCGTTTCATTATCTTTTTGTTTAACCGGATCGATTGTATGTGTTACAAGATAATGGAAGCGTCCAAAACAGGTCGATTATAAACAACACTGTCGTTAGGTCAGCGGAATAAGATGTGTATCACAAAGGAAGCAGCTACAGGGCCAGATATAAAAAAATCGTTTTTGTAAAAGGTGCGTATTTTTTATACTACTTTGTGGTATTGCCTGTCAAGTATTTTTTTACCGTGAAACTACGTCACAGAGGGGTAACCCGGTAATTATCGTTGAGAAGAGATCGTAAGACATGGCTGACGGATTTAATGCGGATCAAAAAAAAGGTGGTTCCATAAACATGGAACCACCAGAGAAAGGAGGTATAAAATAAAACAATGGGCCTGTCTTCTTAACTATCATTGTCTCGACACTGTGTCAAGAAAAAAATGCCACTTTGTGGTATTTATGTGCCGGGTTGTCTAACTCAACGAACATTGATGCCCCTCTTACAACACGGAAAATAGGCAACAAAATTATCCTGTTATAGATTTTCTCAATTGTGTTGACACTCATTCAGTTATAATCGATTTAAAAACCTCGCAGGAACGGCAAATCTTCATCTTCTCCGCCCAGTCCGGATGGGTATCGCCCTCACATATTGTACCGGAGATAAACCAGCACATCTTACCCGCCTGGAACTCCCATGCCGGGCACTGCTTTTTCTGCTCGGGCGGGCATTTTTTTAACACCCAGCACGCCTTCCGTATATTTTGAGCGCCTCTCTTTCTGGAAACCAAAAAAAGCAGCTGCCGTTCCACATGGGGTGGAATGGACCGCCACCCCTGCTCGTAGCTGTGGATAGCCTTGAGCGACACACCCAGCAGGCTGGACAACTCCTTTTGGGTCTTGTTCAGTTTTTTTCGTACCTTTTTGAATTCTTTACTGTCCATCAGGCAATTTCGAAAATCCCTCCTTGGTTAAAACATCCCCCTCATGCCACAGTGTGGCATTTATGTCAATAATAAACTTCCACCCTGCTTTGACACTGTGCTCGGTTTTGATTTAAGTCAATGTCTAAGCGCAAAAACAGGTTTATTATAGAAATAAAAATCATGGAATTCGAAAGGTGTCACATTGAATGAAAACCGAAATTAGTCAAAAGGAGAATCAGCAATGATCAAACGGATTGAACTTTTTAAGGAAAGTGGTTTTGATGGTAAGACAATGAAAAAATTTTTAGTCCACGACTCCCCGTATTTCAAGGTGCTGAACTTCAATTTCAGTGCCGGCCAGGAGCTCCCCGTGCACGCCCATGACATCGAAGGCCAGCTGAGTATCGTCGTACTCGAGGGAAACGGTGTATTCCTGGGTAAGGACGGCAGTGAATTTCCGGCAAATCCTGGAAATGTTCTGATTTCGGATATCAGCGAACCCCATGGTGTCCGGGCCGAGAGCAATATGCGGGTGCTCGTCACCATCGCACCGCCGATATAAGGTCAGCATCACAATAGCATTCAATAGAATCGAAGATCTTTCCAGTCGGAAAATACCATATACTCTCGCGGAAACAGAGAGAGCCGGTCCCCTGGACAAATCACGGATTCTCTGGGAACGGCCCTGTGGTTGACCATGGCCAGCTGAACCATCTCCAGGGGAATATTAAAGAGCGCCAGAACATCTATTAATGGCGTTGGCGTATCAAGGCCAAATAGGATTGGAATATCATACTGATCTTCCATCTTCTTTTTAAGTGAACCGAACAGGTGAAGTTGAGTGTTGGAACTCACGAGCCTTTCCTTTCAAGGCTTTCCTTATATTTAATAATAGAGGAATATAGTCGGAATGAATCTCCCTGCAGCTAGCTGCAGGGTATCAAAATAGATTTAATTCATATCCTTAAACCGATTTCGAAATCACGCTGTGAAGCCTTTTGGCCATTTTGATAAAAGTGCTTAGCGAAGCGGAGCGTAAAAATTGGAACTG
>Ga0114925_10001562_pt1 | contig 11364 bp, 5 predicted proteins | sample SumtaG_2_FD_87287 | JGI IMG/M metagenome (GOLD analysis project Ga0114925, IMG submission 87287) | Deep subsurface microbial communities from Indian Ocean to uncover new lineages of life (NeLLi) - Sumatra_00607 metaG | ecosystem: Environmental > Aquatic > Marine > Oceanic > Sediment | place...
CTAATTTTTCTTGTGAAATCTTTGAACCCAAGAGACGTAATTCATCTAATTACGTTCTCTGAAAGATCTAAAGTTATTTTCCAAGATAAAACGAGAATGGATATGGACGAAGTAATTCAAAAGATAATGTTACTTAGCTGTGAAACTACCACAAATTTGATGTCTGGAATTGAAAGTGGGAAAGAGATTTTGAAAAAAAGCATTCAGAAAAAAGTGAAACATTTGTTTGTGTTTACAGATGGCCAAATAAATGAAGGGGTTAAAGATAAAAGTATAATTGGGAAGAGTATCAGGATGGCTAGAGAGTATAGAATTTTAGTCAGTACTTTCGGGTACACGACAGATTATGATGAGGATTTGCTGACACTGATTGCAAATGAAGGAGGAGGAGATTATCAGTACATCCAAAATAGTAGTGAGATAAAGGAAAAGCTAATGAAATCATTTAATTTACAAACCAAAGTTTCATATACTGATGTTGTGGTAAAATTAGTTCCAATTGGCTCCTCAAAGGTTAAAAAGGTCTACAATCATGAAAATGCTATAGAATTTGGAATTCCTGTTGGAACATTGTATGATGGAAGAGATACAAGAAATTTTGTATTTGATATGGAGCTTGGCGAAGACGTAGGAGGGAGCGAAGAGTTTGTTAAAATTGAAATTACAGGATTTAATGTTCATTATGATTGTGAAGGAAAGAAAGTAAAGTTTATTTCTTCTTTCAAGACAGATATAATTCAAGTAGTAGAAAAGCAATCCGTTGAGGTAGTGGATAAATCAAAGGATTACTCTTCAACCGTAATTAGAAAATTATCAATCTTTTCAAATCATTATGGTCATCTTCTGAGAGGTATCCTACGAGGCGGTGAGAAGGTTGTGGATATTATGATAAGATTTCTCAAAGAATATGCAAAGAGAATGGAACCTTATAAAGATAATGTGAAGGAAGCACAACAGGCTTATGATAATTTTAATGGCGCAATCTCTTTGTTAGAGAAAGGTGAAATTAAGAGTGCAACGAAAAAGGTGTCGGAGTTCATTAGACAGTATCATCATGGTAGTTTTAATTTTTATTAATTAAAAATTTATCTATCATAGTTTGGATTAACCTTGTATTTCGAATCCTTTTTCTTAAAAAAAAAACTATACCCAAGTATTGACAGTATCATAAAACACAAATTTTCGTAAAACCTTCTCTTCCCTTCATCTCCATTCTTTTCTATTCAATTTCTTCATTATCATCATCCAATCCTAAAAATTTCAATATTGTTAGTCTACAATTCATCAAATGTTCATTTATCCATGTGAATCTTGACATTTTCTCTGGAAAGACACTATGTTTGATAACTTCACATCTTTCCATTTCATTCAACATTTCCTTCTTCCCAGGAACTGTAAGTGCAAGATTAAACAATTTTATGTCATCAGGAACATGGTAAGATAAAATCTGATCTACGCTAGTCATTAATAATTCACTTGATATTATCATACTTTCCTCTCTCTCCTCTTTCTTGGATGAAATCCTTGACTCTCCCCAAACAGAATCATACCAATCTGATTCTTCTCTCATATTTTTTGGAACCCCTTCAGACGAGACTATTTTAGGATTCATTGCAATTATCAAACTTGAACAAAACATTGAACTAATGAAAGGATCTTCAACCAATTGAAGCGTATGAACAAAGTTGTAATTTCTTTCAGCCCATCCAAGATTCTTGATTGTACCTAATGGATCTCTTGAAAGAGAGAACATACAATAAAATACGTCGTGGATATTGTTCATTCCAATAACTTTCTTCCCACCTGGTGAAACCTTACTTCTTTTCCTAATTGTATTTGGTATCAGTCTGTTAACTATAACATTATAAATAACAGTATTCATATCAATGTTACTGGATGTCTTCTTAAATTGATATGAATTAGCGATTGTTAATAACAATGTTACATAACTCAATTCTTCAACGTAATGAAGTGCTCTGTTTCGTATATCAAGATTTGACGAAGACAAAAGTAAGTTTCCAAAAAGCATATTTTTGACATACTGAGACAATAGTCCTTTCATAACTCTAGTAATTTCACTGTAAGATAGAGTTTCCATTAAAACTTTTGGATGTAATTCTTTCACGAATTCAAAGAACTTGTTATACTCTTTCATTTTCAATAACTTTCCAATAATCCTTAATGACAAAGTAACAAGAGGAATGGTTTTTGAATCGAAATTTCTCATCGTAACAACTTTTATTTTACGAAAAGGGAAGATTCTGCTCCTAACAACAATAAATGAAACAAAGTAGGATGTAGTAGTGTCTGACGAAGAAGGTATGTATTCTACACGAATAATATCCATTATTTTGTTGGTCATCATCACACTCTCATAAGTTCTTTCTACATAATCCAAAGCCTCATCCACAGATCTGTAATACCCATAAAACGAAGACAGGTTTTCAGTTATTACTGATTCAAAGGTATCCCCAATATCAACACGAATGATATACTTACTCGAACTTAACAATTCCCTAATTTTTTCGAAGAAAAATTCCATCATTTTCCCACCACCATTCTCATGTTTAAGTTTAGATGAAATACTAATGATTCCAGATACTCTAGTCTTTCTGTTAAGTTCTACCAAAATATCCCCAGGAGTATTTTCATACATAACTGGATTTCTTCTTTCACCTTCTCTCATAATACAATCAAAATCAGAATATTGTTCAAACAATTGACTAGATTCATCAAACCATCTTCCATATTCCTTTTGAATAAACCGAGATAATGTGAAATCACTTTTTCTAGAATAGTAATAGTAGTGGAAAAATTCTCTAAAATACGCAAAGTCAGTCAATGTTTCACCTTCTGAACCATCATCGTCAAACCCAAACAAATTTCCATCCTGCTGTTCTGATATCAAGATAAATTGTTCTTTCGATAACCTGTCAAACTTTTGTCTAATTGAACTATCTATAGGAAGTCTTGTCTGAAGAAACCTGTTGTACCAATCCCAATCATGAATTGTCAAACTTTTCACATTCATAGTATTCCACTTTTCTATCAATCTCTTATAAATTTCGTTCTTGTAATCATTTCTGTCACTTTTTAGGTGAAAATCATCTGTTTGTATCGTAAGTTCCTCAAATGAATCAACTGGTAATTTTATAAGTTGTTCTCCCATAGGAGTTTCACTTCCCTCCACCCAGATTTTCTCTTTCTTCTTGTTTATCTTTTTAAACTTTTGACGGGATATTTGTGGTAATTTCAATTCCAAATAAAGTTCTTCTCCAGATGGTATATTCGCAACAGATCTCCATGCAATAACAACTTCGTAATTCAAAAGTTGAACCAATTCAGTACCAATGTTGTATCTTTCAATATCCAATTTCTGAAGTTTAGAAATATCTCTCTTTTTGTAAATTTTTTCAACTCTTGATTCAACAGATTTCTCTAGAGTCTTTATTTTAAAGTTGATTCTAACCAACTTTCTAACTAAATCAATTTTTCTGTTAGAAATTCTTCGAAGTGCTTCATTCTGAGAAACTATTCTTTTCCCTATCTTTGCCACTTTGACTCCATTTTTGCTCTTGTGTCGTCCTCTTCCTCCAATCATTTTCCTATAACCAAAAATTCCAGAGGATATTATAAATTTCTCCTCTGGTTCTTTCACAAACTCCATTCCTTCCCTAACCAATTGATCATGAGTAACTATTTTTTCAATCCCTTCAACATCACTCCTAACTAGATCTTCTGAAGTCATACTATGAATAATACCAGTTCCATCATTCAATTCACCAGGGTTTATTATCAAATTCATTAACTTGCTCATTGAATAAAGTGTTTCAGTAAATTCTACATTGGTACCAGGATTAAGTAAATTGTACAAATCAACATAATGTTCCTTATCAAATCCCAATATACTTGAAAGATCGTCTACTGTTAAAACTGGAAAAACATCGTCAGAAACTGATCCAACTTGATCATTCCATACAGACTGAAATTGAAGAGCCATTCCAGAACTAAAATTCCACCACACACTAGCATATCTAGCAAATCTTCTAAATTTTAAAGAAAGGTTTTCATATACTGCAGGAACGACAGTTCCGATAAACCCAGTTGCAGTTGATGGTTTATAAATAAGTCTACCAAGATCAAATAAAATATCCCAAAAAATTTTTAATAAGGCAGATGGATTTGTAAATGAATCACCATAGATCCTCCAAGAATCAGCCAAAAAGGTAATATCCATAATTGCAGTCAATCCAACAGATGCTACAATCTCCCACGATCCATAACCAGAAAAATTTAATCCTCTCCTCAATCCCCATTTCAACAAATCAATAAGATTGGTAGGTTTAGCTCCTGTTACATTAGACATGAGAGTGGATAAAATATCAATCCCTGTGTAAATGTAAATGGTATATGCAACTTTTTTGTTTACTTTCATGAATGGAAATCTCTTATTCACTTGTTTATAAATCATATGTAAGGTGAATGGCCTTCCACTGGTTGTCAAAAAATTTCCCACATGTGATGTAGAATTTGCTACTTTGTTAAAAAATCCAACATTGCTCTCAGGACTCCTTCCCAATTTTTTGGAACACATATTTATATCATTGTCAATAGACTCTGGATCCTTTTCAAGAAACTCATTCTTTTTCATTTCGGGATTGCATTTTTTAATATAAGGAAATTGTTGCTCTCTGATATCTTCCATTGTTTCTTCGATATTTTGGACCTGTTGAAATTCTGTATCCAATTGCATTTTATCAAAAGTTTTATCTATTTCTTCAACTTCTTTGACAAATCCATCTCTTTCTGTCCTAAGTTTTTTACAAATATCATCACAATCAATTGCTCCTTCTCTTATTTTTGGTAAATTGAATTTTAATGAATGTTTCACTTGAGCTTTACGAATGTTATCCTCATATTTGCTAGCATAATGTTCTCCTCCAAACAATCTTAAGGCACTACCAAATAAAGTTTTTTTAACTTCAGGTAAAAACTCTTCATCAGCTGCTAACATAGGATCCTTAGTTGTTGATTTAAGTGCTCCATACACCTTTTTCACTGCATCAGATTCTGGATCAAATTTTCCTTCTTCTATTTGTTTTGCTACTTCCTGGAAAGCAGGTCTTCTTTCGTCAATTTTGGTTCCATACTCATTTATCTTTTGCCCCAATACAACTTTTCTAGCTTTTGACGATTCAAGTCTATCAAAATCTGCCTTTCTCTTCAGTTTTATTTCATCTCTTTCCCTCTCATTTTCTTTGTAGTCATTTGAAAGATTCATTAAAGTATTTCCTTCATTGGATGAAATCCAATTGTAAAATTTCCTGAAATGAGTTTTCATGGTAAATCCAGCAGTTAAAGTAGCAGTGTGTGATATTATAGCCACAATAAATTTTAGAAACGGAGGACTTCCTTTTTCATTTCTGAGTATTTCAGACAATTTATCAACCACAAGTTTGAAAAAAATGTTCAGCTGTCCCGAAATACTCATAGCACCTTTTGATAATAACGTAGTTCCAATTTGATTAACAGCTTTAACAACACCAACCATAACAAAATGAGAAAATATGCTACCAGTTTGGCCTTTTGTTGGTAGAATAAACCCAACTCCTTTTGAAATCATTTTACTCAAATCAAATGCACTTCTCCTATTGGAAGCAATTTCCCAAAATTCTAAAGTATCTGGAGGATATCCCAAATATTTGTAACTTTTAGAAAAATCTTCCATATATTTAGCACTTGGCGGAGTAGGTAATCTTTGTTTACTCAGAACATCTTTATATTCTGGGTTGACAAACATAGAGCTAATTTCATTCAAAATTTTTGAAAGACCATCAAGAACTTTAGACAGAATACATAACTCAGGAACTGTATAAAGATTTCTTACTTTGTCCAACTTGAAAATATTACCTTCTTTAGATGTAAATGCTTCAATTAACATTTCCAAAAATTTGGAAAACCCCATATCAACTTTATAATGTTCTTCGTCGTCTTTCGAAATCACATTAACACCTGACATCTTTCTTATTTGCGCAGACATTTTATAAAAAACCACACCTCCTTTTCCAAATTCTGTCATTAACGTACCATACTGTTTCATAAAAAATTGTCCCTTTGGTCCAATAAGTTTAAAAGGTGTACTAAAATTGCCCTCAGAATCTGGAGTTGTATTTGGTCTGGTTACTAACTCGACAGCTCTGTTTCGATCGAAATACTCAAGCCATTTAAAAACCTTGTCATTGATATCTTTGATATTAGCGCGAATGTTAACGAGAACCTCTTGAGTAACACCTATCTTTTCCACATTTCTTTTGTCACCAATAACATCACTGTTTATGTTTTTGCCTATTCCTCTCCTCCTCCCTTCCTTTCTGATTGTTTTGGGGGACGATTCTGTTTTTGGATCAAACAAATCAAGAATGTATGTAATAAATGTCAGAAGACTAGGATAATTATTCATCGAAAATTGAATGGTTTTCACATCCTCATTATGACCGTCAGGATCATTTGCAATATCGATAACTTTCTTGATGTACAGATAATTTGAAAGTTTTATCCTATCCAAAATTGCAGGAAGAACTTTTTCAGGATTCTTAGCATAATTAACTAAAAGTCTGTCAACTTCACCAGATAAGGAACTAAGAATATCCTTTATACCAAGCTTTTCATTTCTCTTGACTGATTCTTTAAACTCTTTACTCTGTTCCTTGTTCTTAAAAATATCATCAAGCATACCCAAACAGGATTTCATGAACTGAACTTGCACTGTGTCCTTTTTTTCGTCTATTTTACCAAATATCGACTGAACTGTTACAAATCCATTTGGAAGTTTCAATTTTGGAATAGGAATTTCTTCAAATGGAACTTCAACACTTTCCTCATCTTCAACATTCTTTACTTCAAAGACTTCCCCAGTTTTTTCTCGTTCCAAAGTTATGGGAAGATTTGACCTCTTTCCTCCCTTATCGAAAAAGGTAAATCCGCTTTTCGGGTCAACGGTTATAATATCTCCTATTTTGCTAGGATTTTCTTTTTGCATCCTCTTTCCTCTCCTTTCCTCTTGGTTTGAAGAATTCCAATAGGGTGTTATTATATACACCTACGAAATTAAATTTAGTTTTTGAAGAAAAAAAAAGTGTTTTATTATTTCAAAAAGAAGGCCGATACCATTTCAAATCCAAGTTTTTCAGTTTCTGAAAACTCGAATTTGATTAAACCATCTCTAACAGTTGTTATTCTGTAATAAATATCAGAATCTCTTGTTTCCAAAACTTTTTTCACAACATATTCTTTAGCCAATACATCAGTTTCTTCTTTATTTAAAGTTAAAACTCGCACTTTCTGTAACTTTTTAAAAAGTTTCAAAGAACCAAACAAATCTTTATTTATTAATATAGTCCTATTCCTTGCTAAAGTATCCTCTGGATAATGTAATGGGTTAATAGAAATAAAATCCAAATGATTAATTCTTTCTACGAAACTTTTCCAAACATTTCCACCACTCTCGAAATTCCTCAACAACAGTTGCATTATTACATGAATAACCTTTGTCCAATCAAAGTAAATTTTTACTTGCAACTGCTGTATACCAAAAACTTCTCTCTGATAAGAACTAAAGTTAGTATCTCCAAATTCAATATTTATTGATTCCAATTGCTTGAAATTAAGTATATTGTTAGCTAGTTTATTAGATAATTCTTTCTGTATAATCTCAAAAGAAAATTCTTCTTGAAAAGTAGATGGAACATCGGTAATATTAAAGAGTAATAGTCCAAATGTAATATTCCTTATTTCAAGTGGTAAAACAAAATCAATTTGAGGAAATTCAACAACTTCCTCATACCAATACTTTTCGTGTTGTTCATCAACATCGTAATCAACTATTTCAGGAGCATATTTGAACATAACATTTGGGAATAGAAATTCAAAATTTTCACCTCCTCCAGTAATGGTTTTTCCATAAAAACTTGCCAAAAACTTTTTTTGATAAAAAGTTCCAATCAATCCTCTCACTTTCCAATACTCTTTACTTGTCAATAGATCTCTATTGATTTCATATGGATAAAATGGTAGAATTACGTTCAAAACTACATCATGTGATAATTTTGAAAGAGCAGTTTGAACACTTCTTTGTTCGGAAGTTTGAGTAGTTCCCATTTTTTTTTGTTTTTCACCCGTTCAGTTTCTCTCTTTCAGTTTATAAATTTAAGAAAGAATTGTGAATGTGTTTATTTTCCAAAAACCTTTTTCTCAATAAAAAATAAAACCTTTATTTACAGTATTTTGACAAAAAACTCGGTTTTCTTAGTCTTTGAAATTTCTATCTTTAGTTTGTTATGAAACCCATCTTTTACTACAAAAGATTTATAGTACAACCCACTGTCTAGACTATTCAACACAATTTTGCTCAGATATGTGATAATTTTAGCATTTAACTTTTCACTCATAATTGTAAAGTTTTCCAATCCATTATACGATTTCAAAGCAACAAACAATCTTTCGTTAAATTCTGAAAGTAATGCATAATATAAAACAAGATCAATACTTTTTAAGGATTTTGGGAAAACCTTATGACCTCGAACTCTTGGATGTGTTACAATTCCTCGTATTACTGGGGTCCAATTCATGTACAAAGACAATTTCTCACCTTTCATTTTGGGTGCCAAGTTTCTATCAGAATTGAAATACATGTCTATGTCTTCAACAAAATCTATTTTTAAAGAATCTATCCCTTTAAAGTCAGCAATATTTTTGACAAATTTCCAAACTAACATTTTTTGGGTTGTGTCGAAAATACTCAACAATGTATTTCGTGTTTGATCAGTTACCCACTGATCAGTTTCAATTATTTTAACCTTTCCAAAAACGATATTTCTTATTTTGTTCGGCAACTTTCTCAAGATTTCAAAATCCAAATCAAAAATAAGAATATCTTCTTTGGAGTGAAATCTCAGATTGGGAGCATACTTGAAAATTATGTTTGGAAATAGAAACTGAATTTCCCCTCTTTTGACCATTCTTCCATAAAAGATTGACAAGAAATATAAATCCTTAGGTTCTTCAAACGTTTTTACTCCTCGACTTTGTAGAAAATCTTTATTGACTTTCTCCAAATAATTCTTATCGATAACCACTGAATAAAATGGGAGTATCTCATATAAAATAACATCTGACGGAATTTCTTTTTTAAACCTTTCAAGTGTTTCGCGTGGAATATCTTCAGTAACAGGACTAGTTCCCATCCTCTTTTTTTTTCCTCCTTATATTTAAAGTAGTGAAAACATTGATTTCAAAAATACATTTGATTTATTTTTTTTACTCTTTAACGTTTTTCGTCTATTACTAAACGATATCTTGTATTGAAACCAGCTGTTTGAGAAGGAGTAGTAAATTTCAAAATGTTTCCAGCTCTAGCTCCAACAAATCTACACTGGTAATCGTCACTGAAAACTTTTGGTAATCTTGTAAATCTTTCTTTCAAATCTCCATAAACTCCTTTCAAATTAGAAATTTGATCACTATTCAAAATGATGACCTTTAATCTGGAATTGTCATGTGGAAAACAATTCATCATCTGGTTGGAATAAATATTCAACTCATCAATTGAAAAATTGTCTATCCTAATTTTTTTGAAAACAGATTTGACCAATTCCACAATACGAACATTCTTACTATCAAAATAATCCTTAATGGTCTTGGATCTTCCAGTTAACTTCATTCTCTTAGTTTCTCTATCATCAAAAATCAAAAGAATTCTATCAAAAACAACAATTCCATTACCAACTTCTGATCGACTTTTTCTTCTAACATTTCTTAGAAGCAATTTCATAAACTTTATAAATTTACTCTGCTTCACGCGATAATTTTTTAGGTAGATAACTGGAACGAGTAATCCAGTGATTCTATCGCTATTAGGATAATTTTTAATATTGGAAATTGCATTGAATGTGAGATCGTTGTAATAAACAAATTCTTTTCTGTATGAATTTCGTCCAGAAGATTCCACATAATTTTCTATAAACCATTCGTTTGTTATAGTACCAGGCATCAAATCAACACAAATGTAATTTCTATAATCGAACAAATAACGCAAGTTTTTCAAACTATTGAAAATGTATTTAGTATCAGTTGTAAAAGCCCCTCTGCTTTCTTCTTCAACATCCATTCTTTTCTTTTTCCACCCCTCCCTCACCATTCCTCTATTCACACCTTTTTTTTTTCATTTGTGAATAAACGAACAAATTAATGTTTTGACAGACTTTGAAAATCCATTAAATCGATGCTCAATATTTCTTGGACTACTTATGTAATTCTTGATTACTGTGATTCGATCATCGTATCCATAATCAGTATAACCATAAATATTGTAATCGATCAAAAAATTTAGGCTAAACTTCCACGATTTAACATTTTTGTCCAAAAGTCCAACATTTTGCAATACTTCCGCAATAAAATTTGAACAATAATATTCTTTCTTCCTCTTTCTTCTCTCATTATCCCCAATAGCTGTATACAACAAATGAAACCAACTTCCTCCCCAAACAACATCAACATTACTTTTGTAAAATTCAAACATTTTATATTCCAATTTCTTAGAAAGTTTTGGGTGTAAAAATCGAACTCCTATTAATCCCCCATAACTTTCTAATTTATCACTCAATTTGTGAAGTTGAACACCTATTTTCGGTTTTCCAGTAATATAATCATTCAAACCCTCCATTTCTTTTCTTAATGCTTCAAGAACATAAATTTCGTTCTCCCATTCCAAAATTATTCCAATATGACACCAGGATAAATTGAAAAAGCTTTTGACACGCCTATTGATTTTATCTTTCCCATTTGTGTAAATTAGATCACCACTACCAAATTTGTATTTTGAAAAAACTTTTTCAATTTCGCCCCTTTTCATCTTCTTTTTATGTTTAAAAGGTCAATTAAAACAAATATTCTGTAAAAATTAACATTCCAAACTTAGACTATCTTACCCTCCCTCTGATCCTCCCACTCCATTTTTCCATCCGACATGCGCACATTGGGGAAATTTTTTCAATATGCGTACAATGAATTTCATCCTGATCACATTGAAATTTTTCCATCCGGATGACAATGGAAATTTCTATTATGCGCACATTGAAATCCGATTTTCCATTGTGCGCATATTGCCAAATGAAAGAACTCGTTGAGAGGAACAAAAAAGGTGGTCCATTGTGCGCATGTCGGATGTAAACGGGCTTATACTCAGATGATTTTTTCTCATTTTTGGTATTTTTTTTTCCAAGTACAAAATTTTTTCTGAATTTGAAGGAGTTTGCGACATCGCAAGGCCTCCCAAAAAATTCTCCGTCGCTAAAAATAGACCAAAAA
>Ga0114925_10001564_pt1 | contig 11361 bp, 28 predicted proteins | sample SumtaG_2_FD_87287 | JGI IMG/M metagenome (GOLD analysis project Ga0114925, IMG submission 87287) | Deep subsurface microbial communities from Indian Ocean to uncover new lineages of life (NeLLi) - Sumatra_00607 metaG | ecosystem: Environmental > Aquatic > Marine > Oceanic > Sediment | place...
AACTTCAAATCTTCGCATCTTCTTCTACCTCTCTTGTTAGAAGTGTATCTGCCAGTTTGTAACCGAGCCAAGTAGGTATATGCCTGCTAGTACTAGTAGGACGATAAGCCACCGCCACCAAGTTAGCTTTAGGTAGGGTGCTACTTTCATAAGTCACCTCTCCCTACTTAGTATTAGTAGAGCTGTTACTCCTAGTAGTATTACAGCTGCTATAATAGTTCCTATCATAGTGCTTGTCTCCTACCTCTTCTTTCGCCAGCCAGGGGGTAGTCCGAAAGTCTCGTCGAACTCTTTACGTCTCTGCCTCTCATTCCAGAAGAAGGCAGACGCACACAACACGACTACAAAGATGCACCACCAAGTCCAGAGAATAGCTACTTGTTCTATGCCTTCCATCGCTTGCTCCCTGCTTTGTTTACTTCCAATCCTGCTGGGCTGGTCCTCGCTAGCTCTTCCGACAACCGGTTGCACTACTCAGGGGACTAGTCCTTTGTAGCGTGGTTTGGAGTCGCCAGCTACTAACCATCCACCCAGCAGGCTCTTTTATTTCCGTGTCCTCCGTAGGTCGTCTACTATCTGTTCCATATTGGCTTGTTCACCTAGGTACTCTTCGCTCATAGCTCTCTTTCCCTTTAGGATGCGGTCGAAGGAGCTATCTATGCTGTCCTCAATGACAGGGAGTATAACCTGGACAGCTGAGTGCTGCGTAATTCGGTGCAGGCGGTCTTCTGCTTGGGTGTTAGTAGTAGGAGTCCACCACCTGTCTGCGAAGACTACGTTACTTGCACCGGTTAAGGTTAGGCCTTCACCCCCAGGAGATTGTGGGCCGATAGTGGCTAGGCATACCCTTATGTCTGGGTTCTTATTAAACTCCATAGCCATTGGTATCCGTTCGTCTACAGGGGTATCACCCGTAATGACTATGTGGTTGGCTTCTATGTTGTAGTGGAGATACATAATGAACTTCTCAAACGTAGAGAAGACGACTAGCTTGCCGTTTTCGTTAATAAGGTCCTGGATGAACTCAGTTTTAATACTAGGCTTGTCTACTCCTAGTATCTTGGGTTCTAAGTTGAGTTGCCTTAGTCTGGTTAGCAAGGCGAGTACACAAGGAGCCCAGAGAGGCTCTCCGTTGTCGAGCATTACGAATAGTTCTTTCTCCATTGTGTCGTAGACTTCTCTCTGTTCCTCACCCATCTCTAGGAGAACTCTCCTAAAATATTTCTCTGGGAGGAAGGGTAGTACTTCTTCTTTAGTCCTTCTAATAGTAAACTCTTTTGTAAGCTCTCTTAGCTCGTCTAGGTGCTTTACCCCAGCAAGCTTGTTAGAGTGGAAGTACCTGAAGTTATCACTACCGCAGTTTAGGCACAGCGTAGCTTGGACGTTGGTAGTAACTCTGCCGCATCCACGGCATCTCTTCAGTGCTCTGCGGATGTAGTCAGTGTAGTTGTACTCAAACCGTCTTCTTGTGCTACTGTCGTACTCTTCTGGTCTGACTACCTCTAGTATGGTGTGGAGGTCTTCTGGCCGGTTGACTATGGGACTTCCAGTCATACAGAGTACTCTGCTATCTGGGTGGTTGGACAGGAACTCGAACATACCCTTGGTGGTAGAAGTGCTCTCATTCCTTAGTCTGTGCACCTCATCTAGTATGATTAGGTCGAAGGGGTAAAGGTTGAGGATATCGAGGTGCTTCCTTGACCTGAAAGTGTCGTAGTTAAGTATAAACCAGGGGTTGGGAGCACCCTTACCTAGCATATCGCTGAAGAGGGTTTCTAACCTCCTGGTGCTGCCTCTCTTACTAACGTCAGGTTCTGAGCCTGTCCAGTCAAGTATCTGCCTGGCCCATTCTAGTCTGAGTGTCTTGGGGCAGACTACGAGGGTCTTCCTGTAACCGCCTTTGGTGGCGAGACCAATGGAGATAGGTGTCTTGCCTGTTCCCATTTCGGACAGGTTCATATAGCTGTCCTCGGTGGACAGTAGCCTTTCCAGGTCCTCTTTCTGGTGCTGGTATAAGTCTTCTGGTAGGTTAAACTGGCTCACACCTTCTCCTCTGTGGCCACCTGGCCTTTATTGTTGCCCAATTATAACACACTTTACCAAGAATGTCAACTGGTGGCTTCGATATGACTTGTAAAGTCATTTTTGGCTTCTACTGCCTTCCTGCCAACCGTTCAACAAACTCCTTTTGTTCTTCTTCCTTGGGCGTAACGACGATGACGTGCTTTTGGCAGCTACCACAATAGTAAGTATCTGTAACAGGCCCGTCGCCGCCAAAGTGACCGCCAGTACGTCTCATTTCTGGACCACAAGTACATACTACTTTCTTGACACCGGTAATCATCTTCTTAGCTCCTTTTACTTAGTTAGTAGGACAAGAGGAGGGTAGGAGGTGTAGGCGTTGCTGTTGGACGCCTCGTTTCAATCCGCCCGTCTTACTAGTACCGGGAATTGGGATTGACATCCCGACATCCGGGTACTTTCAGGCTTGCCGGGCCTCGGTGCATAGTACTTTGCAGAGTGTCAGTCTGCGTTTCCCTAATCACCGCACGCTTAGCGGACCGTCTGACCCTTTGCAGCAGACGGACTCATCTTCTGCCCTCCTCTTGGCCTCTAACCCTGCTATCTCATTAAGTCAACCTTTTAAGGAGAGTTATTGAGCTGCAGAGCAAGTACTCAGCTCCTTGCACCTCCAACCGCAGTTTGAGCTTTCCCCAGAAGGAGGTCCATCTGCGGCTAAGAACTGTGAGGCTGGTGTCACGTACTCTGCCAACTACCTCAGCTTCAGCTAGCCAGTACTGCCATTCTACAGTTGTACCAAAGTTTCTTTTAGCCTCCGTCATATTACTGCTGGAGTAGGCAAACAGACAGCCAACATCTGGCTTTGTCTCTAGCCCTTCTGCATACTCCTTCTGCCATTTGCCCTCGGCGAAGGTACTGACTAGCTTGCCACCCTTTGTGCCTACTACTTTGATTACTTCCATTCTACGCCTCCTCTTGGCCTCTAACTCTTCTACAACCCTCTTACAGCTGCAAAGAACTTCTCAGTGGCTCGGACGACGCTCCTAAAGCCGAGACTAAAACAGTCCTTACCGTACTTGGTTATTAGCGGACAGCAGTTGCAGTCAACTGTGGCAGCATACTCGCAGAGAGGGCAGTTAGCTGCGTAGTCCTTCTTCCAGTAGGCCTTACCCTCCTCTGTGCGAAGGAAGTCGTCCTTACTAAGACCAGATTCTTCTATTGCAGCCCATAGCTCTTTGCACTCCTTGATAGCTTGCTCTTCTGTTAGTTTCTGCTTCTTCATTCTGTTAGCTCCTTTTCTTACCTCCAATTATTCTCCTTCTGTGGTAAGGGCTAGAGATACCTCCATAAGATGTTATGTGCTACAACGTCGAATTCTTTTGAACTAATGTTACTGTTCGCTACTGCTTGTAGTATTTTAGGTAAAAGGTATGCAAAATTAGGGCTTATTTCTAACCTGCCTTGCTTGTAATAGTGCCGGGCTATCTCCTTCTCAGACGTAAGGCTTGTCATAAGGATAGAGTGATAGGCATCTTCGGTACTAGGATACCAAACTGCCCCTTCTTGTGTTACTTTCATTTTACTGCTCCTATTCCCTTGTTAGGGTTTGGTTGATGTTAGCTCCTTTACTAGGTACTCTCTTACTCTCTTCTGGATACCAGGGCTCTTGGACTCCCTGTTCCCGGCGACGTTTAGTATTCTGATAGGCATATTGTCTATGAGTGTAGACATACTGTCTATGAACTTTGCTAGTTCGTCCTGGATTGGGTTAAGTAAGTGGCACTTCTTAAGCTGGATGCATAGGTCAAGGGTAAGCCTGGAGCCTGGGGAGCGCGGGTTGCCGAAGATAACAGTAAGGTCGCTGTTTTGGACGTTTATACGTGTCCTCGCTGGGTAGCCTGGTAGCCCGCATTCCACTAGTCCGTAGCTCATTAAGAGCCTAGGTTGGGGTCCGTCCTCTGTTCTCCAGCCCATAGGGGCAGTACCACCAGTCTTCAGACCTAGCCTTCTTCCGGCTTCCAGTCCGCCCTGGTCAGCTCCGGTTTGACCGCCTGAGATAATCTTCTTGAGTGTCATACCTTTACCCTCTGGTCGTTCTCCTCTAGGCACTTCTTGCACTTGAGTATGCGACCTGACCTGGTCCAGGTCAACGGCTCGTTATACTTGCGGCACTTCGGCTCCTCGTTGTTGGAGTCGTCGAGGTCAGGGCACGTAGTGCTGTCGGAGAAGGTTCTAGTAGTGTAGCACCCGTCGCCGTCTGGCATCTGCTTAATCATCTTTCCTCTCCTCTTACGTGTTAGGGGTCAAAGAGAAGGTAGAGGTTGGGTGTCTCTACCCTCTGTTTGGCTTCTAACTCTCTAGAGCTTCTGCCACTGTGCTACCCTTGCTGCTATGATGGGTGATACGAAGGTTACGTAGCTGGAGGCGTGAAGGAGGTAGACTGGCTTGCCGGTGACCCTGGCTAGTCTTTCTGCCTCGGTGACTGCTGCCTGGTGTGATAAGTGTCTCATTGTGGGCATTCCGCTTCCTTCAACGTAGCACATCCAGAAGGGGTAGGCGTACTCTCGTGGGCAGCGTGGGGTACAAGGGGCCCCAAGGGGGGTTAGGAGTATTACTCTCTCGTTGCCTTGATGGTAGTAGCCATTCGAGCTGCCATCTAGGTTGTAGCAGTATATTTGCTCGTTGCCTCCGCTTCCTATGCACTCGCGAGATACTATGTATCTGAAGTCTCCTCCCTCGCGCTTGAACATATCGCCTGGTTTCAGGCATCTCAGCATCGTCACTTCTTGTTGCACCTTTGTTCCTCCTTTCTCTTTTATTTAGTTACTTCTTCTCTCCAAAGAGCTTGCTAGCTATGAGTTGACACTTCGCGCACTTCAGGGGAGTATTCTTCTGAATCCTACAGGCCCTCTTGATGTCTTCAAGTACCTGCTCTTCGGCTTTCATACTGATGGCCTCAGATAGGATGTGAACAAGTTCGTCTTTTGTTAGGGACTTCCACGTAGCTCTACCTAGTCTAGGCATCTGGTACCTCCTTAATCTCCGTATATGTAGCTAGGTACTCTGCCTCGTTTGGGCTTGACTCCCTTCTCGCGGAGGACTCTTCGGACTGTATCCCCGTGCAAGCCAAAAGCCTCGGCGATCCGCTTGGGAGTGTAGCCTAGGCGACCCATTTTGGCTATTTCTTCTTTCTTTTCTGGAGAGATGGCTTTTCCCATAGGCACTAGGTCACCTCCGTGAGTGTCATCCCCTCCCATATGAACTGGTAGGTCTTCCCGCATTTGGGGCACTCGACTTTCTTTTCGTGCCAGGCCGTGTAGTCGCCAGGCCTGTAGCCTTCCATAAGGTTAGCCCCGCAGGAGCAGACGAGTTCGACTACTGAGGCGCACTCGCCGTCTTCCCAGCCGGTTCGGTAGGTTACTCCTTCTGGTAGTTTAGGCATTAGTTAGCTCCCAGAGTTCCTTCCTATCCTCAATAACCATAGCTTGCTTTAACTCCTCAATAACGCTTGGGAAATGATTCTCAAGTTGTTGGTAGACTCTGCCTACAATACTCAAGTCGGCTTCACCCAAATGGTAAGACATGCGGGCAATAACATTTTCCTTTGTTACTTCCATCTAGTTTACCCTCCTTTAGACTCCTCCCTACTCTCTAGTGGCTAGCAGTTACTTAGTCGTTCTTAGCATTACTACGACGCGAATAGCCTTTTTCGTGTTATCTACCAGGTCAACTAATCCGTGTGATTCCCATCCCAAAGCCCTGAGTTCTTTTATAATCTTCTCCCTATCCTCTCTGTCCCAAAGAACGTAAATAGTGCTCTCCATTCTCTTTCCCTCCTTCCTGGTTATAGTCCTCTCACAGCTGCAAGGAACTCTTCTGTAGCCTTGGAGGTGGGGACGTCGTAACCAAGGTCCTTACACCTCTTACCGTACTTGACTAGGAGTGGGCAGGGATCGCACGACATCAGTTTGCCGTCTGCTAGGCAGCTGCTTGTAGCGTACTCGCAGAGTGGGCAGTGTGCAAAGTAGTTCTTGTATCGGTAGCTTCTGCCCTCCTTTGTGTCAAGGAAAGCGCTCTTATTGAGGCCTGACTTCTCGATTGCCGCCCACAACTTCTTGCACTCGGTGATGGCTTCTTCTTCTGTAATCCTAGGCATTAGTTAACTCCTTTACTGCTCTTAGTAGGATGTCCAGTAGATAACGGAGCCTGAGGGTATTAGCAGTACTCCTATGACTATTAGGGCTAGGTGGAGCCTTACTCTAGTTCTGGTTAGGATAGCTACTCCGATTGATGCTAACCCCAGCGCGTATAACACGATTCCTAGTAACATTTCTAACTTAACTCCTTTAGATTAGTGTGGTCATAGTCCCCTTACTGCTGCGAAGAACTCCTTGGTAGCTTCGTGAGTATCGACGTCGAAGCCTAGCCCACTGCACTTCTTGCCGTACTTTGTTACTAGGGGGCAGATAAGACAGAAGGAAAGGGAAGTAGAAAGTTCCTTCCGGTGCGAGGCGGCGTACTGGCAGAGAGGGCAGTTTGCCCAGTAGTCTTTGCGTTGCCAGAGTAGGCCTTCTTTTGTCTGGAGGAACTCGAGCTTTGGTAGTCCTGACTTCTCAATCTCCTCCCATAGTTTCTTGCACTCGGATATAGACTTCTCTTTGGTTATACTTTTCTCTTTAGGCATTGGTTAGCTCCCTTACTGCGTCTGTGTGCCAGCAGTGACCGTAGTGTCTGAAGCCCCTGCATTTGGGGTCGCAGACTATCTTTCCTCCAGGCTCCTTAGTAACCTTGTAGGATACTCCTGGGTCTGTCCTACTTGGAACGAGTATATACTCTACCTGCTTTTCATACCAAGGGTTAAACACTGTCTCTATGTAGTCTAGGGGCTGCTTGGTAGTGTTTATTCTGTTGTAAGCTTCTACTGCGAGTTCTGTAGAAGCAGTCATCTCCTCATTTACGGCGTATAGGCCGTTCTTAAGCCTCCACAGATTGCTCCTCCAGCCACCGAGTATGAGTAGGTTACCTCTCTTGTCTCTCATACCAATGGTGAGGCCGACTGCGTCGTCTTCGGTCATCTCTCTAACAAAGGCTGCGTAACTATTGTCCATTAGTCTACTAGTTGGGCTATTACCCAAGCTATCGGTAGGGCAAGGTAAGCACCCTGCGCTACGACTGTCCAAACGGTTGCGCTGGGGGTAATATAGCCCCCACCGTCCCTGTATAGTAACCAAAGCCCCCAGTACGGGATAAAGTACTTCACTCTGTCCTCCTACTGTCTGTCCTTCTGTCCGAATATAGCGTCTAAGTTTAAACTACTACCTCGTCGGGGATAACTATCCCAGCAGTATCGCCATTATACATCAAACGAAAGCAAGGCTTTGGCTTGAAGTACGCAATGTCTACTGCCGAGGGATTGTAGGCATTAGCTTCTTTAGGTGCATCTACCTTTGCTATGTCTTTGCTCATATCAGCAAAAAGCTCACACAGCATCTTGAAGTGTTCGCCACTCATTCTTACAATCATCTTCTTCCTCCCTTAATACTTGACTGAACTGTTAAGCTTAGGGCTTCTTCTCTCCGAATATAGCGGCGAGCAACTTGTCCTCTGGGGTAGCTATGTGGTGTGGGCACTTCTCCTGAATTATCTCTTCCTGGTAGCTATGCAGGTTGTCTTCTTCAGACGTTATCCGTCTCTCCTTGTTGCACCTAGGGCAGATAATACGTAGTACTTTCATAGCTCCGGTTCCTTTACTTCTTGCGAAGCTCTCTCTCCTAGCTCTAGTTTCTCTACTTCTCGTAAAGCTCTCTCTCTGCCTGTTAACTTCTTCTTCCTCTTCTTCTTCTTTCTACCTAGGAGAGCTTCCCCTCCTTTAAGGAAGGTCCCTTCTTTGCCTGCTGGGGCTAGTGCACTGCTCTGAGCTTCCTGTTCTTGCTTGCCTACCTCCTTTAGGAAGTCCTCGAAAGTCTTGCCCGGGTTGTCCCTTAACCATCTTGCTGCTACCCTGAAGTCCTTGACTAGCTCCCTCCTTGCAAGGTGGGCTGCCTGCCCCTTGTCTGAGTAGTAGTACTTCTGGTAAGCTAGCTTGAACTTCTCAGTCAGGGTGAACTTCTGCTGGGCGGCTCGACCTCTGGGGGAGCCTCTGTACCTCCTCTGGGCAGCTTTGTTCTTCTCTCCCCTACTATACCTCTTCTGGGTGGCGTCAATCCTGTCAGCCGCTTCAATGGCGTCAACTACGTGCCTTCCCTCTGGCTCTGCGTCCTTTAGCTGGGAGACGCTCTCAAAAGGGATGACTACGTTCCAGTCAAGGCAGAGAACACCTTCTGGGACTCTCTTAAAGCCTAGTGAGGGCTCCCATTCTCCTCTTTCTGGGTCGTCTCCCTTACACTTGCAGAGGTGCCTATAAGGACACTTTGTTGGTTCTCCTTGCAACTAGGACCTCCCTGCTTTGGTTAGGGCTTTGCGAGCCATTTCAAGAGAACAACCCAGACAAGGACGCATACGACTAAACATATCCTTACAGTCACACGGGATTGAGTGCCTTGCTAGGTTTTTAAGCTCTACGTGTAAGCTTAGTACAGCTGCTAGGTCCTTCAATCCTAGTATTGTTCTTATCCGGGTTAGTAGTATACTTGCCTTGACAGTTTTTGGGTCCTTGAAGCTTAGTACCTCTTTTATTGCCTCTAGGACTTGGCTCTCTATGTCCTTTTCTCCAGTTTGGTCTCCCATTAGGGCCCTCCTTCTAAGCCGAACTGTTTCTCAATTGCTTTACATAGGGCAAGGGCTGCTTGCTGGACATTACTACTGTCTCCAGTGAGGGAGACTAGCTCGTCATACCATAGCTGGAATAGTTTCATTATAGGAGGGACATAACCTTCCTTGATAAGCATTGCAAGAGCCTTCGGTACGAGGTGCTTGAAGCAAGCATTTAAGTCGGTGGTGAAGTAGGGCCACCCCTCCCAGTATTTTGTCTGGGTATTCCAGTATAGCCCTTGGAATCTATGGTCTAGCTCAAACCCTGCCCACTCTGCCAGCTTTTTTTCCCGCTTGTCGCTCACTGCTTCTTCCTCCAGAGTTCCTTGAACTCTACGATTTCCTTGTACTTCTTGTAGTCTGGGAAGAATTTTATCTCAGTAGCCTCGACCTTGTTTTCTTCGTGTCCCCAGAATAGGACTTCCTTGACTACGCTTCTTAGTAGTCCCCAACTGATACCAGCTTTCCTGGCCTCGCCAGCGAACAGGAAGGCGAGTGTTTGCTTTCGCCTTAGGGTTGAGGTATCAAGGTCTTCTGGCTTGTCTAGGAGATGGGCAAGGTGCTCAATCTCCGTAAAATCTGCCGAGTTGCATTGACCTATGACTCTCAGGCTCTTAGTCGTTATGCTTCTGACCATTACTATCCTACCCTTACTTTTAGGGACGAGAGTACCTTCTCAGTTGACTCAGTAGACTCAGGAGCTGAGACGAGCTTGGCCTTTGCGTGAGAGACTATGTCAGTAAGGAAGCACTCCAAGTTGAACTTCTTCTTGAAGAGTTCGGCTGCTCTATACCTAGAACTAAGGTTGTCCTCAGCCTTTACGTTGAAGGTCTCTTTCCCTATGCGAACTTTATAGTCGTCCATCTCCACCCCATCTGTTCACTGCTATTAACCATTATACCAATTATAACACACTTTGCCATATTTGTCAACTGGTGGCTTCAATCAGATTTGTAAAAGTCAAAATTGGCTGATTGCTAAATAACTGATTTGTGCTTGAGCTGACTACAATGGTAATTATAATGATATTATTGACAACTAGGTGTGAAGTTGATATACTTGGTATATAGGCTCAAATAACAAATAGTATAGTTAACCCAGACAGGAGAGGTAAGTTATGTTGTTGGCTGAGTTGAGGGGACGAAGACCCAAGAAGGCAGGAAAAGCTGTCTTGGAGTATGGCAGGAGTGATCAGTACCCCTACAGGAAGGACGACGTGATTGTTTTGCCTGACCGAGGGGATCTAGAGCTCTATAGGCTGCAGCCGGGATGGAATCAGTTCGTAGCTAGGTTTGATTTCAGTACTGTGTGGTTTGGCGGAACTGACGAGAATCCGTTTCTTGTCCGTATCAACGATGCCCCTTTTAGGGAGTACTGCCAGCGCGGACCTAGAGGATTCTACGAGAGTCTTGTTCCGGAACTTCCTGGTCAGACCTACCGGAGGCAGGGTGATATCTTTGCTACTCCTATACCTTTTACTTGGGATGAGATAATTAAAGCCCTTCAGTATATACTCGGTTGGTCTGCTAGAGCTACTGTAGCGAAGCCTGATGAGAATGGTGGAGGTCTTTTTGGTACTAGGCATCACCTAGTGGGTATGGAGCTTGCCAGTACTGTGCGTTTACCTATAGAGGGTTCTAATTGGGCCGACCACTTCTTTGTGATAGCAGAGGGGACAGTACGAGCTCCTGACCATACCGATATGAAGTTAGAGGGGGTTTGTGCTCTAGCTCAGACTCAGCATTTGCACGACCCTAGAGTGGCGGATTAAGGAGGAGTTATGATACTTAGAAATCCGGAGACAGCAACGTTCGGTGGAACTATCTTAGGGAAGGACTTGACCCTAAGACATACTGTTGCGAGGGTACTCTTTAGCCTAGTATGCGGAGTGCTTGTTCCGCTGTTTATTAGTTCCTTAGGGCTAGTACTACCAAAGTATTTTTACCAGTTCGCAGTCCCGACTATTGTTCTGCTGACCTACTTCTGGGGCTACATCTGGTGCGTACTCCCTGGTCTAAGACGGGAGATGGAGGAGACAGAGGATGTTGTGGGAAGTAACTGTTAGACACGGTTCTAAAGAGAAGACATATCCTGTCTCTTCTGATAGGGACTATGGAGCAAGGATGGAGGCAGTCGGTAAGTTCCTGGAGGATAATATGCTCCCTGGAGAGGCAGTTGACTACGTATCTGGTAAGAAGAAGGGAACTCTCGAGATAACTGTTAGAGCTGCGGTTGATAGGAGACGTATCTCTAAGTACGGTCCGACTACCGAGTTCTTCTCTGAGCAGACTAGTAAGATGCGGAGGTGGGTCAGAGAGGGTGAGCTTACTGAGGACCAGAAGGCGAAGGCGACTAAGCTCCTACTTGAGTTGGAAGGAGTGTTGGTAGGTTAGCTATGGAACTTAACCAGATTATTCTTCTTGTAGTCTTAGCTCTCTCGCTCGGACTTCTTTGGTACTTCCTTCGTAGGGCTATTCTTAAGGTTGGGGAGCCTTACGATACAATGAGGAAGAAGATGGAGGAGATCAGGTGCACGCTCGATGCTGAGGTTAGGTCTGGTGAGTACTCTGAGGAGAGGCTTTCCTCCAC
>Ga0114925_10001565_pt1 | contig 11361 bp, 9 predicted proteins | sample SumtaG_2_FD_87287 | JGI IMG/M metagenome (GOLD analysis project Ga0114925, IMG submission 87287) | Deep subsurface microbial communities from Indian Ocean to uncover new lineages of life (NeLLi) - Sumatra_00607 metaG | ecosystem: Environmental > Aquatic > Marine > Oceanic > Sediment | place...
CGTGGCATGGAGGTTGTACAGGATGAAGAGATGCTCAAGCACTATCTGGAGGCTGCAGTTGATATCTCTCCGGAGCGTCCCATTCTAATCGATAAGTTCCTTGACAATGCCATAGAAGCAGAGGCTGATGCCATTGTCGACGGTACCGATGCCTATGTCCCGGCGGTGATGGAGCATATTGAACTGGCGGGCATCCACTCCGGAGATTCGGCCTGCGTCATTCCTCCGGTTAGCATCCCTCCTAAACACATAGAGACGATCAGCGAATACACCAGAAAAATCGCCGTCGAACTTAACGTGGTGGGGCTAATGAACATCCAGTATGCAATTTTCAACAACACCGTTTATGTGCTGGAAGCAAACCCCCGGGCATCCCGGACCGTACCGCTCGTATCCAAGGTTTGCAATATCTCAATGGCACGGCTTGCCACACAAATCATGCTGGGCACTCCTTTGTCAGAGTTTGGGCTGAAGCAACGGGTCATTGAACACTACGGCATCAAGGAAGCTGTTTTCCCTTTTAACATGTATCATGAAGTGGACCCGATTCTGGGACCCGAAATGCGATCCACCGGAGAAGTCCTGGGGATATCTCGCTCCTATGGCCGAGCGTTTTTCAAGGCCCAGGAGGCAACTCAGGTCGCCCTTCCCTTGGAAGGAACCGTTCTGTTTACAATCGCCGACCGGGATAAAACCGCAGCGCTGGAGCCGGTCAGGCTGTTCCGAGAATTGGGCTTTCGAATTATGACAACAAAGGGGACGCACCGCTTCTTAGAAGAAAATGGGGTAGAAACCATCGCAACCCGAAAACTCGGGTATGGCCGCCCGAACTTGATAGATGCTATCAAAAACGGCGAAATCAACCTGCTTGTGAATACTCCGAGTGGCAGGAAGAGCGCTCAAGACAGCTCCAATATCCGCAAAGCCGTGATTAAATACAAAGTGCCCTACATTACGACGACCGCTGCCGCAATTGCCGCAGCAAAGGGCATCGCTGCAAGAAGGGAAGGAAATCCAAAGGTCAGATCCCTGCAGGCTTACCATTTTGAGCTAAAATAATTTCGGAGCTATAAATCCAACCCAGACAAGCCCGCCCTTTTATGTTTACTTCGTACTGCGGGTTTGGGTTATGCACCTTTTTTACGATTGATATAGGAAAGTAAACCCTTTTCAACTTCTGGATCCATCTCGGGCTTTTCATATCGTGCCAGTCGGCGCTCAAGCAGCCTACCGGCCCTTGCGTGAACTTCCTTCGGGTGCATTTCAAGCCATTTGCTGTGAATTGTTCGGATGGATAAATCCGGAAAAAAAAATTCGCCTCGACAGCGTTCCAAGGTATGGTCCTCCATCAGATAATTGCCAGACGTTCCCAACTGCTTTATAAGGTCCATTGCAAAAGCCTCTTGCGTAAACTCTATAGGCTTGATCAGCTTTTTCATTGCACCGCAAAGGTCTTCGTCTGCCAAAAACTTTTCAAAGCTCATGGCCAGCATTGAACCAAACGTGCCGCAAGCGTGAAGACCCACATTGACGCCGCTCAATGCAGCCGTAGTCAGCATCATCGCTGATTCCATTCCGGCCTGGTAGTCGAGGCAAAAGGATTCGGTTAGCGCTCCTTGCCCTCTACTGGGCAGGTGATAATACCGGCCTATCGCTGAAACAATCGCGGTATGTTTTGCGTCTTCAGGGGTTGCGTTCAGGTAACCCCCTGTCTTCATATCCATTGGACTGCCTCCCAAACCATATATCACCGGTGTTCCCGGATTGATGAGCTGGGCCAGGCAGATCCCGGCCAGATTGGTGGCGTTGGAGATTACCAGCGATCCGGCGATGGTAATAGGGCCGGTGGATCCCAGGGAACATGCGGAATGAATGATAACCGGTTGTCCGGCTTCGGCGAAAACCATCAGCGACTCGATCATCTCCGGGGCATACTTCAACGGAGACAGAGAATCGATAAGGGAAATCATAACCGGGCGCTCAAGTTTGCCCCAAATGATTTCGGCAAGATTCAACGAATCCACAGCGGCTTCCTTAGAAACGGAACTTCCCATGAGTGGCTTATCGGTCAGGGTTATGGTTGCAAGCAGGAGATCTAGGTGCGCTGTATCCGCCGGAACGTCGTTGGGTTGAACTACTATGGAGCTGTTGAAGTCCAGATGTTTGGAGGTTTGGACCAGTTTACAGAATGTTTCAACATCCGCCATGGTTGCATCCCGTTTCTTACCGGAAGTTTCGATGATAAAGGGCGGACCGTAGCCCGGAGCCATGACGTAGTTGCTGCCGCCAATCTGGATGTTTTTCAGCGGATTGCGGGCGGTGATGGTAAATGCTTCGAGCACGGTTTCGAGAGTAGTGCTGATGTCTCTTTCTTTAAAATAGACTGTTTCTCCTTCTCTTCTGAAACCATGTTTTTTGAATATTTCCAAAGCCTTTTCACTGGGAAACCGGATGCCGGTGTCGCGCAGTAGCTCCAAAGAATGGCTGTGGATGGTATCCAAGGTATTTTTACCTAAGTTGATGATTGCTCTGTTCATGGGTTATATTTCCTAATTTTATGTAGCATACCTTTCCGCACCTTAAAAACCACCGGCAAGCCTATTCAAAGTTCAGCACAACCCTATTCATGGACTCGAAGTTCTCTCTGGGCGTATTGGGAGACATTGTGCCGGATGTGGAGAAGATATAGCCGGAAATGCCCCTGGCCTTATTCAGATGGGTAAGGGTTTCCGCTGCGACTTGCTCCGGTTTTCCGATCAGCAGGGGACCGTTGGGATTGAAGTTGTCGAATATGCATATGCGCTCCCCTACCTTCTCCTTTAGCTGGCGCAGGTCAAGAACAGTTTCCTGAGTGAGGTTGCCCGGCATTATTCCTTGGATATCCATTTCCAGCAGCATATCCACAATGCCGATTTTGACAATGTCCCCGCACATATGTGGTAAGACCCGTGCACCCAGTCTTGCCAGCTCATTGACCACCTTGCTTGTGGGTTCATGCACGAACTCCCGGTAATGACCGGGAGACAATAATAATGGACACTCCATGTCGGCGCCGTAGAAAATATAATCTACGCCCGCCTCGATCAGGGCCCGGCCAATCTCGATATCCAGCGGCACCAGGGCTTCCTGGAGCGCGTGGATCAGGCCTGGATTTTCATAGAAATCGTCCATGATTTCGTTGGTGCCTCTCAGCCTTGTGGCTATGGTAAAGGGTGAGATATACTCGCAGGCAATAGGCACCTTTCCCTTGAGTTCCCGCTTCAACATCGACACACCTTTTAAAAAGAGGTTCATGCGTCCGGTAAAAACATTTGCTCCGGCAATGCGTTCTACATCTGCCATGGAACTAATGACGGTTTTTTCAATAATGGGGAAAACATCGTCAGGGAAGTTGACCTTGCATCCGAGTGCTTCCGGAATAATTCCGCCGATCAACCCCATGCCAACCATGACCCAGTCGAATTTAAACGTGTCCAGAGCGCTCATGTGGGCATCCGTCATGGCTTGATCTTCAAGAAGGGCTTCCTTGAACGTAGAACCGAAATAGTTACAGATCGGCGCTTCGTAAAACGGGGCATTGGGAATTCGATCAACCGGCTTGAGATTTATTGCCGCGTCCATTCTTTCAGTTGAATTCATTTAAATCCTCTTTAGTTCCATTATCAATTTAAATTAGACGGGATTATACCATGACCGGAAGGTAGCCTGCATAGCAGGTATCGACGGGACCGGTCATGACGACGGTGTTATCCTGACTGAGTTCGATCGTAACCGAACCCCCAGGCATGAGGACCGTCATTCTTCTTTCCGTGGTAAGACCGCGACGGTGTGCCGCACCAACAGCCACACAGGCCCCGGTGCCGCAGGCGGTTGTTAGCATACCCGGACGCTCCCACACGGAAAGCTTAAGAATCTTCGCATCTATAAGCTGAGCCGCACCGATGTTGGCCTGTTCCGGGAACAGCGGATGGTTCTGCAATTCAGGCCCGGACTTTGCCAGATCAATGGCATCCAGATTGTCCACAAAAAAAACTGCATGCGGGTTGCCGATGTTCATGCCCACCGGATCTTGAAGCGGACCGGCCCCGATGCCCAGGTGAAGCGTATCCATCTCCCGGGAGAGGGGGATCTCCCTCCAGCCGGTCCGCAGTTTGCCCATCTCCACGGCCACCTGCTTCTCACCGGCATGGTGACAGGTGAGCACACCGCCGAGGGTCTCGATCCGGATTTCATAGCGGGCGCATTCTTTGAGCAGGAGCCAGCCCACACAGCGGCTGGCATTGCCGCAAGCTTCCACTTCACGACCGTCTGGGTTGAATATCCGCACAAAGGCCACTGTGCCCGATGCCGCTGCCTTCGAGCGGGGGCCTTCAACGACAAGCAGTTGATCAGCGCCCACTCCCTCGCGTCGGTCGCAGATGCGGACGATCTCCGCTACAGAAGGCGTGTAGGGCGTCTCGCGCCCATCCACAATGACGAAATCATTGCGCAAACCGTGCATTTTGATAAACGGTCGGTCCATCTGTATCAAACCGGTTTCCCGACCGGAAAACCATGGATGCTGCCGCCTTAACATAATCGGCTTCCTTTACGGAAAGCGTCTGCGCCCGGGCCACACGCCCGTAGAAGGGAAAGGCGGTATCGGCCAGTGCGACAACCACGTTGAAAAGCGAGGGCCCAAGCACGGCCACAATGGCCAGGGCCAAAATGACATGAGGAAACGAACGAACGATATCGAGCAACCAGATAATGAAGTAATGTAACCACATTCTGGATACATAATATAATACACTTTGTTAAGTATTTTTTCATTTTTTGTAATATTTTAGCTGTTTGAAAACAATGTCGCTTCAAAAGTCGAAAGCCTCTAATTGTTCGATGTGGTTTTGCAAACCCTCCTTTGCAGGCTTAATTGTTAAATGTATTTTGTTTTAATAAACTGTATTACAAATATATTTCATTATGGCAAATAAATTTTTAGCTCCCCTTTATTTTTCCTTGATAACCAGATATTTATACAGAAATTTATATACTCAAACGGAGACATGACCCTTCGCAAAACATGGCTTTGAGCCAGAAACTTTTGTGCATCATCCGCTTACCCTGAAAGCCGTAATAGGTTCACTAACCCCTTTAACTTTTACAGGTGGCAAGGCCTCAGCTTCTATTTCTCCTGAAAGCTTTTGAAAAGTACTTTCACTAATAAGTATTTCATCTTCTTTTGCCAAACCTTGGAGACGATCTGCGATATTTACAGCCATTCCTATTGAAGTAAATTCCTTTTTTCTTAATGAACCTAGTATTCCAGAAAAGACTTTTCCCGTTGATATTCCTATTCCAATTTTTAATCTTAATCCAACTTTCTTTCTTAGTTTATTATCGATCTCCTTAGCTTTTTTCTGCATCTCTATGGCCGATTTGACTGCCATAATTGCATCATCGGTGTGTGAAACCGGTGTTCCAAAAGCCACCATCATACTATCACCGATATGCTTATCCATGGTTCCGTTGTGTTTATAAGCAACTTCTCCCAGTGGGGTGAAATAGTAATTATTTAAAAATGTCGCAATGGTTTTAGGTGAAACTCCCTGCGACATATGGGTAAAACCTCGAATATCAGAAAACAGGATCGATACTTCATGGTATCTAGGCTCCAGTGCTTCGGGTGAATTATATATCTCCTGATAGATCTGTTCAGGTATAAACTGTTTTAGATACTTTTTTACAGAAATTTCATGGATCTTTGCTCTGAGCTCCAGATTATCAAAAGGTTTTGTTAAAAAACCGTCTATACCATTGTTTGTGGCGCTAATTGCCGCTTCCATCGTTGCATAACCCGTTAAGATAATACGTGTTGTTTCAGGGTTCATGGAACCGATAATAGAAAGCGTTTCAAGACCGTCCAGCCCGGGCATTTTGAAATCTGAAATTACAGTTGATATATTAAAAATTTTTTCCTTAAAAATTTCAATACCGTCTTCACCATTTTTAGCCGTATACGTTTTGTATGGCTCTCTCTTTAGTGCACGGGTTATTGAGCGTCGGATACCTTCTTCATCATCAATAAAAAGCAATCCATTCATATAAGCCTCCTTTATTATTTCTTTATAAAAACTCTATTTAAAGCAACTTGATAGTATATGAATTTCTATTTTTTTATCAGACAGGATAAACCCCAGTTAAATACGAAAGTTAATTTAACAGGGCAGGCAGGATTAACATGATTTTGGTTTCTTAATTTCCAGTCTCCGGCACTAAAGGAAGAAATTGAGAAAGCGAAATCGGTGCAGGGAGGTCAACTGAAAGACTTTGTGGCCTAAATGTTTTTTAGTAGAGTGTAATATCATGTTCATCTTGTAAATCCTGTCTAATTTCCAGAAAAATTAAGATCAAGTTTCGTGCCAGGATATGGTTTTTTGAAATCAATTTTAATAAAATAGATTAAATAAAAAGCATAATATTGGAACTACCCGAAAATCAATGTCATATAAACCTTTCACACGATGAAGGTAAAACATGAAAAAGTAAATTTTACTGATCAATCAAGGGTAGAATAAATATTCGAGAAGGAAGAGTATATAGATGCACAAAAAGCTATGCGTTTATGCCCAACTAACTATGCATCTTAACGGTAAAAACCAAACCGCAGTTTTATTTCAGGATATTGATTTTTCATTACTCCGATGTTTCTTTGCTATAGTCGTTGAGTTTTTACTTTTTTATAACTTTGGCTTGGTACTATCATTCACAATTTGACATTCGGTACTAATATTTGATAATAGTGCGGCTAAATTCTAATCGGCATGGTTGAAAATAGCGCCAAAGCAAAAAGAAAAGGGAATTACACTGAATTGCAAGAATATTCTTCTTGCCATAGTTATATTTATTCAAAAAATAAGAATGATGGCGGCAGAAAGTGTGGGGGTAGAAAATAATAGAGGATGTTATGGAAAAATTGACAATGCATGATCGAGTCACCGCCGTCCTAAAAGGGGAGAAACCGGATCGCCTCCCATTTATTGACCGAATGGAAATATGGTATAAAAGCTGTTGCCAAGATGACACTTTACCAGAAAAATTTAGAGGGATGTCTTTAAACGAAGTGCACAAGGCGGTGGGCATGGGCCAACAAAAATTTTCACCTCCATATGCTCATAAATTACGAGGTGTCGAGGTAATCTGTACTTTTAAAGGCGAAACCATATACCGTGAATATGAACCTGTAATGGAATTTTTTCCTGCTGCGTGGGCTCCGAGCTATGTGGTTCGTGATAAAGCGGGCGATTCGTTCATCGAATTCATTACTCCTGTTGGAAAAGTGGGGCTTAAGTATTCCGTGTCGGAAAGTTTACTTTCCATGGTGGGCATAGAACCCTACTTAGTGGAACATCTTGTCAAAGAAGAATCGGATTATAGAACAGCTGAATATATACTCGAGCATACGGAATTTGTGGCTCAGTTTGAAAATATTTTCGATGATGAAGCAGAACTTGGAGACAATGGATTTGTCGTTCCATGTTTACATCGAATCCCCTTTCAACAGCTCCTGCTCGAATACTTGGGTGAAATACCTTTGTTTAACGCACTTTATGATAGTCCAAGGCATGTAAAGCGACTAATTGATGTCCTTGATCAATGGTTTATTGAAGTTCTCCATCATTTATCTGATTTTCCCGGTCTTTATGTTGAATTTGTTGATAATCTTGATGGGGTTATGACAAACCCCAATCTCTTTGAAAAATATTGCCTGCCGTATTATCAACGATATGCTGAAATCCTTCATGGGCAAGGTAAAAAAGTCGGCAGCCATACTGATGGTAATTTAAAGCCGCTTCTAAACTTATTGACAGAGTCAGGCCTGGATGTGTGTGAATCCTTTTCTCCTGCACCTTTGACGGAATGCACCTTCGAGGAGGCTTGGGATAAATGGAAGAATGGGCCGATTATCTGGGGTGGTATTCCTTCAACCATACTGGAGGAACGAACCAAGGAAAAGGAGTTTAGGGAATATGTACAGCGCTTGCTGGAGATTATCGAAGATCGACCCATTATTTTAGGCATAGGTGATATGGTTCTAAATGACAACTTGATCGAACGGGTTGAATATATAGGAAAAGAGGTTGAATGGAAAAGAGGTAATTAAGATGATGGATAAAAGAAGCGGCATTCTAAAGATTTTACGTTATATCTTTCTGTCCTTTATTATAGTCTTGGGGTTAATTTCTATTGTCGGTACAAACGCACCCGATCCTTTAGGAAATGATGGTGACTCCTCCAAGACAAGCGGTACGGGAGGTGACACTAAATGGACATACATGGTCTATATTGCCGGTGATAACAATCTTTCAGATGCAGCAATCGGAGATATAAATGAAATGGAGCAGGTTGGTTCAAATGATAGTATGAATGTTGTCGTGCAAGTAGAATTTAGTCAACAGTATACACCTGACATGTCGAGGAATACGCTAAGAGGTAAAATATTAAAGGATTATGATCAGACAACAATAAGCAGCCCATTAGAGGATATGGGCGACAACCTTGATATGGGTGTTAAAGAAACTTTGACGGATTTTATTAAGTGGGCAACTACAAATTACCCGGCGGATTATTATGTTTTAGTTCTTTGGGATCACGGTGCGGGATGGAAGCTTTCGCGTCAGACAGGAGGAGCTGTCAGGGGCGCACTGCAAGATGAGACCTCTGGTAGTTTTATGAGTCTTCCGGAGTTGGCTTCTGCGGTGAGCGAAAGCGGCGTTCATTTGGACGTAATAAATTTTGATGCATGTCTTATGGCTATGTACGAAGTGGCTTATGAATTCAACGGATTGACTGATTATATGGTTTTTTCTGAAGAGGTTGAGCCGGGGGATGGTGATCCCTATGATACTATTTTACAGGATCTGGTCGACAATCCAAACATGACGCCTTCTGAATTGGCAATAATGATCACTAAAGAATTCAAGGAATTTTATAAATCCTATGATCGTACTAAAATCACAAAATCGGCGGTTGACATGTCAAAAACAACGCAACTACACAATCAGATCTGTACACTGGCTCAATTCATGAACAGCAATATGGATTCTGAACGACCACACATACAGGGTGCAAGAGACACATCGATAAATTACCTGTATCCTGAAAATCACGATTTGGGAGACTTTTTAAAATATTATTATGATCTGACTTCTGATAGTGAAATTAAATACAAAATAACCGAAATACAAACAACTTTGTCCGAAATGGTAATTAGCAATGAGATTTATAGCCCGGAAAATGATGCGATAACAGGTTCGAAGGGTCTCGCCGTATTTCTGCCGAGACGTGATGAGGTTCCAGATGCCGATTTGACAAGATATTCGCTCTTGGCAATCAATCAATCAAGGGTGGTCGGAGATAATACATGGGGAAGTTTTGTTAATCTTTTGGTAACAGGTGATACAGGTCAAACTCCCCCGCTAACAGCAGAAGGCAACTTTGTTATAATGTTAAAATGGGATACAGATGCAGATTTAGATCTGCTCATTAATGAACCTGATGGAACCTGGGCCGCACCATTTATCGGCGCTACATCACCCAATGGATTTTTATCGGAAGATTCTATTGATTCTGGCGAGTCAACGGAAAATTATGCTGCTGCAGAGACCGTGGAAAAGGGGTATTACGATGTATTTGTAAGCTATTATAAAGATGGTCCTTCTGGAAAGACGCCTACGACCGCTTATATTTATATTTTAGACCCTGCTAATGGAGTTAATGAGTTTCCAGCTCAACCTGATTACCAAAGAGAGATGGATCTAACCAATCAAGCTCCGATAATATGGGATGATACTGTGTTGAATGACATTCAGAATAATATTTATTCTGACTGGTGGTGGCCAACCTATTTGGAACGATCATTAAACGGTGAAGTCTCTTTAGATGATTCGAATATTAATATAAATTTTATTGTCATACCTTCTAAAAAGAAATTAAAGAGACTTCCTCAAATAGATTAGGCGATTGCCAAAATTCAATCAGAAAGGGACATCCTGTGAAGTTTAGGTATACGTATATAAGTCTGTTGCTGATTTGGCTTATTGGAGCTGTATGTGCGGGATGTATCGTAACAGCTGATGAGACACGAAAGATTGAAAAGGCTCAGGCTGATACCAGGCAAGAGAAGGGGCTTACAATAAATGAAATTAAAAGGAGGCTGGATCACTATCTGGGTAAAGAAATAACAATAAATGCCTTTTATGGTGACCCTCGCAGGGAATGTACAGGTATTCCATTTACAAGAAGTGACTGGATGATTTATGATGAAACAAATGCCATATATGTCAGCGGTAAGAGACCGCCGGCCGGCATAGAGCAATATAGCCGACGTGACTGGAGTAGACCTATCGAGGTGCAAGGGGTGGTTATGCAAACGGACAAAGGGGTCCCTTACATTTTTATAACTGAAGTAAAAATACAAAAGTAATGAAGCTATAATTAATGAGTTTGTAAAAAGACGAGTTCATCAAGTTTACTCGCCGATCTTCTCTTTAAATCTTTTAATTGTCTCTTTATAATTTTGGCTCCCAAAAATAGCCGAACCGGCAACAAAAACATCTGCACCCGCTAAAGAAATTTCATCTATATTTTCTTCCTTAACTCCGCCGTCTATTTCAATCAATGTTGCCAGTTCCCTGTCTTGAATTATTCTTCTAAGGGCTTTAATTTTCGATAAACTGTTTGAAATAAATTTCTGCCCTCCGAATCCCGGGTTTACACTCATGATCAATACAAAGTCGACATATTCAAGACTCCAATCAATTGATGAAAGCGGTGTAGAAGGATTCAAAACAATGCCTGGAGACCGACCGGCTTCTTTTATCATCTGAATCGTACTGTTTAAGTGTATACAGGTCTCTACATGAACGGAAATCATTGCGGCTCCTGCATCTACAAAATCCTGAATAAAGAAGTCAGGATTTTCAATCATCAAGTGAACGTCAATGGGGAGTGATGTTACACGCTTTACGGCTTTAACGATGGTAGGTCCCATAGTTATGTTAGGCACAAAGTGGCCGTCCATAACATCCACATGTATCCAATCCGCCCCTGCTTCTTCAACAGACTTTATTTCATCTCCCAACTTTGAAAAATCTGCGGACAATATCGATGGTGCAACAAGTTTCATAATAATATCTCCATTTGCTCAATCCTTTTAGTCATTCTATTAAGAAATATGACATTTTGGTAACATTTTAGGTAACAGTTCACCACATAAAAAATATTTGACAGGATAACAGGATACACAAGATATTATTCCAGTTAATCACAAAATCGTAATCCTGTCTAACTGATGGGAACGCTCGCAGTCAGGTAAAAACC
>Ga0114925_10001566_pt1 | contig 11359 bp, 9 predicted proteins | sample SumtaG_2_FD_87287 | JGI IMG/M metagenome (GOLD analysis project Ga0114925, IMG submission 87287) | Deep subsurface microbial communities from Indian Ocean to uncover new lineages of life (NeLLi) - Sumatra_00607 metaG | ecosystem: Environmental > Aquatic > Marine > Oceanic > Sediment | place...
AATAATTCTTTCGGCTTTGGAGGGCACAACGCATCATTAGTAATTACAAAATATGAAAAGAAGTAATAAAGTTATTTCCAGGAAAAGAAAAGAAAAACTATCAGAGTTTCAGAAACGTATAGGTATACGCTTCAAAACCCTTGAACTCCTGAATACTGCTTTGTCTCATAAATCCTATGTAAATGAAACGGATAAGGATCTGGAAGATAATGAAAAACTTGAATTTCTGGGAGATGCTTTTCTTGGGCTCATCATAAGTGATTGTTTATATAACCAGAACCTGTACTTCAAAGAAGGGTCACTCGCCCGAATCAAATCATACGTAGTCAGTGAAACAACGCTCCACAGGATAGGGCAGGAGATTAATATCAAGGATTATTTATTAATCGGGAAGGGTGAGGAAAAAACCGGAGGCAGATACAGGAGGGCGCTTATAAGTGATAGTGTTGAAGCACTTATAGGGGCTTATTATCTTGATAACGGCTACAAACAGGCCCGAAAGCTGGTAGAAAAGCTTTTTTACAAAGAGATTATTAAAGTCGAAAATAACCGCCATGAGAAGGATTATAAATCGATTCTTCAGGAATTATCGCAGAAAAGGTTTAAAATGGTACCGGAGTACCATGTTATAAATACCGAAGGGCCGGACCATAAAAGAAGATTTTTTGTGAATGTCACCGTAAAAAAAGAGATCTATGGTCCCGGAATTGGTGAAAGTAAAAAGCAGGCTGAGCAACATGCTGCGCGTATAGCTATGCATGGTTTAAAAAAATGGAAACGTCTAAGAGATCATACCATTGAAGAAATAAAAGGAATTAAACTAAAAAACGAGGTGAAAATAAAAAAGTTTGCTAGAGATGGTAAAAGGTCAAAAGATAGCAGTAAGGATGCTTAAACAAGAAATCCGGAATAAAAACCTTCCTGCAGCTCTCCTCTTTCACGGTCCAGAGGGATGTGGAAAATTTCTTACTTCATTAGAATTGGCACGGGTGGTTAACTGTAGAGATACAGGATCTTCCGATTGTACATGTTCTTCCTGCGTGGGTGTTTCCAGACTCATGTCCAGAAATATATTTCTAATCTGTAAGTCAAACCTGAAAAATACCTTTGATTTATGGCAGAGATTTGGGATAAAATCAGAATCTCTTTCCTGGTTTTATCGTGATCTGCAGAGATTGGCACTCAGTATCTATGATGAAGAACGCTACAATCGGGATCTTGCAAATCTTGAAGAATTTTTAAGGTCGCCATATGAAATTATAGATAATTTTCAGAAAGCCATAGAATGTGCTTATACGATACTTGACTCTCGAAAAGGGCAATTGATTTCAATTAACAGGATAAGAGAAATCCAGAGGTACCTGTGGTTAAAATCCAGTGAAGGGAATTACAAGGTTGTAATTATTGATGGGGCTGAAAATATGAATGAAGAAGCTTCCAATAGCTTTCTGAAAATATCAGAGGATACTCCTCCCGAGTCAATCATTATTATTACTACAGTGAACAAAGATTTGTTAAAAGAAACAATTCGATCGAGATTCAGAACCTACCGTTTTGTCCTGCTTTCAGATGAGGTTAAACGGGAGGTATTCAGTGAACATTTTGGAGTGAATCAAGAATATGATATGAAAATTGAAAAGTATGATCTTGATACAATGAAGAATTATAAAAAACGCTTAAAGGATCAAAACCTTCACTTAAAAGGTCTTACTGAAATTATAAATGAAATAATTACCAGAAATCATATTATCTCTTTTTTAGATTATACAATGGATTCCTTCAAGGAGAATATTGGTTCTGCAGATACGTGGAATATAAATAAAATTTATGAAATTGAAGGCATTATGAAAACGATTTCTTTTATAAAGAAGGCTATTTTGTATAATAATGTTAATCCGGAAGTAGCTTTCACGAATTTTATGTTGAATACTTTTAGCAGTCATTTAAAATAAATTGTTACTATAAAAGTGAATAGTACCTTAATACTGATTTTCTTGCCCAATAGGCAAGGAAATCTTTAAATCTTGAATGTGGCTTGTCCACATCAGGTTAGTAAAATGCAGTATTCAGGTTTTATACAGAAGGTATTTCAGAAACTCGAAAAACTTGACCATAATAAGATTAAGGATATAATGGTAGAGCTCTCTACTGAAAAGGAGCTTTATAAACTGGTATTTGATTCTATGATTGAAGGTGTGATTGTCACAAATAAAGATAATAAAGTGATATTAATCAACAAGGCAATGGAGGATTTTATCTCAATTTCTGAAAAGAGGATACATTTCCAGGAATTGGAGTACTGTAATTTTGACCCGGAAATAAAGGAGTTTTTAGATCTTTCTATCGCGGAAAACCGGAAATTACTGGAAAAGGAAGTTCACCTGCATAGAACCGATAAAACCTTTACCCTGAGTATCTTACCTCTTCTCACCAATAATGAGACTGTAGGTCATGTCATTATAATGGTTGATATCACAGAGAAAAAAATGAGAGAATTCCAGTTAAGGCAGGCTGAGAGTCTTGCGGCATTAACAACACTTTCTGCGGGAGTGGCGCATGAAATTAAAAATCCATTGACATCAATAGATATCCATATACAGCTCTTAAACCGCGAGATCCAGAAGTTCAAACCCGGTAAAGTAAAAAATGTAAAAAATCTCCTTGCTATTGTAAAAGAAGAAATTGACAGACTCAATTCAATTGTACAGGATTTTCTCTTTGCAGTGCGTCCAATGAGTATGAATCTAAGCAGAGAGAATGTTAATGATATTTTGAAGGACATGATAGATTTTCTAAAGTATGAGCTTGAGGAAGCAGATATAAAGGTCATGCTTGATCTTGATGAAGAGATTCCAACTGTTTTAGTAGACTCAAAATATTTAAAACAGGCACTTTTAAATATTATAAAAAATTCTATAGAAGCAATCAAAGACGGAGGAGAAATCCGTATAAAAACCGAAGGAGAATCCGATGGCGATGTTATCATTGATATTATGGATACAGGTGAGGGGATACCCGAAAGTATAATGGGTAAAATATTTGAACCTTATTTTACCACAAGAAAATCCGGAACAGGACTTGGGCTTGTTATTGTCTATAAAATTATTAAAGAGCTCGGGGGGGACATAAAAATCAACAGTAAAGAAGGTGAAGGAACGATTTTCAGTGTGAAACTTCCTTTTTTTGAAAAGAAGAAAAAGTTGTTAACATACGAGGAGACCGATGAAGGCCAAGTTGTTAATAGTTGATGATGAGAAACATATCAGGGAAGGGCTGGAGAAAGCTCTGACACTTGATGGTTATGATGTAGAGCTTGCCTTTGATGGGAAAGATGCCCTTGCTAAGATTGAAGAAGGAGACCTCGATCTTGTCATTACGGATCTTAAAATGCCCAATCTTTCAGGCGAAGAATTGATGAAAGAAGCGCTTGAAAGGAATCCGTACCTCCCAGTTATTATTTTAACAGGACATGGAACTATAGAGAATGCGGTTGAGGCGATGAGAAATGGAGCTTATGATTTTATTACAAAACCGCTGAACATAGACAAGTTGTCGCTAATTGTAAACCGGGCTCTTGAAAACTCATCCCTGAAACGTCAAAACCGGGAATTATTAAATCAATTAAAGAAAAAATATTCCTTTGAAAATATTATTGGCAAAAGCACGGCAATGAAGAAGATGTTTGAAATCATTGAACTTGTTGCGCCCTCACGTGCTAATGTTCTTATTTATGGTGAAAGCGGAACAGGAAAGGAAATGATCGCAGATGCCATACATCATAATAGTCCGAGAAGAGATAAACCCTATGTAAAGGTCCATTGTGCGGCACTTCCAGAAACCCTGCTCGAAAGTGAATTGCTTGGACACGAAAAGGGAGCGTTTACCGGTGCAATATCCAGAAAAAGAGGAAGATTTGAGCTTGCGAATACCGGTACGATATTTCTTGATGAGATTGGGGAAATCAGCCTTCAAACACAGGTTAAACTATTGAGGGTGGTACAGGAGAGGGAGTTTGAAAGGGTTGGAGGGGAGGAGCCTATAAAAGTTGATGTGCGGATTATTTCTGCCACAAATAAATTCTTAAAAGATGAGATAGAAAAGGGAAAATTTCGCGAAGATCTCTACTACCGGCTTAATGTAGTATCAATACATGTGCCTCTATTGAGAGAGAGGAATGATGATATACCCCTTATGGTTCATAAATTTATTGAAGAGTTTTCAGAAGAAAATAATAAGGATATTGACGGCATAACAAACGGTGCGCTGCAGGCACTTATGGCCAATAAATGGCCCGGTAATGTGAGAGAATTGAGAAATGTAATCGAAAGTATTGTGGTATTAACAAAAGCAAATATCATTTCTGAACAGGATCTGCCCTCTTATATTATGGCCAAAGATGAGAAAACTTCATTAAAAATTCCTGCTGGTGTAGATCTTGCGGAGGCAGAGAAAAGATTAATCCTTTTTACCCTGGACAATACCGGAGGGAATAAAACCAGGGCATCGGAAATATTAAGAATCGGCAGAAAGACACTTCACAGGAAGCTTGCTGAGTATGGATTGTAGGTGTTAAATTGCCCATCTCTGTAGTGTGTTATAAGTATAAAAGAATAGCTAACTCCAGGAACTGGAGTCAACCCCCCATTCTTTAGATTTACAGAGATTTGTGAGAAATGGGGGTAGTGTATCATAAGTATACAACATTATGCGAATATTTGAATATAGTATCATAATGACACAATTGGGGTATTTTGGAAAAACAGCTCATTTGTATAATATTATTTATTATATAACAACAAATTAAAGCCTTATATTTATCAATTATGGTATAATATTTGCATAAATAATCTGATAAAGATAGAAATAAAGGAGGGCGATACGCGTGTCTATAGATAAAAAATATGCAGATCTAGGAAGCGGGTTGGATGTCAGTTCTCTTTCGGTCTATCTGAGGGAGATAAATAAAATACCTCTTTTAACAAGAAAAGAAGAGGTGGAGCTCGCCCGGAAAGCCGCAAAAGAAGATCAGGATGCCAAAGATAAGCTTATCCAAGCGAACCTCCGATTTGTTGTCAATGTTGCAAAAAAATACCAGAATCAAGGGCTTACACTGAGTGATCTAATAAGTGAGGGCAATCTAGGATTAATCACTGCTGTGGATAAATTTGATGTTGAAAAAGGCTACCACTTCATTTCCTATGCTGTTTGGTGGATAAAGCAATCAATACTTAAAGCAATTTGTGAAAAGTCCAGAATGATCCGTCTTCCCCTCAATAGGGCAAACGAGCTTTTACAAATTGAAAAAGTAAAAAGAGAAATTGGAAGCAACAAGGATGGGGAAGCCGATATTGAAGAAATTGCAGACTTCCTGGATATGGATAAAAGCAGGATCAATGATTTAATCAATGCAGCAAAGGAGTTTGTTTCACTTGAGACCCCTCTTTCGTCTGATAAGGACGCCAACACAATATCTGATCTCATGGAAGATACCAAAGGTGCTGATCCTGAAGGGATACTGATTGACAGTACACTACAGGAATCAATTGAAAAGGTTTTATCAACCTTAACTGAAAAAGAATCGAATGTTATTCGGTATCGTTTTGGTCTTAATGGCGAAAGGCCTCATTCACTCAAGGAAATCGGGGATAAGTATAACCTGACAAAAGAAAGAATACGGCAGATTGAGAAAAAGGCTATCAGCAGATTAAGACATCCCACAAGAAGTCAGAAGCTCCAGAGTTACATGAAGGATTAACACTCTTTTTCAGTGTTGAGTTGAATATTACCCAATTACGTTCAAGAAAGGTTTAAAGGGCACAAGATCCTTTAAACCTTTTTTATTTACCTGACCACTTCATATTAATATTATATAGATATGAAAAATATTCATCTTGTGGGAGTGAGCGGTATAGGTATGAGTGCAGTGGCCGGGATTTCTGTGGATTCCGGCTTTAAAGTTAGCGGATCTGCAGATATTGAGAATGAACAGACAAAAATACTGAAGGCTAAGGGAATGGAATTTTATCTCGGACATAAGGCCGAACAGATAAAAAACCCTGATATAGTAGTAAGAAGTGCTGCAGTTCCTGAAAACAATCCTGAAGTTCGTGAAGCACAGAGAAGAAATATTCCTGTATATCTATATTCTGAATATCTTGGCATGATTATGGGAGAAAAAAGGGGAGTTGCAGTCGCAGGGACACACGGGAAAACAACAACAACAGCTTTTACTGCAGCCATACTTACAGATGCTAATTTAGAGCCAACTGTTGTGTGCGGCGGTGTTATGAATGGCTTTTGCTCGAATTCTGTTTTTGGGAAAGGCGATTATTTTATTTCGGAAGCCTGTGAGTATAACAGGTCATTTCTTGATCTTAAAAAGTGGTATACTGTCGTTACTAACATTGAAAATGACCATCTGGATTACTACCGCGATATTGAGGATATAAAGCAGGCATTTTTTGATTTTTTGAAGACTTCGGACAGGAGAGGATTTTCCGTTGTAAATGGTGATGATAAAAACATAATAGAAATTCTGAAGGGGATACATGAACAGAAGATGTTTACAGTAGGATTTGAAGCATCGAATCAGTACATAATAGAGGGAATAGAAAACCAGAAAGGTCTGTACTCATTTGTGATTATGAATCAAAACAGAAGTGTTCTCAATTTAAATTTATCCGTTCCCGGCAGGTTTAATTGTATCAATGCTGCACTGTCTGCGGTTTTTGCCTTAAAAATTGGTGTTAACCAAAGTGTGATTGAAAAATCCGTGAACAGCTTTACAGGCATGCAAAGGAGGCTGGAATATCTTGGTGAGATCGCAGGAAATGCTGTATATAGTGATTATGCTCATCATCCTACTGAGATAAATTTTACCTTAAGTGCTCTCAGGGAAAAGCATCCAGGCAGAAAAATATGTGTCGTGTTTCAACCCCATCAGTACTCAAGAACTGCAGAATTATTTCATGATTTTGTTAAAGAACTTCTTGGTGCCGATTACATAATACTCACGGAGATTTACAGACAGCGGGATTCAGATGCCTATGTAGCAGCGGTAAGCAGCTCTGATCTCTTTAAAGCACTGAAAAGAATATCAGGTAATAAAAAAGTAATTCATGTTAAGCGTAATGAAGAAATCTCCTCTCTGCTTCATGGATTAGATCATGAGAACAAAGTTATAGTTTTTATGGGGGCTGGGGATATAGATGATGTTGCACGGCAGTTTTCAGGCTATTCTTCTTTTCTGTAATCGGTGTTTTATTGGTGGATACGATTTATGAGGGAGTGATTGATGGATATTAAAATAAAAAATGCAGTAATCAGTGTGTATGACAAAACAGGATTGGTGGAACTTGCAAAAAGCCTTGATGAAATGGGTGTCAGTATCTATTCAACAGGTGGAACAGCGAAAACACTTGAGAATGTCGGTATACCGGTAATTAAGATAGCTGAATATACAGGGTTTCCGGAGATTCTTGATGGGAGGGTAAAGAGCCTGCATCCGAAAATTCATGGAGGTATCCTGGCCAGGAGGGATAATGAAAATCATATAGTCCAGCTAAAAGAAAATAGCATCTCTCCTTTTGACATGGTTATTATAAATCTTTATCCCTTTGAAAAGATTATAAAAAAGGAAGGAGTAAGTACAGAAGAGGCAATTGAAAACATTGATATTGGCGGCCCTTCAATGCTCAGGTCTGCGGCAAAGAATTATCCTTTTGTATGTGTCATTCCAGATCCGGGTTTCTATGAAATTGTTCTTGCCGAGCTTAAAATAAAGGGAAGTATCTCCTTTGAGACAAGAAAAAGACTTGCTATGGCGGTATTTGAAAAAACAGCATATTATGATAGCCTTATATCCGGTTATTTTCACAATGTTATTGTGGCAAAGGGAGCAGGTAAATATCCTGATACTGTAAGTGTATATTTTAAGAAAAAACAGGAATTACGCTATGGTGAGAATCCTCACCAATCTGCGGTATTTTATACGAGTCCTGAGATTAATGTAACAGGTGTTTCTACCGCTAATAAACTTCATGGAAAGGAGCTTTCATTCAATAATATCCTTGATATTGAATCAGCAGCCGAGATTGTAAAAGAGTTTGATAAACCTGCATGCTCAGTTATAAAGCATACAAACCCGTGTGGTGCAGCAGCAAGTACAACACTAAAGCAGGCGTTTCTGGACGCATGGGATGGTGATCCGGTATCTGCTTTTGGGAGTATTATAGGTTTTAACAGAATTCTGGATAAACCCACATCCGAAGAAATAATAAAGGCTGGATTTGTAGAGTGTATCATTGCCCCGTGGTATGAGGCGGATGCTTTAAATATGCTCAAGGAAAAGAAAAATTTAAGAGTTCTTGAAACAGGTAAAATGTGCAGAAAAGAAGTGTACGATTACGATATGAAAAGAGTAATTGGAGGAATCTTAATACAGGAAAGAGACCTTGATGATTTTAAGATTGAAGATTTGAAAGTTGTCACAGACAAAAAAGTATCTGATGATGAACTGAAGTCTCTTTTATTCGCCTGGAAAGTTGTAAAGCATGTAAAATCAAATGCTATTGTTCTTGCTCAGGGGACCAAAACAGTGGGAGTTGGCGCAGGTCAGATGAGCAGAGTAGATGCTGCCTTTATGGCATTTTCCAAAGCAAAAGACCGAACCAGGGGTTCTGTTCTTGCGTCCGATGCCTTCTTTCCTGAGCCTGATGCAGTCCAGCTTGCAGCGGAGAACGATATCACTGCGATAATACAGCCTGGTGGATCCGTAAAGGACGAAGAGGTAATAAAGGCATGTAATGACGCTGGTATTGGTATGGTATTTACAGGTTTTCGGCACTTTAAACATTGATAGCATAATCATTAGTTGCGGGCTATAGTGCGGGGTATGCACGAATATAAAGGAAGGTCTTTTAGAATGGATTTTAGATCTGAATATTACGGGAGGAGATTGGTCGCAAACGGATTCTGGGCCTACTATGCATATGAAACCCCACGGGATATGCTTTTAAGAAGAATGCCGAGGGTTATAAATATTTTAACCAATGCTGATCTGCTCCAGATTTCAAAATTGTTTCCGGATATCATTTTCCGGGAGAATGGCGATGAACCCACATGCTTTATTCAGAGTGAATATCCTGTTCATTTTTATGTAAGCGATTATCCCGCTGACAGAGCAGTTCGTATTCCCGGTATAATTGAGATTAATAAAAATGCATGTAAACATGCTGCAGCTGCCTCTCTTTTTACGATTAATAGTTTCTTTTATGATTTCGAAAGAGATATTTTCTATGACCCGCTGGATGCTTATCCTGTTTTTAAACAGAGTATTATTCGTACAACCATGAGCCCGGAGAGAGCTGCTGAAAACTTTCCAACCATTACATTAAAGACAGCAAAAATATTAAGTGAGACAGGATTTGAAATAGATAGGTCCTTACTTGATTTTTTAAGAAATAACAGATCTTTATACAATTATAATAAAATAAATGTAAGCATTGCCAGAAACTTTTTTGATATCTGTGTATCCGGAAGGGCTTATGAAGCACTTAAATTATTAGATGAATGCGGCATTATAGACCGGCTGCTTCCGGAAGTTGCCTTATTGAAAAGTGTAGATCAGGATAAAGATCATCATCCAGAGGGGAATGGATTTCAGCATACTCTCGAATGTATGAAATGTGTTAAAAGACCAAATAAAACATTGATGATATCTATCCTTCTTCATGATACAGGAAAGGCGTTAACTCAGGCAGACAGAAGTAATAACAAACCCTTCCCAAATCATTCTACTGCAAGCAGAATAATTGCAAGAAATGTTTTGCGTCGTTTTTATTTTAATGAAGAAGAAATAGAGGAAGTATCTTTTTTAGTGCATAATCATATGATACTTAATGCTGTAGACAGGCTGCCGGAAAGAAGATTGAGAACGCTGTTTACATCGCCTTATTTTCCAAATCTACTGGAACTGTATAGAGCAGATCTCAAAAGCAGTTATCACAGTGTGGAGAATTATTATCATGCAGCACGGGTATACAGGGAGTTCAAGAGGAAGGATAAAATGAGGCGGCAGGGGTTTTTGAAACAGGGTTTTTATACATGATGGGTATTAGTGCGAAATGCTGGTTAGTACGGGCACATGGGCCTGCCCCTACTGGGTAATGTATAAAATATTTTTATTTCTTTAAACTAATAATCTGTTTGACTTTTTATTATGGTTTTATTAAATTAATGACTGAACAGTCAGTCAGTTTATGGAGTGAGTATGGCAAAAGCAGCAGGTATAAAAGGAAAAGAGCAGAAAAGAAAAAAAATAATGGAAGCAGCATTGAAGATCTTTTCAAAGAAGGGGTACAGCCCTGCTGCTATTGATGAGGTGGCCCGGGAGGCAGGGATTGCGAAGGGAACACTGTACCTTTATTTTCAGGATAAAGAAGACCTCTTCTGCAGTACGATCTTGCACGTTATTGACAATTTAGCCCTTCTGTTACAAAAAAATATAAACGAACAGATGAACCCTCTTGAGATATTGAAATCCCTTGCATTCTACCAGCTGAAATTTTTCTCCCAGAACAGGGATTTTTTTGGAATATTTCAAACCATTATCAATGAAAATTTGTTAAGCAGTCATAAAAAACTGTTCAATTTGCTCTTAATAAGGAAACAGGACCTTATTAATTATGAAATTAATTTAATAGACAGGGGAAAACGGGAAGGCCTTATCCGGAGTGATATTGAAAGTGAGGAGATTGTAAACAGTTTTGACGGTATGGTGACAAATTCCATTAAGCAGATGGGGTACTGTAATAATAATGTAAATACAGGTATTGATGTGGAGAAAAAGGTCAAGTCAATTATGCAAATACTGCTTGAGGGTATATTAAAAAGGAAATAATATATATTATGATGAAGAAAGTGGTTTTTTTTATTATTTTTGTATTTCTGAGTGCATCATATTTTGTGATGGCGGAAACACTCCAACTCTCTCTCAATGAAGCAATCGGCCTGGGGTTAAAAAACAGTACAACATTAAAAATAAAGATGCTTGCAATATATTCTGCACGTGCAGGTGTCCAGTCTGTAAAGTCGGCATATTATCCTGCTGTTTCGATGAGCGCAGAGTATAAGCACATGGAACAAAAAGCTAATGGGATTTCAGCAAGTTCTGATCCGGTTTCGATATCGGCAAATGTGAGCCAGAAAATTTACACCTTCGGGAAACTGAAAAATGCTGTTAAACTGGCTGAGGAGAACTTAACACTGGCAGAAATGGATTTTGAAGAGGAAAAACGAAAACTTATTATCGAGATAAAACGGGTGTTTTACTGGTATATTCTGGCAGAGGAAGTCCTGG
>Ga0114925_10001568_pt1 | contig 11343 bp, 8 predicted proteins | sample SumtaG_2_FD_87287 | JGI IMG/M metagenome (GOLD analysis project Ga0114925, IMG submission 87287) | Deep subsurface microbial communities from Indian Ocean to uncover new lineages of life (NeLLi) - Sumatra_00607 metaG | ecosystem: Environmental > Aquatic > Marine > Oceanic > Sediment | place...
AGGTTACGAGATAAAAGACGAGCAAAAACTGCTGCAACTGGCTCTGGACTGGGACATTGAGATTGGAGACCGCAGTAACAATGAGATAGCCATTGATATTGGCGAAAAGGCCCTGGCTGAGTTCGGCCGGCAGGAGGGTGAACTGATAACCCTGAGAAAGGCACCGCTGAAGCGCCAGGAGCTCTGGCGGCAGCAAGGAGTCGCCCCACGGGGTATAGATAGAGAAATTGTAGAAATAATGCACCGCACCCACATCGGAGTTGACCAGGACTTTAAAAACCTGCTGAAACAAGGGGTCAGGGCAGCCATAGGTGATGGCTGGGGCGGCAGCATGATTGCCACCGAGTTACAGGACATCCTGTTTGGCACCCCGACACCGGTCTTGGGCACAGCCAACCTGGGAATACTCAGAGAAGACGAGGTAAACCTTATCATTCACGGTCACGAGCCGTTGCTTTCAGAGATGATTGTCGCCGTTGCTCAGGAACCGGAGCTGATAGAACTGGCCAAGTCCAAGGGAGCCAAGGGAATAAACCTCTCCGGCATGTGCTGCACGGCTAACGAGATACTGATGCGCCATGGAGTAGGCATAGCCGGAAATTTCCTGCAGCAGGAGCTGGCGATAGTAACCGGGGCTGTAGATGCCATGGTAGTAGACGTGCAGTGTATTATGCAGTCCATACAGACTGTAGCTGAGTGCTACCATACCAAGATAATCACCACCTCACCTAAAGCCAAGATATCCGGTGCTATCCACATTGAGTTTGACGAGCATGATGCCCTGAAATCAGCCCGGGAAATAGTCAAGACTGCTATTGAGAACTTCCCCAACAGGAGGGGAAATATTGGCATTCCTGACAATGAAACTGTTCAGATTGCCGGGTTCAGCCATGAAACTGTTAACTACCTGCTGGGCGGCATGTTCCGTGCCTCCTACCGGCCGCTGAATGACAATATCATCAACGGCCGCATAAGAGGGGTGGCTGGTGTTGTCGGTTGCAATAATGCCCGGGTTAAACACAATGAGGGTCATATCGCTATGGTTAAAGAACTGATAAAAAATGATGTACTCGTACTTACCACTGGTTGTAATGCCATCGCCTGTGCTGAAGCCGGACTCATGGTCCCCGAGGCAGCCGCCGAATATGCTGGCGCTGGACTGGCTGAAGTATGTGAAACGGTAGGTATTCCGCCGGTATTGCACCTTGGTTCCTGTGTCGATAACAGCCGTATCCTGATAGCAGCGACCGCTATGGTCAAAGATGGTGGTTTGGGCGATGATATCAGTGACCTGCCAGTGGCTGGAGCGGCTCCAGAATGGATGAGTGAGAAAGCAATTTCCATTGGGCAGTACTTCGTTGCCTCCGGGGTATTCACTGTATTCGGCGTTAACTGGCCAACCCTGGGGAGCAAAGAAGTGACTGACTTTTTGTTTAAGGATTTTGAAGATATGTATGGTGGCATGTGGGCATTCGAACCAGACCCGATTAGAGCCGCGCAACTCATGATTGAGCATATCGACAAGAAGCGCAAAGCCCTGGGCATTGACAAAGCCAGAGAAAGAGTGCTCTACGATATGGAGATGAGACGCGAGTTGGATGCGGTCTAAAAGCTGTAGTCAATAATGAAGATATATGGAGGGTAGGACATGTCAAAAATAATTGCATCAGCCGCAATTAGGGGTGCGCATAAGATTGTTGACCGAGCTGAGCAGAAATGGCAGCAGGCAATGGACAAATGGGGAGCAAATGAACCGGTAGGCTTCCCCAATACTGCCTATTATCTACCGGTTATCTATGGTATTTTAGGCATGAAGGTAGAAAAACTGGGTGATATGGAAACGGTGCTCAAAAAATGTAAAAACTTCTTACCCCCACCAGTGAGAGAAAAACACCCCTTACCTTATTTGGCACCAGCTCTTGACGCCGGGATGGTAACCTTCTGGGCTGAGGAAATCATCGAAGCGATAAGGTATCTGGAGCAGCCCGATTTCTATACTAAGCAGGAAGACCCTACTGATGATAATATTTGGCTCGGTGCCGCCGACGACATCATCCTCAGAAAGCGAGGCGTCGAGTTTGTTGATGGCACTGCTCCTGGATTTGCCGCCGTTCTGGGTGCTGCACCTACCAACGAGATAGCCGTTAAAATCGCTGAAGAACTCCAGAAGAAGAACCTTTATGTCTTCATGTGTGCTGATCATAGCGGGAAGCGATTCTCAGAGCAGCTAGTGGAGGCGGGAGTGCAGGTTGGCTGGCCCACCCGGCTGGTCTCCTTCGGTCCTGATGTCAGCGCTGCAGTATTCGCCGCCGGCTTTGCCACCAGAGCCGCTCTTACCTTTGGCGGCGTTGAGCCCGGCGACTTCCGCAAAATCCTTATCTATAATAAGGACCGCATCTTCGCCTTCGCCATGGCTCTAGGTTATGTTACCGATGAGTGGTATGCCAACGCTGTAGCTTGTGTCAACTGGGGCTTCCCTACCATTGCTGATACTCCCATCCCCGAAATCTTGCCCACCGGTATCTGTACCTATGAGCACGTTGTCTCCAACATTGCCCACGACCAAATAGTAGCCAAAGCGATAGAAGTAAGAGGACTGAAGGTTACCGTAGCTGAAGTACCAATCCCAGTAGCCTATGGCCCTGCCTTTGAGGGTGAGCGGGTTCGTGGAGAGGACATCTACTTGGAGTGTGGCGGTGGCCGAACAGCGATGGTAGAGTGGACTACCTCTAAGCGGATGGATGAGGTTGAGGATGGCAAGATTGAGGTGATTGGCCCGGAAATAACCGATATTTCCCCAGGCTCAAAATTACCGATGGCTATAGTTGTTGAGGTTGCTGGAAGAGAGATGCAGGAAGACTACGAACCTATCCTGGAGCGGCAAATTCACCACCTGATAAACTACGCTCAGGGGGTGATGCATATTGGACAAAGAGATATTGCCTGGCTACGAGTTGGCAAACAAGCTGTCGAAAAAGGGTTCAGGTTGCATCATATTGGCACGCTCCTTCATGCCAAACTGCATCAGGACTTTGGCCGGATATTTGACAAAATGCAGGTTAAAATTTATACCGAAGAAGATAAAGTAAAGGAGATGGTAGAAAAGGCAAGGGCAGTATACGGAGTTCGTGATACCCGAATTGAAGGTATGACCGACGAAACAATCGAGACATATTACTCCTGCACACTGTGCCAGTCCTTTGCCCCCAGCCATGTCTGTGTTATCAGCCCAGAGAGAACCGGGCTGTGTGGTTCTTACAACTGGATGGACTGCAAAGCCGCTTTTGAGATTAGCCCCACTGGACCAAACCAACCGGTAGAGAAGGGGGAAATCATTGATGCTAAACTGGGACAATGGAAGGGGGTAAACGAGTTCCTCTTTAAGACTTCTCGTGGGAAATTAGACCATTATAACTTCTACAGCATAGTAAATGACCCGATGACTACCTGTGGTTGCTGCGAGTGTATTGCTGCTATTCTGCCAATGTGTAACGGAATAATGACAGTAAGTCGAGAATATGCCGGTGAAACTCCGTGTGGAATGAAGTTCACCACACTGGCGGGTACTATTGGTGGTGGCTTAAGCACCCCAGGGTTTGTTGGCCACGGCAAGTATAATACCACCCAAAGAAAATACCTTAGTGGTGATGGTGGGTTATTAAGAATGGTCTGGATGCCCAAAAGCTTGAAGGAAGAGATTGGCGACCGAATTAAGGCCAGGGCTGAAGAACTGGGTGTACCTGACCTTCTTGATATGATTGCTGATGAGACAGTAGGTGTAACCGAGGAAGAGATTCTCCCGTTCCTTGAGGAGAAGGGGCATCCTGCTCTTACTATGGACTCGCTGCTGGGCTAGTAAAAAATAATAGAAACGAGCAAGATGCTGGCTCTTGCCAGGGATTTGATAATAGGCTAGGAAAGGAGTTTTTAAATGCCACTTACGGGGATAGCAATATTCAAATTACTGCCCAAGACGAACTGTAAGGACTGTGGAGACCCTACCTGCCTTGCCTTCGCTATGAAATTAGCTGCGGGTAAGGCAGAACTGTCCGCCTGTCCTCATGTATCCGAAGAAGCTAAGGAAAAATTATCTGAGGCTGCTGCTCCTCCCATCAAAGCAGTTACTATTGGCACCGGCGACCGGGCATTAAAAGTTGGCGGTGAGACGGTTATGTTTCGCCATGAAAAGAGATTTGAAAATCCTCCTGGTTTCGCTATTCTTATCAGCGATGCTATGGATGAAGCTGAGATTGATAGCCGACTTGAGAGGTTCAAGCAACTCGAATACGAACGGGTGGGGCTCATCCTTCACCCGGAGTTGATTGCCGTAAAAAATGAATCAGGAGAGGCCGGTAAATTCACTGCGGTAGTGAACAAAGTAAAGCAGAATACCGACGCTGGTATTATCCTGATGAGTGATAACCCTGATGTTCTAGCTGCTGGTCTGAAAGCGTGTGCTGACCGAAAACCGCTAATATATGCAGCCACTAAAGATAATCTGGACAAAGTAGGTGATTTGGCTAAAGAGCACTCCTGTCCGGTATGCGTAAAAGGAGCCAATATCGAGGAAGCTAGTCAGCTCACAGCGAAATTAACTGAAGCCGGGATTAATGATATCATTCTTGATTCCGGGGCGAGAACCCTTCGCCAGGCATTTGAAGACCAGGTAATCATTAGAAGCTTGGCATTAGTCAAAAAATTTCGCCCTCTGGGTTTCCCGACCATTGTTTTCCCGTGTGAGATGACCAATGACCCGATGAAGGAGGCAGTAATTGCCTCTATTTTTGTGGCTAAATATGGGGGCATCATTGTTCTCTCTGATTTCCAGGGAGAGAGCCTGTTCCCGCTACTGGTCGAACGGCTGAATATCTACACTGACCCACAGCGACCACTGGCGACCACGGAGGGCATCTATGAAATCGGTAGCCCCGATGAAAACTCTCCGGTGCTTATCACCACCAACTTTTCACTTACTTATTTCCTCGTTTCCGGCTACATGGAGTCCAGCAAGGTGTCTGGCTATTTATTGGTTAAAGACACCGAGGGACTTTCGGTGATGACTGCCTGGGCTGCCGGAAAGTTCGTCGCTGATATTATTGCCCCCTTCGTTAAGAAGTGTGGTATTGAGGACAAAGTGAAACACCACAAATTAGTAATCCCGGGTTACGCTGCTGCTGAAAGTGGTGGTTTGGAGGAAGAACTACCCGGCTGGGAAATTCTGGTTGGCCCCAGAGACGGGGCTCATATCACAGGCTATCTTAAAACCTGGAAAGCATGAGGAGGAAGAATGATACTTATCGGCGAAAGTATAAATATCATGTCCAAAACAATTGGTCCGGCTTTAAAGGAGCGAAATCCTGAGCCAATTCAGGAGATGGCTAAGGTTCAAGATAAAGCAGGAATGGACTACCTTGATATTAATATTGGCCCGGCACGAAAGGCAGGGGACGAACTGATGGATTGGGTGGTCAAGGTAGTACAGGAGGTTACTGATAAGCCATTATCTCTGGACACCACAAACCAGGTGGCGATGGAAGCCGGACTGAAAGCGCATAAGGGTAAGGCATTAATTAATTCTATCTCTCTGCAACCGGATCGACTGGAGCAAGGATTACCCATGGTTACTAAATACAATGCTTCCATGATTGGACTCTTGTGGGGTATTGAAGGTATGCCTCGCGATGCTGCGGAAAGAGGTGTCCTTGTCGCTGACCTCCTTTATCAGGCCGGTGAAGCTGGCATCCCTGGCGAGGATATCTGGGTTGACCCTATCGTCACCCCGGTGTCGGTAGAGATAAATCAGGTGAAATCCTGCTTGGAATTCATGAGTATGTTGTCGGATATTGCTCCGGACTGTAAATCTACCGTAGGACTTTCCAATATTTCCAATGGCGCTCCCACTGACCTCAGACCTTATCTCAACCGGACTTATATGATAATGCTTATGAAATATGGACTGTATTCAGCAATAGTTGACCCCTTTGATACCGAGCTGATACAGATAGCTAGAGGCGAGATGCCAGAGATTGTTAATCTGGTGCACCGGGTAATGGATGGTGAGAAACCTGACCTGGCTTCACTCAGTCAGAAAGAAATGGAATACGTGAAGACAGTTAAGGTACTCACGGGAGAATCTCTTTACTCTCATTCTTGGCTTGAAATATAGATTTAAGGGGGAGGGTGAGTTCAATGGTCAAGGAAATTCCATTAATATGGCTGGCAGCATCGGGATGTACTGGTTGCAGCATTTCACTGCTGAATTCCGCCAGCCCCAGAATCAAGAATATACTTATTGACCAGATAGTCCCTGGAGTGCACATAAATCTTAGGTTCCATCAAACGATAATGGCCAGTGCTGGGGAACAGGCAATTAAAGTCTTAGAGGATACAGCCAAGGAAAAGAAGGGGAATTATGTTCTAGCTGTTGACGGGGCCATCCCGACGGCTACCGACGCTGTATATTGTGCCATGGGAGAGCGGGCGGGTAAACCCGTTAGTATGGAAGACAGGTTTGTCGAGCTTGCCCAGGGTGCTCTGGCTATTCTGGCGGTGGGCACCTGTTCTTCGTTTGGTGGTATCTCAGCCGCAGCTCCTAATCCAACTGGCTGTCAACCGCTGAAGAGAGTGCTCGATGCTAAAGGTATTAATAAACCGTTAATTAGTATTCCTGGTTGCCCACCCCATCCCGACTGGATAGTGGGGACAATAGCCAGCATCTTACTGAATGGCCTACCTAAAACTGAAGACCTCGATGATAATCTGAGGCCGCTAACCTTCTACGGTAAGTTGATTCATGAAAATTGCCCCCGCCGTGCCTATTTTGACGAAGGTAAATTCGCTAAGAAACCAGGAGATGAAGGATGCCTCTATGAACTTGGCTGCAAGGGCCCAATAACCTATGCTGATTGCCCCACAAGACGATGGAATAATGGCACCAACTGGGTTATTGGTGCTGGTGCTCCCTGTAACGGTTGCACCCAACCTGAATTCCCAGACCTGCTGGCACCTTTCTATGAAAAGCTGGTAGATGTTGAGCTGCCCACCATTGGTGCTTATTGGGCGTCGGACAAGGAGGCGAAATAGTGGGGAAAATAGTAATCGACCCGTTAACCAGAATTGAAGGTCATCTCAAAATCGAAGCCATAGTTGAAGAGGGAGTAGTTAAGGATGCCCGGAGCACGGGTAATCTCTTCCGAGGCATTGAACTCATCCTGAAGGACAGAGACCCTCGTGATGCCCAGGTGATAACTCAGAGGATTTGTGGTGTTTGCCCCCAATCTCACGGTGTTGCCGCTACTCTGTGTCTGGATAGTGCTTTTGGCATTGCCGACAAGATACCGGATAATGCCCGGATTATTAGGAACCTTATTCAAGGGGCACATGTTGCTCAAGACCACATCCTCCATTTTTATCACCTGGCGGCTCTTGACTTTGTAGACATAACCGACGTTGCTAAGTATGAGGGTAACAACTCTGACCTGAATTCGATAAAGGACTTCATCTCTCGTGGAGAGTTGGGGCCGTTTCTACCGCGCTATGAGGGTGATTATCGTCTGCCGCCGGAAATTAACCAGCAAGCAACGGCACACTATGTGCAAGCCCTGGAAATCAGGCGCATCGGGCATGAGATGGTCAGTATCTTCAGTGGTAAGATTCCACATAGTGTGGGTGTTATTCCCGGTGGTGTTACCAGTACTCCAACCGTCGATAATATAATGGCCTTCTTGTGGAAATTGCACACGCTGCAAGATTTCATCAACAACGTCTATATCCCTGATGTGCTGGCTATTGCCGGTGTTTATCTCGATTACGCTGAAATCGGGGTTGGTTGTCAGAACCTGCTCTCTTATGGAGCTTATGACCTGGATGGCAAAAACCCAGACTTGACTCAGAGGCAACGGCTGTTTAAACAAGGGATTGTCTCAGCTGACCTTAAACCGAATGAACTGGATATATCGAAAATTACTGAGGATGTTGGGTACTCCTGGTATGAGGATTCTTCATCAGGATTGCACCCCACGCAAGGAGAAACTAAGCCTAATTATAACAAGCAAGAAGCCTATTCCTGGACAAAATCGCCTCGCTATGATGGGAAGGTCTACGAAGTTGGCCCCTTGGCCAGAGTTGCTGTCACCTATGCATATGGCGACCCTACGATGAAAGAGGTGGTGGATTCTTCCCTGGCTCAGCTCAAGGCTCCAGTCTCAGCACTATTTTCTGTATTGGGCCGTCACTTAGCACGGGCTCTATCGGCCAAGGTTATTGCTGACAATTTAGAAAAGTGGGTCTTGGAGCTAAAACCGGGAGAACCTACCTTTACCGAGTATACCATTCCCGAAGAGGGTAGGGGAATGGGTTTAACTGATGCCGCGCGTGGCGCTCTGGGACATTGGATTGAAATAAAGGACAAAAAAATTGCTAATTATCAGTGTGTGGTACCGACTACGTGGAATGTTTCACCCAGAGATGATAATGGAAACCCTGGCCCTATAGAGCAGGCCATTATCGGCACCAAAGTAAAGGATGAGAGTAATCCTTTTGAAATTGTACGGATTGTCCGCTCTTTTGACCCGTGTCTTGCTTGTTCCATTCATCTTATTACCCCTAAAGGTCGAGACCTGGGACGATTCCAAGTAGTGTGATATTGAAGGAGCAAAAATGATTGTTTCAGCACAAAAACCACAGGATGAAATCTTGGGCTACTTGGAGGGGGAAAATAGTATCTTTATTCTGGGTTGCAATGGCTGTGCCCAGGCTTCTGGCACTGGTGGTCCGACCCAAGTAGTAGAAATGAAGCAGAATCTGGAGGAAGCTGGTAAGAAGGTTACCGGGACAATGGTTATTGATTTCTTGTGCCAGAAAGCTCTAGTCAAATCGCGGCTGAGGCCGAAGATTGAGCAGGTCGCAACTGCTGATTCAATACTGGTAATGACCTGCGGTCTCGGGGTTCAGGCAGTGGCCGCATCGGTGAATAAAGTTTGCCATCCGGCTTGTGATACTATCAATATGGGTGGTAGCCGCGGTGAGTGGCCTGGCGATGAGAGATGTCTGGAATGCGGTGAATGCCTTCTGGATTATACCGGAGGCATATGCCCCCTCACTGCCTGCACGAAGTCGCTAATCAATGGTGCCTGTGGTGGCGCCTCTCAGGGTAAATGTGAGCTCGACCCTGAGAAAGACTGTGGCTGGGAATTAATTTATGAACGGCTAAAGCGAAATAATCAACTGGATAAATTGAAAACATTTATTCCTCCCAAGAGTTGGGACAAAATGAGACCTAACCCGAAAATGCACTCCACAGCCCTTTGGGCATTGGAACAAACTGGGTAGAAGGAGTTACTGCATGCACGCAACAATCCAAAAGCCTTTTGAAGAAATCCTGGAAATGTTAGAGGGGGAAGACTGTGTCTTTATTATAGGTTGTGGAAACTGTGCTAGGAAATGTCAGTCGGGTGGTGAACCTGAAGTAGCAGTGATGAAAGAGCGTCTGGAGAAGGTTGGAAAAACCGTAAGTGGAACATTTGTTCCTGATGGTACCTGCTCCCTCTCAGAGGTTAGTGGCCTAGTCAAGGATAACCAAGCTGCGGTTGATAAAGCAGATTCAATGCTTATTCTATGTTGTGGTCAAGGAGTACACTGTGTGGTCGATGCTACCGAGAAAATTGTTCATCCTGGCTGCAATACTCTTTTTGGTGGTGAGACATTAAAGCCGGGTGACGTTCGTGAATACTGTCAACTATGCGGTGAGTGCATTATAGATGCCTATGGTGGGCTCTGTCCATTAACGCTGTGTGCCAAAGGGCTCCTTAATGGCCCCTGTGGAGGAGCGAGGGATGGTAAATGCGAAGCTGACCCCGAAAGAGATTGTGGTTGGGAACTAATCTACCAAAGGCTAAAGGCAATAGGGAAGCTAGATAATCTATACAAGTATGTGGGACCCAAAGACTCTCAAATGACAAACAAGCCTAGGACACTGACAGTTACTGACGGCATTGCCGTTTTTAGATTTGGAGGGCGGACTTACTCTCCTAACAAATTACAAGGGGAAAAAGAAGCAATCACATCTGGGTAAGGTCGCTTCAGTTTAGATTAATAATTAGCCAATGAAAACTGACTAGGAGGAGAAAAATAAAGTGAGCTTGCAATCTCAACTAGAGGTAGGAGAGTTTGTAGTAACTGCTGAGGTTGGCCCGCTGAAAGGGACTGATATTAATGAGATTGATGAGGTAGCTGAGCTTCTGCGGGGAAGACTGGATGCGGCTAATGTTACCGATCAGCAAAGTTCAGTGATGAGGCTTGGTTCATTAGCTGTCTGTCATTTATTAAAGGATAAGGGGCTTGACCCCGTGTTCCAGATGACCTGTCGGGATAGAAATCGCCTGGCACTGCAATCGGACCTGCTGAGCGCTCATGTTTTGGGAATCGAAAATGTTCTCGCCCTTACCGGTGATTTACCTGTTCTCGGAGACCAACCACAGGCCAAGCCAGTTTATGATTTGGATTCAGTGCAATTACTGTGGGTGATAAGTAGATTGAATGAAGGCTACGATATGGTTGGTAATGAGCTGCAGGGAAAGACCAATTTCTTTGCCGGCGCAGTGGTGACTCCCGGGGCAGATACTGAAGCTAAACGTGAACTACAGCTCATTAAGATGGAAAAGAAGATCGCCGCTGGAGCCAAATTCTTTCAGACTCAAGCTGTTTATGATATTGATAGCTTCGCTAAATTTATGAAAGAAGTGGCGAGATTTAATGTCCCTATCTTAGCTGGAGTGATTCCTCTGAAATCAGCTGGTATGGCCCGATTTATGAATAAGAATGTGGCTGGTGTCTTTGTGCCGGAAGAATTAATTGATAAAATGGTTAAGGCTGAGGACAGAACAGCTACTGGTATCGAAATTGCAGCTAGCTTGATAAAAGAACTGAAGGATATCTGTCAAGGGATACATATTATGGCTATTGGCTGGGAGAAAAAGGTACCGGCAATACTGGATGCTGTTGGGCTGTAACCTTTGCTTAGCCAAAAGCTAGTCTGACTGTGAATGAAAAAAAGAGCACCGTCATTACCCAATGTAAAGAATGATGAATATGGCTATGGGTTGGCTTATAAGCTTGCCTGTGAACAGCTAGCCAGGATTGGTGATACCGAGCAGCAATGTCTTAAGAGTGGCACTCAATACCAGGTGATAAATTTTCAAAAAGCCATTGTTGTTGAATACTTGAACCAATCATATCAGGTAACTCTTCCTGATGTTGAAGTTTCATTGCGGGATGACGAAGGGGTGGTCCCGCTGAGGGACAAGATACTGATACTGCACTATTTAGCCCAGGCGAAAGGCATCC
>Ga0114925_10001569_pt1 | contig 11341 bp, 6 predicted proteins | sample SumtaG_2_FD_87287 | JGI IMG/M metagenome (GOLD analysis project Ga0114925, IMG submission 87287) | Deep subsurface microbial communities from Indian Ocean to uncover new lineages of life (NeLLi) - Sumatra_00607 metaG | ecosystem: Environmental > Aquatic > Marine > Oceanic > Sediment | place...
ATCGCCATGAAAGAGCTGCGCTGGGATCAGAACGATTTCGGCACGACCCTCTTGAAAGATGACATTGATGCTTCCCGGCTTGCCGAGGCCAGGGAGCACCGGCAAAAGATGCTGGACCAGCTGTCCTCGATCACCGACGAAGAGCTTTCCACCACTCTGACTGAGATGTTTCTCGAGGAAAAAGAAATCCCCGAATCTTTGATCCGCAAAGCCATTCGCAAGGGAACCCTGGACCGGACCTTCATGCCCGTGTTCTGCGGAGCTTCCTTGAGAAACGTAGGTGTACAGCCCCTTCTCGATGGGATCGTGGATTTCCTGCCCGCACCCGACGAAGTAGCTCCACCGACGGGGATCCACGCCAAGAACAAGAGCAAAGTCGAGGTTCCCCTCCGTCGGGATGCACCCCCCCTGGCTCTGGTGTATAAGATCCAGACGAACAGGGAGGCGGGATTCTTGAGCTACATCCGGATGTACTCCGGGCATCTGCGCACCGGCACGGCCGTCTACAACATCGACAAGAGGAAGAGAGAACGGATCAACCGCCTCATGCGCATGCACGCCAACCACTCCGAGCAGCTGGGGGAGATTTATGCCGGAGATGTGGCTGTGGTGGTCGGTCTGAAGCTCGCCCAGACCGGTGATACCATCGGCAATGAGCAGTTCCCGATCATTCTCGAGCCTATGGATTTTCCAATTCCGGTCATATCCGTGGCCGTGGAACCGAAAACCCTTTCTGAGCGGAGCAGACTCGAAGCGGCTCTACGCCAGCTCGAGAAGGAGGACCCGACCTTCACTGTAAAGGATGACGAGGAAACCGGACAGCTGATCATCTCCGGAATGGGAGAGCTGCATCTCGACGTTCTGGTGACCCGGGTGATCAAGGACTTCAAGGTGCAGGCCAATGTGGGCAATCCTCAAGTGTCGTATCGTGAATCCATAAAAAAGGAAGCGGTGCACCGGGAAAAGTATCACAAACTCATTGCGGGCAAGGAAAACAGCGCCGATATTACCCTGAAAGTCAGGCGCCTGCAGAGGGGTGCGGGAAACCAATTTGAAAGCGAAATCCCGTCGGGCTCACTACCCCAGGAGCTGGTCGATGCTGTGCAGCGGGGAGTGAGGCTTGCATTCTCCTCAGGGCTCGTCTACGGATATCCGGTCATCGATATCGGGGCTGCTCTGGTGAAGGGGGAATACAATCAAAACACCTCGACCGCTTTGGCCTTCGAGGCGGCCGCCGCCCTGGGCTTCGATGAAGCCTGCCGCAAGGCCCAGCCCGTGCTCCTGGAGCCGATTATGAAGGTGGATATTTTGGTACCCAAAGAATTTCTCGGCGAAGTGCTGGGAAATCTAATGGCCCGCAAAGCCGACATCATACGCATCGACAGCAGAACCAAAGTGGAAAGCGTGCATGCCCACGTTCCCCTGGCTGCGATGTTCGGATACTCCACCTCCTTGCGCAGTGCAACCCAAGGCCGGGCCACCTTTACCATGGAGTTCAGTCATTTTGCTCCTCGGCCGGAGAGTTCCGTGTGAGTCAAATGAGCGAGCGTTGACAAATCCCACCCCTCTTCAGTATCATGGGGCATTCCCGCACAATATCGTATAAGGAGCGCGAGAAATGAGCATTAGTAGCGAAGAAATTCGAAATATTTCTATCACTGGACACGGAAGCACTGGAAAGACCACCTTCGTAGAGCAGATCCTGTTCCTGGGCGGCCAGATCCCCAAACCGGAAACTGTGGAGAGCGGAAAAACCGTCGGTGATTTCGCAGAGGAAGAGATCAACAGGAAGATCTCCATACACACCGCCATGGCCCACGTCCAGTGGCAGGGCAAGAAGATCAATCTCCTCGACACACCCGGAGCGGGTGATTTTGTCGGCGAGGTGATTTCCGCACTTCGGGTTACCGAATCCGCCGTGGTCCTGGTAGCCGCAGATGCGGGCGTGCAGATCGGGACGGTTCAAACCTGGCGACGGCTGAAGGAAAGAAATACCCCGACCCTTGTATTCGTCAACAAGATGGATAAAGAACACGCCGACTTTGCGAAAACCGTGAACGCCCTGAAAGAGAACTTTCAGGCAAATTTCATTCCTGTCAGCATTCCCATCGGCGCGGGTGCCGGTTTTCGGGGAGTCGTGAATCTGATCGAGCAGAAGGCCTATATGACCCAGGAAGGGGGGAAGAAACCGGCTGCCTCGGACATTCCTCAAGAGATGACGCTTGAGGTGGAGGAGTATCGACAGGGTTTGATCGAAACCGCCGCCGAGGGTGATGATGCCCTGATGGAGAAATACTTTGAAACCGAAACTCTCAAGCAAGAAGAGATCCAAGAGGGCCTGACCAAAGCACTGGCCGCCGGTAAAATCATCCCCGTGTTCTGCGGTGCCGCACTGCTGAACGGCGGAATCTACACCTGCCTCGATGCCATCGCTCACCTCTGCCCCTCCCCGGTTGGAAGGAAAGAACCTCTTCAGCCGACGGGCGACGAACAGGCCTTCCAGGACATCAGCAGCGATGGCTCTCCTTCCTGTTTCGTATTCAAGACCAGCGTCGACCAGTTCTCCGGGAAACTCTCCTATATAAAGGTGGTGACCGGAACGGTCACGGGGGACGCGGAGCTGGTGAATTTCCGGGAAAAGAAAAAGGAGAAGATCTCCAAGGTATACACCTGTATCGGCAAAAAGCTGGAGGAGGTGGAAAAGCTCCCCGCCGGGGATATCGGCGTATTAACCAAGATCGCCAGTTCCGCCACCAATGACACCCTCTGCAGCTCGGACCTGGACATCTCCTATCTTCCCCTTCAGCTACCCCAACCCGTGCACGCCGTGGCCATCAACGCAACGGCAAAGAAGGACGAGGATAAACTCAACCAGTTATTGCAGCGGGCCGCCGAGGAAGACATGACTTTCCAGCTGAACTACGACACCGAGACCAAGGAAACCGTGATATCCGGAATGGGCGAGCTGCACCTGTACATCATTATGGAGAAGATCAAGAACCAGGCGAAAATCGACATGCAGACTCGGGTTCCCAAGGTTGCCTATCGAGAAACGATCCGGACGGCTTCAGGTTCGGAGTATCAACACAAGAAGCAGACCGGAGGACACGGGCAGTACGCCAAGGTAGTGCTGGAGATTCAGCCTCTAGCGCGAGGGGAAAACTTCAAGTTTGTGAATGGCATCGTGGGCGGCCGCATCTCCAAGGGATACATTCCCGGTGTGGAAAAGGGAGTCTTGGAGGGCATGGAATCGGGGATTCTTGCCGGATATCCGGTCGTCGACCTGGAGGCCAAGGTCGTGGACGGCAAGCAGCACCCCGTCGACTCATCCGAGTTGGCCTTCAAACTGGCCGCCAGAGGTGCCCTGAGAGCATCCCTCGAGAAAGCGGATCCGGTTCTTGTCGAACCGGTCATGAACCTCACGGTTTTTGTAGACGACCAATATCTCGGGGACGTACTTTCCGACTTGAGCTCCAGACGCGGGAAAGTTCTCGGACAGGAACCTGTGGGTGGAGGTATTCAGGAAGTGAAGGCCCAGGTACCGCAGGCGGAACTCCTACGCTATTCCATAGACCTGCGTTCGATTACCTCGGGCACCGCGAGCTTTGAAATCGAGTTCAGCCACTACAGTCCAATCACCGGAAAGGTGGCCGAGCAGGTCATGACTGCGGCTAAAGCGGAACAATCCGACGGATAGACAGGATCCGCACTCTACAGAAAGAGAGCCCCCGGCACGAGGAAGTGTAAGGCACTGATGGCCAATCCGGCGATTCCCAAGGGAAGCCGGTAGTTCGTTACCGCCTTTTCCAGGTTATCCACTTTCTCCGCCGACACGGTTCCCCGCTCCTTGATCATCCCCAGAACGAGTCCCGCACCCATGGCCAATCCCGCTACGGCGGGAAGGAAATCTCCGACCACGGGTACGTCAGACGGGGTGGAGCGGATCAAAAGCTTAAGGAAACCTACGACAAAGGCGAATATGCCGATCGTGGTTTTCACGTTGCTTTTGGAAAACAGCTCTTTGAAAGGAACAAAAGCCTTGAACTTGTCAGCCAGATAATCCGATGTCAGCGTCAAACCGGCCAGGATATTGGCGAAAATAGAGAGAAAGTAGAATTGCAGCATGGTCATTTCCTCCTTAGCTGTAAAATATCCAAATCGTGATCCGTTGTCAAATGTCTGCGCGTGCTGTGAGCTTCAGCGCTCCAGACCGGTGGACAGGCGTTTCGAAGTATCTCCGATCTCGACCTCGGCGTACACCACCGTCGCTCCCTCGGGAGCGGGTATCGCGATGCGCAGGATTATCTCCTCTTCCGCGTCGTCGGGCAGAATCGCGGAATTGTAGGTGGTATCATCCTCTTCAAATGCTCTGTCCAGAGAAAAACGGGCGTAGATACGCTCCCCTGTAACAGAGTCGCCGCCCTTGTTCGTGATCGTTATTGCAGCGAAAACCACCTCCCTAAAGTAGAAGCCCCGCAGCACTACCGAATACCCTTCCAAATCGGCCCGGTGGACCTGGGCATAGAGAAAACGCATAAGAAACAATCCAAGGACCAGGATGATGACCAGGTCCAAAAGAATGATCAGTAGAGTCCTATTCCTGCGAAAAATACCGCCGCCGCGGTCTTGGACCGGCAGAGCCGTGAGTAGAGAGAGTCGCTGTTTCCGGCTGTAATGATACCCGGAGGGCTGTCCGTCCTCAAAGGGATCCGGCTGCTCTTCTTTCTTGCCCTTCCTTGATTTCATGGCTGGCTCCCGCCCGATTCCACCTTACATATCGAAGAGATGGAGGCAACCATGTCCTCGGCGAGGAAGTACCCCTTGTCCCGATACAGTTCTCTGCCGATTTCCGAGTGAAGCAGCACGGCCAGGTTGGCCGCATCCTCAGACTCGCACCCCGAGGCGAGCAGTCCGGCACAGATTCCCGCCAGCACATCTCCGCTGCCTCCGGTTGCCATCGCGGCGTTCATCCCGTCAAGAATGCCGTACCTACCATCGGGGCAGGCCACAATGCTGCAGTGGCCTTTGAGTATGATCGTCGCTTCCAATTCGGCGCTGGCCCTCAAGAGGAGGGGCAGCGGGTCATCGAGCACCGCCGCGGTATCCATATCAAGCAGACGGGAAAACTCACCCGGATGGGGCGTGAGAATCCAGGCCCCTCCGAGTTTCACCGTTTTTTTCTTTCTCAAGGCCGCCAGCAGGCTTATGCCGTCGGCGTCGAGGACTCCCTGGATCCGGGAACGAAAGAGCTGTTCGAGGCATCGTTCCCGCTGTTCCGACAATCCCCAGCCGGGGCCAACGAGTAGGGCGTCGAATTTCCTCAAATCCGGAAGATCTCCATCCCAAGGGTGCAGCATCACCGAGCTGTACTTGGGAATATTGCAGGTGTACAACGACCGGTCCAGGAACAGGGTCACCAGTCCCGCCCGACTGCGTGCCGCCGAAGTGGAACAGAGCCAGGCCGCGCCGGTGGTACCTTCAGAACCGGCAAACACGGCCAAATGCCCCCTCTGACCTTTGTGACTGTCCGGGGCAAGCGGCCGGAGAAGATGCCGTTTCAATTGATCGGTGATCATCTGGCCCGGTATATCCTCATGCTCGACCAGTTCCGGCGGAAACACCCCGCGCACCAGATGGATATCGCCGCAGAACCGACGGGTGTTGGGCAAGTACAGGCACAGCTTGGGCAGCTCAACGGTCAGCGTATAATCGGCCTGGAAGGCGGTGTTCCCCTTGCGATAGGCATCCCCGATCCCACTGGGAATATCCACGGCAATCCGCAGGGCCGAAACCCGGTTGCAGCGCTGGATCAACTCCTCCAGAGGCGGGCGAACCGGCCCGGTACCGCCGGTGCCGAGCAAGCCGTCCACCAGCCATCGGGCTTCTCCCAGCAGCCGGTGGGCCTGCCGCTTTTGCCCCCCGTAGTCGATGACATCAATACCCAGGGATCTGCAAATCTTGAGGTGCACTCCCGCCAGGTTTTCGGCCTTTGGCTCCCCCGATCCCAGAATCACGGCCAAGCGGCTCATCCCGGCCAAACGACAGAGCCGGGCAACAACCAGGGCATCTCCTCCGTTGTTGCCCTTGCCTGCAAGAAACACCACGAGACCGCCCGGCGGACCCGACTTCCAGATCTTTTCCCGCAGTACTGCATAGATACCGCGGCCGGCATCCTCCATCAGCACGATCTCGGGAATCGAGAACCGATCCTGGGCCTCCCGATCGATCCGGGCCATCCGAAGGGAATCAACTACCTTCACGCGCCCCCTCCCGGAGCAGGCGGTCACTGCGCCACCAAACGACTTGTGCCTCGTATTCCTCGCCGAGCAGGGCATAGATGATCCCATTGGAGGCGAGTTGGATCTCTTTGTAGAACAGCTCCGAATCTTCCATCACGATATAACGGCGGACCACTTCGTCGCCCCGATCATCCAATATGAGAAGCTGGAAAAGATTTGCTTCCTCTCGCCGCAGGAGGAAGAAGGCGCCGCCGGAGCTCACGCCCAGCAGCTCGAAGGAAGGCGCGGGTACTTCGACCTCCTGGGTGCCGATCTTTTCCGTTCGTATTCCGTTTTGAGGGACTTCGACAAATCCTTCGTACATCCCCGACTCCAAGGCCAAGTGATAGATCCTGGTGGTGTAGTTATGCTCGGTGGCTGCTTCTCCGGCGTCCCCATCTTCCGCCCCGCTATAGGTATAGACGAGCAGATACAGCACAGGTTCATTTCGATCCGGCAGGATTTTTCCGAGAGTCAAGACGGACTCCTCATCTGTCTTGTAAGTGGGCAGATGGTCCTGATCGATATCCACCTGGAACAGAAGAACACCGCCGGCGGAATACCAGAATACGTGCCAGAACCGAGGTGTTCTGCAGATCACGACCAACTCGTCCCGATCGGTGATGTAGAGACTGTCGATATAGGGAAAGGGAGTTCCCCCGATTCCTTCCTGGCCGATAAAATCGACCAGGGACCCGTGACGGTCGAAGCGCAGAATCACCCGGTCCAGAAGGACGTTCAAGTCTTTGTCCTTCACCTGCCGCTCTTCACTCACAGCATCCTCTACATACAGGCGCTTCTCGCTGTCGACGACCAGCTCGCCGATCCGGCGCAGCGGAAAGGCCACTGCCCGCCGGGTCGTGGCAACCTGCTCAGAGTCACTTTGGCGAAAAGATGTGGGAGGCGGATTTTCCGCAGGATTGTAGAGCAGAAAAATGAGATCTCCGTAGGAGGACAGCTCCATGATCTTGGCGGAGTTGCCGTTGGCTATGTAGAACAGCCCATCCCGCATGAAGACGCGGTTCTTCGCGCTGGCCATGACCCCATTGATCTGGAACAGATCGATCTGGTTGTCCATCTTGCCGATCTGAAGCGCAAACAGTTCCTCCCGGGACAGCTCCTCCAGCTCTTTCGAGGCGCAGGAGGAGAGAAACAAACTTGCGATGACTATAAATAATATTGGATACTTCATGTCGAAGAGGAATCGGTTCCAACCGACTATACACTCACAGCGCTTCGGCTGTCAATCAACGATCCTTGACCGGGGAGCCGCGGAAAGCTACATTGAAGGCATGGCTGAAAACATTCTCACCAAGATCCTGGGATCGCAGCGTGAACGGGATCTGAAAGCTCTGGGACCGTTGGTTCGGAAGACCAACGCGCTGGAACATCAGATGCTCGCCCTCCGTTCGGAGGAGTTCCAGGAAAAAACGGCGGAGTATAGGAAACGATACCAGGACGGTGAATCCCTGGATTCTCTGCTGCCGGAAACCTTCGCCCTGGTTCGAGAGGCGGCTCGCCGGACTCTGGGGGAACGGATTTTTGATGTTCAGCTGATGGGCGGGATCGTGCTCCACAAGGGCAAGATCATGGAGATGAAAACGGGGGAGGGAAAGACTCTGTCCAGCGTCACCGCCGCCTACCTGAACGCCCTGCCCGGCAAGGGTGTCCAAGTTGTAACGGTGAACGATTACCTGGCCGAGAGGGACGCCAACTGGATGGGCAGGATCTACAGCCTCCTCGGCATCTCTGTTGGGGTCGTGCTGGCCCGGATGGACAGTCATAGCAGGAAGAAAGCTTACCAGCAGGACATTACCTACGGGACCAACAACGAGTTCGGCTTCGATTATCTGCGGGACAACATGCGTTGGGATGCGGACAGCAGAGTGCAGCGAGGGCACAACTACTGTATCGTCGACGAGATCGACTCCATCCTGATCGACGAGGCCCGGACCCCTCTGATCATATCCGGAGCGGCGGAAGACGATACGGCCAACTACTATGAAGCGAACACGCTGGTCGAGACCCTGCAGGAGTGTCTGAAGGATCCGGAGACGGGGAAGTATACCGACGAGCTGTCGCCATTTCAGGTGGAGAAACCCCAGGCCGATGGGGACTACAAGATCGAGGAGAAGAGCAAGCGGGTTTCCTTCACCGACCCGGGGATGAACCGCATCGAGGAACAACTGCAGCGGCGCAACCTCATTCGAGGATCTCTGTTCGAATCGGATAACTTCGAATTTATCCACTACTGTACTCAGGCGCTACGAGCCAAGCGTTTGTTTCACCGGGACGTGGATTACGTGGTCCAGGACGGTAAAGTCGAGATCGTCGACGAGTTTACCGGCCGAATTCTCCACGGCCGACGCTACTCCGAAGGCCTGCATCAGGCGATCGAGGCCAAGGAGCGCATCAAGGTCGCCCAGCGCAACCGAACCCTGGCGACCATAACCTTTCAGAACTACTTCCGAATGTACGAGAAGCTCTCCGGGATGACCGGAACCGCCGATACGGAGGCCACAGAGTTCGCCAAGATCTACAAGCTGGAGGTGGTGGTCGTGCCCACCAACCGACCGTTAATCCGCGGGGACAACGATGACGTGATCTATCTCAACGAAGAGCAGAAGTTCAAGGCGATCTGCCAGGAGATCGCAGAGCTCAACAAGAAGGGTCAACCGATCCTGGTGGGGACGATCTCTATAGAAAAATCAGAAACCCTGTCCCGCCTGCTCACCGGAATGGGCATCCGCCACGAGGTGCTCAACGCCAAGAACCACGCCCGGGAGGCCCTGATCATCGCCGAAGCGGGAGCTAAGGGTGCGGTCACCATCGCCACTAATATGGCCGGCCGGGGTACCGACATCAAGCTCGGGGGCAATCCCGAGTTTCAGGCTCAACGGAGACTGGGAAGCGACGGAAACGGCGAGGAGTACAAGAAGCTTCTTGCCCAGGAGATGGAGCGCTGGACCCCGGAGTATGAACAGGTCAAAGCCGCGGGGGGCCTGCACGTGCTTGGCACCGAACGTCACGATGCCCGGCGGATCGACAACCAGCTGAGGGGGCGCTCCGGTCGCCAGGGGGATCCCGGTTCTTCCCGTTTCTTTATTTCCCTGGATGACGATTTGATGCGGCTGTTCGGCGGAGAGAATCTAAAAGGTCTGATGGGCAAGATGGGTATGCAGGACGGAGATCCGATCTACCATCCCTGGGTCAACAAGGCCATAGAGAGGGCCCAGAAACGGGTGGAGGATCGTAACTTCGAGATCCGGAAGCACCTGTTGGAGTACGACGATGTGCTGAATGAACAGAGAAAGTTCATGTACACCCGCCGGGACGAGATTCTCCATGATACACATCTAGAAAAACGGGTGCTGTCGGCGGTGGCGGAGATCCTGGATGAACTGATGGATGAATACCGGGAGATGCCCGGGGACGACGATTATCGCCTGGCCACGCTTATCACTCGCCTGAAAGACACCCTCTACTATTCGCCCCGAGCGGGAACGGAGTCGCTGCAGGGTTTAAGTCCCGACCAACTTAGGGCTCTGGTTCTTCAGGAGCTGGAGGATGACCTGAAAGGTAAGGCCGAGGAAGCCGGACAGGAAAACCTGAACCTGTTCATCCGCTTCGAATACCTGCGCAACATAGATACCCGCTGGCAGGACCATCTGGAGGGCCTCGAGGCCTTGCGGGAAGCGGTATACTTGAGGGCGTACGGACAGAAGAATCCCCTTCTGGAGTACAAGCTGGAAGGATTTCAGATCTTCGACTCGATGCTCGCCGAAATTCGTCAAGCCATCGCCGGGAAGATTCTCCAGGTACGGATCCGCACCGTAGATCCCCAGGAGCGACGCCGGCGGGACTTCGGCGACGCCCGGCACACCCTGCTCGGTCAGTTTGGCGCCGGAGGCGGCGGTAGTCCGGCAGCTGCCCGAGCGGCCGCCGGCACCCGCTCAGGCGGTCCAGCGGAGGGAGGCCGGCCCATGGGTCGCGGCGCCCCAACCTCCATGCTGACCCGCCAGTCCGCTCGATTCTCCGCCACCGGAGAGCGGGCCGAAGCCCAGCCCAACAAGATCCAGGTCAAACGGAACTATCCAAAGGTGGGTAGAAACGATCCCTGCCCCTGCGGCAGCGGCAAGAAGTACAAGTACTGCCACGGAAAGTAGTCGGGTAGCGGTGGGCGGTACAATTCCCCGCCTACCCCGAAACGGTGATAATGATCTTCCCCGTGGCGTGGCCGTTCTTGTTCTCTCGGTAGGCGGCCGCCGCCCTCTCGATGGGATAACGGCTGTCAACGATCACCTTCAGATCATTGTTCTCGATCATTGCGGCCAGCAGATCGTAACGTGTGCCGTCCGGGCCGACGAGAAACGCCCACATCCGTCTGCCCGGAGTGATCTGACTGAACAGGGAGTAGGCGAACAGCCAGATCCGCCCTTGAGTGTCGAGGAGCAGGTACTCCCCGCCGGGATTGAGGATTGTTTTGGCCTCCCGATAGGACATGCTCGAGGCGCAGTTGAACACCAGATCGTACGTTTCACCGGTCTTCAGCGGATCTGTTGTGCCATAGTCGAGGACCCGATCCGCACCGAGTGCTCGGCACAGCTTCACCTTTCCCTCAGAGCAAACAGCGGTTATGTGGGCACCGAACACTCTACCCAGCTGGATGACAAACTGGCCGACCCCGCCGCCTCCTCCGGTCAGGAGAACCCGCCTTCCCCGCAGGCCCTTACTCCGGTGGCGCAGTCCGACGTACGCCGTGGAGCAGGCCACGGGAATCCCGGAGGCATCGACCGGGGGAACATTGTCGGGTATCCGGCCCAGGTGGGATTCCGCCACCGCCACGTATTCGGCCAGACAGCCCTTTCGCAATGGAATTACCGATCCTATCACCGGTTCACCCACGCGAAATCGGGTCACCTTCTCTCCCGTGCGTTCAATGGTACCGGAGAAATCGATGCCAATCTGACGGGGAAATCGATTTCCCGTAGCAAACCTCCACTTGCCCGCAAGTGTCTTCCAATCCGACGGGTTGACCGAGACCGCGGCGACCTTTACCAGGC
>Ga0114925_10001570_pt1 | contig 11338 bp, 26 predicted proteins | sample SumtaG_2_FD_87287 | JGI IMG/M metagenome (GOLD analysis project Ga0114925, IMG submission 87287) | Deep subsurface microbial communities from Indian Ocean to uncover new lineages of life (NeLLi) - Sumatra_00607 metaG | ecosystem: Environmental > Aquatic > Marine > Oceanic > Sediment | place...
TGACTTCTGGAACATGTGCGCTTCTTAAAACGGTACCCATCACGAGTGTGACAGTAAACCCTACCAGTCTTCGTACACGCACACGATCCAACACTCAACTTAACCATTCACATCACCTTTTTAACCAAATCTTTTACGTCTTTTTTTAGCTTCAACATCAGTGATTACCTCAGGGGACACCCAACCATTATATATAAAATGTTTCAGAGCTTCAGCTTCCTTTTTAGGCATACAGTTACTCAAAAGACCATCCTTCCACGGGCCAACTTGAACACGATAACACTTTTTCTTTTTAATCATCCACATCACCTTTTCCTTAACTCACGCATCCCCTTCTTCGTAAGAGTAATCCGGTAACACTCAGGAGTTTCCCGGGTACCACAATGCGTCCACTTGATAAGTTTCCGTTTATCGAGAGGACCCAAAGTTTGACGCTTCATCTTTTTCCGAAGATTCTCAACACCATCAGAAACCATATATTTCGTGTGCATACGATAAAAAATCATAACCAATCATATCACCCTAAATCTGTTTCAAACACGTTAACCATTATTTTCTTCTTTTTAGCCTGATCCCTACCTGGAAGCCTAGGAAAATATTGAAAAGTTTGCTTCCGCTTCCGACCAGTATCCCTCATATATTTAGTTTGAATAATTCTAACAGGTCCACCGGACGCAGATATAATACCTTGCCACCACCAAGGCGTATAATGATTAAAAGTTACGCTGTATTGTGCCTGTCTTTCACCAGCACGCCCCTCAATGACACCGCAGGATCCTCTCTTAATCAAAACATCATCCGTAGTCCTCGCGCAAACAAGATCCCCTGGTTTAGGTTTAACCATTTTAATCACAGTAGCCTCATATCTTCAATTATGGCATACTCATTTATAAAACGTATCACTTGAGGATAATTCTTTTTGAAGTCGGTTAACTCATCTATGTCAAGCCATATCACAGCATTATGCAACTTAACCATCACCTAATTCACCATCGCCTCTTTCCTATTTTGAACGGTTTCGTCCCCATATGTAGTGGGTTCTTATCGCTCGTTATCATAACGACATATTTTCCCTTAGGTGCCAACTGTAAACCTCTTGAACCAGTCTTCGGAGACACGATGATGCAGGTGCATTTGCTGAATCCTCTTCCGCCAACTTCTAACTCAGGCATTTCTGGGCATCCGCATCTGATTAAAGGTCTAAATTTCGGTTTCTTAACCATCTATCTTCTCCCTCCTTTTCTACGCAGAGAGATGCTGTCAATGAGAATAGTTGTCTCTTCACCGTTCACAAACTCTATTAAACATTCACAGTCACGGCCAGAACCGTACAGAAACACTTGTCCGCCACCTTTTTTGCAAATGCAAGTGATATCTCTTATAAGTAAATCTTGTTTATTCATTCATCTTCACTTTTCATACCAGTATTTGGTAACTATTTTCACTTTCGTATTTTTCATTTCACTTAACGATGGATATTTACTCGTTATTTTTTGAGGACATTTCTTAATAATATGTGCCATTAATTTGTTGGGATTGTTTGTAATTTTATAGGATTTGGGACCAACCGTTTTCCAACCTAATCCCTTGATCATTGGAGAGTAAAATCGTTGATAAGGTTCGGCTATTGTTGACTTTGGAAACTTTATTTCACACTTCCATTTCCCATTTTTTTGTCGACATTTAGCAGTTTTCATCAACCAAACATTATGTTTACCCCCTTTTACCCCTACTTTACCTACGCATAGTTTGATTTTTGGGATCACCACATAACTAACCAAATTTATAACCTCTCACACACCGCACATAAGGATAATAGTCACCCAAAACATCTTGAACAATACGAGTCTTACACCCCAATTTCTTGTAACGATTCCGTACTTTCTCAGCAGCCTTTTTCTTTAAACCATCAGACCAGCGAACAGTCATTCGCTCATACAGTTCACCATTAAACCAGCGATACCTACCAGCAGGCACCTCTATCCCCTCCTTTTTGTTAAGCAACGATTATAATCCATAAACGCTTGAAACATCTCATTCTCCAACACGGCAGCATTCATCTGAAGCTTATGCCTTCTCTTACATCGATTCGGATAATCTATTGGTTTAGTTAGTCGGCAGATTAAATCAGCGCCTTGAAAAGCATCCCTAGTTTTAATTAAAGCACGCGTCCTATTGAACACGTTCTTAGCCTGCAACTCACAACTCAATTTTTATCGCCTTTTAGATAATCTTTTTCCCCTTTGACTTCTGGAACATGTACGCTTCTTAAAACGGTACCCATCACGAGTGTGACAGTAAACCCTACCAGTCTTCGTACACGCACAAGATCCAACACTCAACTTAACCATTCACATCACCTTATAATTGCTCTTTTACACCTTTTTAGGGCTTGATTACAAACTTTAACGCAGGCATTTTGCTCAGCGTTAGTTCTTAAAGAATAGCGGTTACAAATGTCTGGACAGTGAATATAATCCCTACGAATCGTTTCCACAAAACCTGCAACCTCCAAACGAATATGACGCTTCAAATCCATACTAAGACCCATTCATATCACCTCATATTCCCCTAAACGCCCCTTAAGAAGTTGAAGCGTAACGTAAGTTTTCACTTTCCCAGGCGTATCTTGACATTCACAATTACGTCCAATAAACATCCTCGGCCTTTTCTTGGATATAGACCTACATAGACAAATGATATGTTTTCTTTTAGCCATTCACCTTCTCCTCCACGATTGACGTTTACTTTTGGATTTGAAATAGGCCACCCATTCCCAATTGTGGCTAGGCATCCCCTTAATACATTTCATAAAAGATCTCTGCTTCACCGTAGCTGACCCCTTCACCCTCTTAGCTTTCCTAAGGCACCTCTTCGACAAAACATCAACTTCCTTCATCACCCTCCGCTTGAACGCTGGATCACGCATACTCAACGTTATCACCTTTTAAGTTTTTTATAGGTCATCCTCTTAGATTTTATGTTTCTTGAACACAATTGTTTAGCCAATTCAATAACTTCCTTTTTACCAGGTGCATTAAAAATGGTGTAAATTTTGTAACCCCTTTCACCAAGTGATCCAAAACTAACATGCACCATCCTTCCTCCACCGTAACGCCCAACATAGTGATATTTTGGGTGTCTACACTTACTCAATTTTTCCACCTTGCTCTACGCCAACACTGATTCTTACTAATCAAACGATGCAATGTTTTCAACCCCTTACTCCGATCAGAGAAAAACATGTCATAGTATGCTCCCCCACTCTTTGGGTATGCCCTATGAAACCTTTCCTCAAACTCCACCCCGAACCCCATATCCTGAATAACCTTCTTTTTTACCCTACGGGGGAACTGCCTAGAGGGAAAACGATTCTTAAATGATCTAATCTTTTCTTTCGGGATCTCCACGAACAATCCGCCGTAATGACCAATAGATTGACGCCAGATCTCATCACAAAAATTCTTAACCATTTATTTCAACTCGCTACTTTACCCAAACTCTATAACAAGTTCTAGGCCAATTATCTTCTTTTTCTCCTTTGACAAGCATTATATTTTGAGAATATTCGATGAAGATCAGTCATTGTAGATTTAGGTTTTTTAGGTTTAGCATACGTCCAATCCCAAACAATAGCCCATAAAGTATCCATCTCCTTTTTCGACAAACAATAATTACGATTAGCCAATCACGGACGCCTCAGCTTAATCGATCTGTCGAAAGGCTCCCAACCTGTTAGTTTAGGATCCTTATTGCTCGTCACAAACAAGACATATTTACCTCGAGGTGCCAAAAAACGTTCTCTACGTGAGATCCCTGATTGGATCACGCACGTACAATCACGGAATAGCTTACCTTTCTTATCATCAACAGTCATCCTGGGACACCCACACCTAATCGTAGGCGTGGTGAACCTGAAATATTTTTTCTTAGCCAATTAATTCATCTCACATTTAACCAGCAGAATATGTACCATAATATGTGCCATAATAGCCATAACCGTCTTTTCCCTTCACAATTCTACATTTAGCGTAATGAGGTCTCCCCCTCGCCTTTCGACACCACGTTTTAGCCTTAGCCTTAGTTTTATGGGTAGCCATCAAAACAAAGCGTTTACCGCTAAACCTCCTAATTTTACTAAGCATTTATCTTTCGCACCTTTTGAATGATACTATCATCTCCTTCGAGGACGCCTTCTACATTTCCCAGTATATTCATTAAACCCATATTTCTTGCATACTCCAAACTTTTTCAAGATTCTTCGAGCGTAAGGCTTAGTCATCCCACCCATCACACGAGCCCCAGCATCAGTCATCAAAAGAGTGCTCTTAGCAATCCGAATTTGATGTTTATCAAAAACACTTAATCGATGAACCATTTATTTTTCACATCTCTTGAAGGCTAATTTCAACCTATTCTCGATCCTACCGCAAACTTTGCCCCATGAAGCAGACTCATTAAACTGGCGCATTCCATAATGATAACCTTGAATCTCCCGGCAAATCTCCAAGCGACCACCCATATCCTCAATAGTCTTCTGACACGAAGCCATTTTCATAATCCCTTCAATATTTTCGATGTTTCATTATTGTAAATGGTTTCACAGTTGATCCAATCATTATCCATCAGCCAAACTACAATACACTCAACAATTAACTGGTTTATAATAGGGAGCTTGAATCTTATTCACTTTTTTATAAACATCATTCCAGATTTCCCCAGGATATCGATCTATAACAAAGGATTTCCTATATGATTTACTCGGTTTTGCGCCTTTATATTCTTCAGCTGGAAAACGTAATGTTCTAATGGTTCCTTCTCTTACAATTTTTACCCCAGACTTCTTTAATCTACTGCTTAACTTAACCAATTTTTTTCGGGTTCCACCAAATCGAGAATCGGTGATAAATGTGATTTTTCTACATTTTCGCCTAACCACAGTCAGCTACCAACCCTTACAGTTGCCCTTAAACTCATAGTACTTACCCCGCCTAGATTTCTTAAATTTACCATCACACTGATGAGTCTTACCTGAAACCACAACCTGACAAGTAGAAGACTTCAAATTAGGAAAAAACCGACAATGAATATTCCCCGTCTTTCGACCGCTAATATTTCTAGCCAATTCATCGCTCTCCTATTTCGGAACTCCGTATGGTGCCTTCGTTAGTTCAACCACATCGACACATTTAACAGCGTATCCCGTTATTGGAGACTTACACTTCCTCGCCCTTCCCACGCTTTTAATGTAACATTTGGTTCCACGGTACCCAATTACTTTCCCGTTTTCCCGAATATGTCCCTTTGGAACACGTTCACACCAAACTAAAAGTTTACTTCTCTTTTTAACCATCATCAATATCTCCATTTATATTTTTTCTTCCAATGGGGAAAAATGATCTCAGCCACCTTCCTGGACAATTTACACCCACCCGCAGCAACCTGAACAGCAGTAATCTGACCCCGTTTACACCCAACATACGCAGCCCAATCACCCACCGCACCCTCCTTCGCAACAGCCAACACATCTCCGCACAACCGATAAGATTCAATCCTTCTACGAGCCAAACACAGTCACCTCTAACAAATTACCAGCTTAACACCTTTCTTCATCTTTGCAGATTTTTTCATAGCCTTTCTGATGCAATGATATTTGTTTTTTCCAATCCAGAAAGGTTGCTGCGCCTTAGTCGGCTCCGTAACTGAAATATAACTCGGAGACACTAAAATACGAATCTTCTTACGAGCCAAACAGAGTCACCTCACACCGATTTACGCAGTTTTTGATACACATTTATTGATCTTCTTCCAGAAAGTAGATACACAATATTTCTGAGCTTTATCAGCCTTATTACCTGAAATAAGCATACTCACAGTATCTTGACAAGCATTCCCAACACTCCATTGATCAAAATGTTCTCCAACCCACTGCTGCATACCCTCCATGATCTCCCGCTTATCCGTCTTACTTAAACGAGCCAAACAAAGTCACCTCTTAAATGCTATAGAAACCCCTTTCGACTTAAGGATCCTCATCGTCCGTTTAGCATAGGATCCTGAAATTATGTGGCAGATACAATTCGCACCAGAACCAGGATGATACTTCTTTTTACAAGTGCAGTTGATCCACTCGGCCTTCTTCTTTAAGCGTCTAACCAAACAGAGTCACCTTCGACACCATTTCTTCCAGGAAGATGCACCTTTATATCCTGACTTCATAAAACCGAACTTTCTGGCAGCCCTACATATACGTGTCTTTCCACCCTTACATTTCTTCGTGTAACCTCTCCGATAATATGCTCTTGCTGATGAGACTCTGGATGGATCATTAATGGGGTAATCTCTTGTGGTGGGGCATGCGAAAGCTTTTTTGGTTAGTCGGCGTCGCTGCTCCACCGTCAGCTTCGCCATAGAGAACTACCTCCGTCTTCTACCTCGAGGTCTCTTTTTACATCTTCGCTTACCAATAGGATTTTTCAGTTTACCGTACTTACATCTTCGAGCCATTTATTTTTTCCTCTCTTTAATTTTAATATTTTAATTTAGGGAAAAGAGAAATTACCTTTTTCTCTTCTTTCTGCAGACGTGTTTTCGCCCTCTTTTATCTCGATATGGTGTCTTTAGCTTACCGTACTTACATCTACGAGCCATCTTATCACCTCTTTTTACGTGGGTGCTTTAAACATCTCTTAGTACGCTTGTTTACGCCAAATTTACATCGTCTTTTTCTAGCCAATTTATTTCCTCCTTAAGATTTAATCATTGAGAAAATGGGGAATTACCTACGTTTCTTTCGACAGTAGTGCCTACGACCTCTAGAGTCTTTATATGGTTTTTTTAATTTTCCATATTTACAGCGTCTTGACAATTACTTTTTTTCTCCTAATTTTTTTTATTTATTTTTTTTGGGAACGATACCTTAATGTTTTTTAAAGTAGCGCTTTCTGCAAGCGTGGAAAGCCCTACCTTTCTTGCCCTTACAGGCTTTGGAGGCGCGTCCAGCTTTCTTTCCAGCTTTTCTCTTTTTAGAACTGACCAACGTCATATCCCTCGATGATTAATCCTTATCAGAAACTTTCATATAAAGAAGCGTTCAGTATATACTGAACACCCATTTAAATAGACATTTAACGTAAGATTATCTTAAGATGAACAAAAATTGGCTAGAAAAAAAGATCTTCGCATTACCCGAGTGTCTAAAAATAGTTTATATGTGGAAAGCTTAAGAGGTCTCCATGGTAGAGATTACGCTCTTGAACGGTTTCTTGGAAAAGCCAAACGGAGAGGCTGTAAAATTAAACGCACAGGCTATGGAGGAGAAGCTTATGCAAATTGTCCAAAGTCTGTAGTTAAGATTTGGAACACTAGAGGATTATCTATTGGGACATCGCGAAAAATAAGTGCCTAACTCCTTATTTAGCCACTTCAAATTTGCAGTTTGATGCATACATCGTGAACATATTCCTGTTGAAACATTTGGCCTTAGCGATATCACAATATTCCCGGTTAATTTCAATTCCCACGCAGCTCTTATTCATCAATATGGCAGCTAACATTGTGGTTCCCGAGCCGAGAAACGGATCTAAAACAATTCCACCCACAGGGCAACCAAGAGTGATTAGGTAACTCATAAGTTTCAAAGGCTTAACAGTAGGATGTGTATTTCTCGCTTTTGGACGTTGCCAACTTCCTGCTCTTTCACTATATGGATTATTTTGTCTCTCTAACATTTTTTCAGGAGTAATCCCATGCGTAAACTTAGTATCAGCCTCTTTAATTGGAAAAGAAACACCCAACCCTTTATCTCGTTCCGACTTACTCGCTTTCGGCACAATTAGAAATGGGAACGTTTTTTGTATATCCCTGGGCAATTTTTTAATCCTATTAAGCCACCACGCATCTAAACTAAAAAACCTACTGAAACCCCCAGAATCACCATAAGTTATGTGTTTATCTGCAGAAAGTTGTTTATATTTACCATACACGTCTTGAACAGAATACCCTTCCGAGTCTTCTTTAACAATATGATGTGGCTCAATTTTGCCTGATTTATGAATTTTTCCAGTGTCTAAAACATTATCCGAAACCAACAAATTAGCTGGAAAACGACCTTTCGTATTATATCTTAAAACAGAGGATTCATCAACTAAATCATTTCTATATTGACCATAAATATTATTTCCTAATCCACTTTTACCTTGTGTTTTATGATGTTCTGGGTTAATTAATGGTATTCTGCAATCATCCACGTTCATAGATCCAACTCCATGCTTCAACACATTATCCACAATCGTCTTTTCAGAACGTGGTTTATTCACCATTAAGATTACTTCGACTGCTGGTTTCAAACCAGTTTGACTTTTCCAACCAGACCATTTCTTAGCTTCTTTAGAGTTAGGTTCAGTTAAGTTAAAGGTAATAGTGGATTTAGTTAAATTTGGTCTATATCCTTGTTCTTTTCTTGTTTTTGAAATAGAAACTTGATAACCAGCTTCACCTTTTCCAATAACTTTACGTTTGTTTCCAAATTTCTTATCGATCCCTTTACTCACATCATACGCTTTAGGAAAACCAGAAGCGTAAGTCCAATAAATAGGAGACTGTTTAAGCTCAAAACCAACACTTTCAAGCAGACTCATCATTCTCCACAGCACATCCTGACGTGGACTACTCATAATGAAAGCTAATGCTCCAGGCTTCAACACTCGAAACAACTCGGTGAACGCTTCCCTTGGGGGTAAAGCCTTATCCCAAGACTTACCCATAAAACTGATCCCATAGGGGGGATCCGTCACGGCGCAGTCGATTGAGTTTTCATCAAACCCCTTAAGGATTTTTAAGCAGTCACCCTGGATCAGCCGATAAAAAGTTTTCATTAAATCATTGCCTCTCAACTTTGATCATAGCATTGTTGGAACATATCGATGCAGTTCGCCAATTCGTCACCTTTAACCTTCAACGCCAACTGATCAAGTAAATGTAAAGTTTCCTCAATGTTCTCGGTGAAGATGGGTTGAGGTGTATAATAGGCGCGCATTATGGTGTCATCAACAACTTCTTTGGTTAACACGCCACGTTTGACGAGGCGCATGAGATGGTAATGCACGGTGCTTGAGGGGAGATGTAACCGACGAGCGATCTCCCGTGTGTGAATGTCATTTTCTTCATTGAGAAGTATACGCATAATTTTTAGACTGATGTTAGGCTTATCCGCCAAATAGATGCACTGCCACTTTGAATCGTATACAGCTAAAAACTCTAAACATATATTAAAATGTTACCGTACTAGTACTATGATAAAATGTAGTTCTCCTACATAGAACTTGTGGAACAAATAATTTAGAGACTGTGAGAATGTTTGACCATAAAATATATAGAAATGTTTAGTGGTATAGGAGGTTTCAGGTATGGTCTTGAGCAAGCGAATAAAAATCGGAAAACATCAAAAGGATTACCTTCATTTTCCAGAGAGCGAAGTGGGAGCCTTGGAGGCAACAAGTTACAAGCAACCCCCAATGGTTTTAGTGGAGAAAAAGGGAATAAAATATTTTCACAAAGATTATCACCAGACAAAAAGGGTGTACAAGACAGATGGAATATCACCCACGTTACCTGCGAAAGCAAAGGGAAACACGGGAGCAAACACACCATTAATAGTGGAGGATTTTTACAAGAAACGGAAGAAACTGAGAATCTACAAGAAAACAGCTCCAGCTTTGAGAAGCGACAGGATAGGACTGAAAGTGATAGAGGAGAACAAGCGAAAGATACAGGTTGTTTACAAAAAGAAAACGGGGAACCCAAACGTTCCTCAAGGGTACAATCAGATGGGGAGTATATTCGGAACCCAGGGGATTGCACCATGCTTAAGTTCAATGGAAGGAAAGGGCCGAATGATTCAAGTAAAAAAAGATCCAAAAATAGTGGTGGAGAACAAACAAATAAAAGTTTTTTACAAACACAAGTCAGGGAAGGTTCCTCAAGGATACAGCTCAATGAACAGCATCTTCGATCCAGAAGGGATCAGTCCAACGTTGAGATCAATAGAAACAAAGGGAAAAAAAATAATTGTAGTGGAAGGGAATCGGAAGGAAAAACAAAAATTGGTAGAGAAAACAGTTGTTTCAGCTCTAAAAGCGAAGAATCAAGACAATCCGAGAAGTGGGGGAACTACTTTAGTTGTGTCTGGAGCAACGAAATTGACAAGTACGCCAGTCAAATCTATAGGAAAAACTTTGGAACAGAGGAACTCGTTGAAGCCGACATTCGCACAATCAACTCTGACACCATCCCCAACTTCGACTTACTCACTGCGGGATTTCCTTGCCAAGCATTCTCGGTCGCTGGTCAACGGAAAGGTTTCGAAGACTTTCGTGGAACGCTCTTCTACGAAATATACCGCGTTGCAAAAGCTAAAAGACCTAAAATTTTACTCCTTGAAAACGTTAAGGGACTCCTATCAGCAAAGGCTGGAATCGGCACAGGAATCTATAAAGCAACTAAAGGTGAAGGAAAAGGAGAACTTACAGACAATCTTCGAAGAATCAAAGACGAACCCAAAAGAGGCTGGGAAGAAGTTAAAACGTTTGTTGGAAAAGGCTACTGCTTCACAGAAATCCTCCACGCCCTTGAAACACTGGGGTATTGGATTGAATGGCAAATATTTAACAGCAAGAATCACGGAGTCCCTCAGAACCGGGAGAGAGTATTCATTATCGGACATCTTACAGGAACAAGTACCAGAGAAATATTTCCTATCGGAGAAGTCAATGAAATACCTCCAAGAAAGAATGAACCAGACACAAGACGGCCACAAACCGAAATTAGTTCAACAATCAGAGGATCCAACGTAAAAGCCGACCACACATTTATCGTTCATAATGTTTACGGTGGATTCAAAGAGGATAAAGCAAGAATCTTTGAGGATTATTCACCTACTATCAGAACGCCTAAAGGTGGAGGACATTTACCAATGGTGGTTGAGTCTAAGAAAATAATTGATACATGTAGTGATGTTGATGGAAAAATACGGACATATACGAAGTTTGCTCCAACACTACGTGCAAGAGACTACAAGGAACCATTAAAAGTAGTTCAACCTATGATTGTAGGTAATATTTATCCTAGTAAAGGAGAAGCAGGTGCAATTCATGATTCAAATGGTATTTTTTCAACAGTTAAACAGGGTAAGCGTGGAGGTAAAGCAGGAGTTCCACCAATACTTCACAATAAAAGAATCCGGAGGTTAACCCCTATTGAATGTGAACGATTACAAGGATTCCCAGATTTTTTCACAAAATATGGAATAGATTCAAATGGAAAACAAGTAATTCTATCA
>Ga0114925_10001571_pt1 | contig 11337 bp, 7 predicted proteins | sample SumtaG_2_FD_87287 | JGI IMG/M metagenome (GOLD analysis project Ga0114925, IMG submission 87287) | Deep subsurface microbial communities from Indian Ocean to uncover new lineages of life (NeLLi) - Sumatra_00607 metaG | ecosystem: Environmental > Aquatic > Marine > Oceanic > Sediment | place...
TAATCATATGAACATTAAATCTTCTTGTTAATCTCAAGAGATTTTTGAGTTTTACAATATAAAAAACATAACCAAGACTTCTAAACCTTTCTAATTGTTTCAATGTAAGCTTACCGATCACTTTTTGCTCATAGGTTTGACATCCCATAAAATTAGTATTCCATATCATTTCATCTAAATTAATATTTTTACTCCATTCAGTAAAGAGTTCTGTACCTGGTATGGGTGTAAAAATAAAATATGTGATGCCATTAAGTGGTAGTGAGGCGCCAAATCTTATAGTTTGAAAGGCGGTTTCAATAGTTTCACCAGGTAAACCCAATACAAAATAAGCTGAAGTCAAAATACGTTCTTTTTGTAGCATTTTAGCTACTTTTTTTACAATACTAAGGTCTAATTTCTTATTTACACCATCTAAAATCTTCTGTGAACCACTTTCAGGTGAAAGAACTAATCCCTTAAATCCGGCCGCTCTCATAAATTTGATTAACAGAGGATCAAGAGTATCAATCCTTACACCATTAGGAAGATAAAAAGACACTTTCATTTTCCGTTTTAGAATTTCTCTGCAAAAATCAATAACTCTTTTCCTATTTAATGTAAAATTATCATCCCAGATTTCAAAGCTTTTTACATTATAATTCTTAATATCATATTCTATCTCCTCAACCACATTTTCCACAGACCTAAATCTTATTGTTGGACCCCAAAAATTGGTAGAAGCACAGAAAGTACATTTGTAAGGACATCCCCGTGTTGTAACAAGAGGCAGAAAAAACTCATAGTTATGAAAAGTTTTATATCCTCTTTTATTTAATGGATCATATAATTCAAGCTTTAATAAATCCCAAGCGGGAAATGGAATAGCATCTAAATTTTTAATTAGATCCCTTTTTTCATTTATAATCACTTTATTATTCTTTTTATAAGCTAATCCTTTAATTTTTGAAATATCCCCTCCATTCTCAAGACAATTTACCAATTTAATTATAGTTTTTTCTCCTTCACCTATAACTATAAAGTCTGCCTTTGTATGTTTAAGTGTAAATTCTGGTAAGGAAGAAGGATGAACTCCACCTAATACAATGCGATATCCTGTGATAAGATTACAGACTCTTTTCACTTCTTCAAAAAAGTCTGAGACAGCAGAAATACCTATTAAATCTGGTTTAAATTTTTGTACTAATATATTTAAATCTTTATCCTTTATATCTAAAGGGCCTAAATCTAAAATTACAGCATAATGGCCAGCTTTTCTAAGAACCGAAGCTAAATATAATAATCCTAAAGGATAACTAGGTAAAACATCTACTTTCACATCAGACATCCTGCTTGGATTAATTAATAATATTCTCATTCTTACTTTAAGATATAACTCCTTGTATTTTTCTACGAAATGAAATGATCTGTTAATATATATATTCAGTCTAAATTTTATACTTATGAGATATTTACAGAAAACATTTAATTAAAAAGGATTTGTTCTTCATAATGGATCTCTATTTTATTCATTGTCCGGCTTTCTATGATTTTCGAAAAGATTTTAATATTAGTGGAAGTGGAGTCGCAGGAGTCCCTACTACGTCTATTTTTGAAATGCACCCTATAGGATTAATCTCTTTAACAGATACTTTACAAAAACATCATTATAAAGTACAAATTGTTAATCTCGCTTTAAAAATGCTAAAAAAGAAAAAATTTAACCTTATAAAATACATTAAAAAACTCAAGTCTGATATATATGCATTTGATCTTCATTGGATGATTCATGCTCAAGGTAGTATAAAAATTGCGGAGTTATTTAAAAAATATCATCCTACATCTAAAATCGTTTTTGGAGGTTTAACAGCATCATATTTTTATAAGGAATTATTAAAAAATTATGAATTTATAGATTTTATTATAAGGGGCGATTCTGCCGAATACCCTCTACTAAGACTAGTGAATAATATTACATTTAGATGCAATTTTGAATCGATTCCTAATTTAGTTTGGAGAGATGGAAAAAGAATCAGAATTAACGATTTTTCTCACGTTCCTAATTATATTGAATATAATGGAATAAATTTTCCTAAAATTTATTTTAGGATGTTTTTAGATAGTAAAGATATTGACCCCTATTCCTATTTACCGACACTCTATTTTTTAAAAAAACCAGTAATTCCAATTTTATTTAGTAAAGGATGTATTTATAATTGTATTAATTGCGGAGGCTCTCAATTTGCTTCAAAATTAATAAATAATCGAAATAGTATAGCAAAAAAGCCACCAAAGGTGGTTGCTCAAGAATTAATAAATATCTCACAAAGTTTTAATTTCCCTATAAGAATAATAGGTGATTTAAGAATATGTGGGAGAAGATATTGTGATAAATTATTTGAATATTTAGGAAATCATCGAATTGACAATCCTACAACATTTGAATTTTTTACTCCTGCAAATAAATATTATATTGAAAAAATAAGTAAACATTTCAACCGAGTTTCTATAGAAATATCACCAGAGTCAGGAAATCAGGAAGTAAGAATGTTTCAAGGAAGACCATTTTCGAATAAAGCAATTTTTGACATGATAAAAAAATTAAATCTTTTAAATGAATACATATTTATTATGTGGTTTCAAGTTGGAAATGCCTTAGATTCTGAAAATAGTTTAAAAGAAACAATAAAATTTTCCAAAGATGCAATAAAAATGGATCGCAATAATATTTATCCCTTTATTTCTCCACTCGCACCATATATTGACCCCGGATCTTTAGCCTTTGAATTTCCAGAAAAATATGGTTATAAAATTACAAGATCTAATTTGAGAAAACAAATTGAAGGATTTAAACGACCTATTTGGAAATATTACTTAAATTACGAAACAAAAAATTTCAATCCTGAAGATATAATTAAGTTATCTTATAAATATGTGAAATTATTAGAAGATATTAAGTATAACTATAAATTATTAAGTACAGAAGCTTATCATGAATCCATCCAACTATTAAACTTTTTAGAACGATTGACATTTGCAGTGGATAAAATATGGCTTAATAAGGGAAGAGAAGAAACAAATATATTTTTAGAAAGAATGAATTTTGATAAAACAGGGCTTAATGTTAAGAGTACTCTAACTCAAGTTCTCTTTCCACAATTAAGTTTATATGATTTTTATAAAAATTTTATTAAATTCAGTGCCATCTCATTAAAAAACAAATTAAAAAAAATGTGATTTATTAGTAAGGTTGAAAATAACTGATCATTTAATTATCTTTTATATTTCCTTCTTTATTATTTATTTATTCTACTTTTTAATCGATTTTAATCAGATTTTAAGCTTTATTACTTATGGATTGTCAACTTTAACTTCTAATAATTTTTTTCTACGGGGTTCATTTTTTTATCTTGTTTATCATTTTATAGATTTAACAGAAAATAAGAAATTTAAAGATGATAAAAAAAGAAAACTAGAGCGCTTTATAGAGAAACCATAATCCTTAAAAAAATCATTCAATTAATAATAAAAGTAATTTATATTATAAGTTTTTAATGCCTTCCAAAAAGTCTTTCAGAAAATTCCCTAAAATCTTTCTTAGAGAATTCTTTTGTTGGTTTAACTCTTTCCTCGGGATATGCTACTTCTGCCCTTTGAATAATAAATGATTTTTCAAGATTATTACTCATATTCTTAGCTAGTTCAATTGGAATTCCCATTGATAAAATATTTGGAGGAAAAAAATAATTATCAGTTGGGTCCATTGGTCCTAATATAACACAATTTTTTGGACTGTTTTCAGCTAATCCTGCTGGATGCGTTATAAACGATGAACAAGATGATCCCCATGGCATCTGAATAGCGTTAAATGATGTTTTTAAATCGAAATAAGCTAACATGCAAAGGTTTCTTATTTGTTCAGCACCTCCAAAACAAATAATTGCTTTAACATCAAGAGACTCTTCAGAAATATCTTCACATGATCGGATTATGGTATACTCTCCTAAAGGACTGATCTTACCAATAGATTTTATCTTTTCTAAGGCTATTTCTGGACTAGCAACTAAATTTTCTTTAGGTAAATCCTTGATACCAGTAGATAAAAAATAATGTAAGAACGGATTAAATTCTTCATATCCTAACCACGCTCGCGTTCCTGGACAACTTCCACGTTTAGTATCTACTCCATAATACATTATATTAACATCCTTACGTGAGGCAAGAGCAATCATTGCATTTGCTATGCAAAAATGTAGTTTAGTAGATGGAATTGCATTCACTGGAATTGTTTCCGATCCATAGATACATAAAGGGCTGTAATTTAATCGCCCAGCTTTAGTAATATTTTCACCAATCTCTTTAATAGATAAATTCTTTGACATCTTTTCTTTTCTAATATTTTATTTTCAATTATTTATTAATTAATTCTTAGAATAAAGAATACCTATAAAACTATTGTATAAAAAGTAAACTTTTAAGACTCTATTTTGAAGATCTTCTTCTTGGTCGGAATACTCTTACTATAAACTTTACTGACCTCCCTATGGCTTTAAAAGTCCTACCGTGAAGTACTTCTATTGGTTCAAATTGCTCAATTCTCTTAGACTCATAATTCCATTTTCTAAGCTTTGTTTTTAGCTTTAATTTAAAATCTTGAATTGTTTTACTTTTAGGTGAAATATAAAAACCAGAATCGGCTATATTATTAGGATCAAAAGCTTCCTTTATCTTTCTCAGCCATTTATGATAATCCATCATGTAAGGGCCAAAAAACTCGTGCATTTTCGTACCCTCGACGAAAAATGGTGCTCCTAAATTTTTTGTTAAATGTAATTTATTACTTTTTTCTACATAATCAGCCATGCCTTCAATACTGTATGTGTTTGTTTGATCAAACATTGTTGGAAACTCACAATGAGAAAAGTGTCCGTGCTCATAAGTAGTCCCCCATACGCCTTCACCATAATCATTTACTACTGCTCCTTTTTTAATATATTTTTTTTTCAGCATAGTATTGTTGATAGCTGCATTAAAACATAAAGCTAGTGTATCTGAACTTCCACCACTAGACATAAATGACCCTGCCGCCATAAATCCATGTAAACCTAAATTGGAACGTAAAGCTTCAGCGTAAAATATTGGTTCTGGAGTATATTTTGTTTCAATAATATTGGTTAATTTCAATTCTTCCAATATCAACTCCATTACTTTTTGCTTGTAATTAAATTCTCGTTTAGTTCTAGCAGCTATAATTACTACCAATGGAACTTTCAAACTTCCTAAAGCGACTTTATTCATTAAACTTTCAATATTGTTAGAAAAGATTGTTGTTACGGCGAGACCTGAGAAGTGACTACAGATAAAAGAAATCTCTTCCTCTCCAACCCTTAATATTACTTTTTCCAAGTCTTTATGGCTCCTACAATCCATTACATAAACTTTTATAAAATCAGGAATATCAAAATCATAATTTGGAGAGCGTCCCGTAACATTATATTCCGTACTACATGGATACGGAAAAAGCTTGATAGCTACTTTAGTAAATATTCCAAGGCCAGATTTTGCTCCAATCCAACCCCGCATTATACCTCTTAAACTTGGACCTGGACCATCCCCATTGTACCAATCAGGTTTATTCTTTAGACCTATCGAGCCTAATCTCATAATATCTCCATTAGGTAATACCCATTCTACACCTAATACATTTCGTGCGCTATGACCTGTAGAAGGAGATGTGAAGCCTGGCCCTGCCATTGATGTATGACTAGCTAAGGGAGAGACTTGAGGTCCAGCACCAGATATATGACAGTTTAGCCCAAATTTCATTACTTCCACCTGTAATTGTGCCCCGCTCACGTAAGACTCAATCACAGCATAAAGATTTTTATGATCAATTTTAATTATTTTATTCATTCTTCGAAGATCAACTAAAATGCAATTTTCTGTGGAGGGCTGATTCCAGGGACCTAATCCCGTACTTTGAGCCTTAAACTGTATTTTGTGCTTATTGCATAATTTTACTATTCTTTGGACTTCTTTTGTAGTAGATGGAAGTATTACTGCTAGTGGAACTTCTGAAAATGGGATTGGAGCATCATCATCTATATAATTGAAAAGCTCTTGACACCAATTATATGCGTAACATTCTATCATGGCTTCATTATCGTCAATATTGCCAACACCAACAATTTCTTCAAATTCCTTAAAAATTCTCTTATCTAAAACCAAAATGACAACTTCCTATTCTTCATATTTTTTAGGCGTTATATTAGTTATTATACCATTTTGGCTCAACTAATCGTAAATAAGCCGTTTTTTCTGTGTCTTTATTTATTATAATAGGATTAATTCTTTCCTTTAAAGCCAAAATAGTTGAAAGAATTATTTGTTTTACGAACCACCAATAATTCGTTCTTCTTACCTTGTGTTTACTAAAGAGACCTTTAAATAGCCAAGTAAAATTCCGAACAAACTTAACATTACAAAACATAGTTGCTTTTGCGATTTCCTCAGTAGTCAAATATTTCGTAGGCATTATCGGAGTAAACCACGAATATTTCGAAAAATCATAGAGTTCAATTCTTCCCTCTCTTACAGCCTCATCCCATAAAACTGTACCTGGATGAGGCGTAACACAATGAAACGAAGGATAATCTACATCAATTTTCCTCGCGTAATTTGCTTGAGCGTGAATGCTCTCTTTAGTATCTTCCCATATTCCAGTTATAAATGTACCATGCCTGAATATTTGTGGGTATTTTTTGAGAATTTGGAAAGCTAAATAGCTTTTATTAGAAGTATATCCCTTTTTATTCATTTTTTCAACATCCTCCGTTGTAGCTCTCTCAACCCCAATTATAGCATGTACTAATCCTGTTTTTACTATTTTATCCCAAATCCCCGCTTTATAATCTCTCAGAATGAAATCAGTTCTCATAAACGCAAACCATTTGCTCTTCAATCCCCATTTTAATTTTTTATCTGCGAATTCCTCGTTCCACTTTTTACTTGCATTCCAAGTATCATCAACGAAAACCATAAATGTCCTTTTATATTTATCTTCTAACAATTTCATTTCTTCTAAAGTTCTATCTACACTTTTAGTACGCCAATAACACTTTTTTACTAATTTTCCATTAGTTAAATCCATTTTTGAAAATGATAACCAACAGCTACAAAATGTACATTCGCTAATGCATCCTCTACTATGGTGTATCGTTGACCCCCCTCTCCAGAGAGCGTTCTTTCGCTCATAACGCAACATAGGTACCAAATGATATGCTGGAAATGGAAGATCGTCCAAATTTTTTATTAAAGGTCGAGGTTGAGTGGTAATGATATTTCCATTTTTTCGAAACATTAAGCCTCTTACTTCTTTTGGATTAAAATCTGGTTTCTGATGATTTTTCGTTAATTCTAAGAGTGTTTGTTCACCTTCACCATATACAATCATATCTATAGGTGATTCCTTAGTAAGATATACTTCGGGAATGTTAAAATAATGTGGTCCCCCTGCCAAAGTTAATATATCTTTATTTACTTCTTTTGCAATCTGTAAAATTCTTACACCTTCATCTGCCCATGTTATTGGTTCACCAGTTCCTACAATTGTCGGATTTATTATTTCAATTGCCCTTTTTGTTTTTTTCCAACCCCATTTATTTATACAACTATCGATTATTTTTACGTCTTCTCCATTTTCTTCTAAATATGCTGCCAAACATAATAAGTTTTGAGGGGGTAAAAAATTATCCCAATAATTAACCATAGGCCATAATCTTTTAGGACCTCTTATTAATAGAACCGTCATATAAATTGTTTTTGAATTTTATTCAATGTATTGTATCGTTAAATTAAATCAGAATTCATATATATAAGTTTTACATTAGAACCTTTTTGTATAAATTATAAATTAACTGCTTTAAAAATTAAGTAATATTATTAGGAAATTGCTTTTGTTATTCAGCTAAATCTTTATTAATAGAAAAGAAATCTGCTTCTATTACTTTTCTCATAAGTATTAAATGAATTAAAGGTATAATTAAAAATAAAGGAACAAATAGCATTACAATCAAAATTGAAAAATTATCTGCTATTAAACCTCCGATAATAGGACTTAATGCTTGTCCCATAATTTCAATTAGATTTTTGATACCTAATATAGTTCCTTTCTCATTATCATTATTACAGTCATTTATTAATATTAGAAAAAAAGGATATATGAGACCAAAACAAACAAATCCAATAAATAGCATAATATAACTTACAAATATAAGAGGATTTGTAAATGTATAATGAAAGAGATTTAAAGCTATATCAATTAATCCCACACCAGAAGATTCAAAAGGCTTTTTCCAAAAGATCAGAAATCCAATAAATAATAAAGGAATTGAAAGAAAGATACCAAAAATAATAATAAATATTTTATTATAATTATCTCTTGAGTAATATTTATCAAATAAGAATCCCCCAAAAATAATTCCAAGAAACTCACCTCCTGAAAGAAAAATATAGGAAATTGCAGCCTCCATCTGGGTTAATGAATGATAATCATGAAAATATTTTTGAATCCACAAATTTAAGAAAAAAATGAATGGCGTCGAATAAAATATTATTATAATTAAATTTAGATTAGTTTTTCGTTGTAAACTTTCTCGAAAAAGTTTGAAGTTTAAAATATATCCACCCTTTTCAAAGTATGGTTCGATTAATATGTTAAATTTTTCAGTTTTGAGAAATAGAACCCCTGACATAATTACCCATATTAATGAAATTATACCAATAAATAAAAAAACAAAGTTCCATGAAAAACCTAGAAGATCTTCAAAAGTTGCGGTTAAAAATACACCAAAAATGCCGCCTGCTCCTTGAATTATCATAAAAAGAGCTAAAACTTTTCCTTGCTTTTGATTTGGGCTTATTTGAAATAACATCAGTAATACAAATATTGCAGACGCCTCTATACTACACCCAATTATTGCTGAAAAAATTAATAAATGAACATAATTTTGAGAAAAACTGAATAGAATACTTCCTAAAACCCATAAAAAGGAACTTAATAGAAAAATTTTAAATTTTGAATATTTACCAAAAAGATAAATCCAAATAAATAAAAAAATAACACTCATCAAGAAATAAACTGAAATAATTGTGCCTAATTGAAAATTATTTAAATTAAATACATTTTCCATCTTAGGAAATGAAGTTATAATTAAATAAGAAATAGAAAATCTTAAAAAAATTAACCCAAATAACGATATATATAATAGCTTTTTATAAATTTTCACAATGAATTCTTTAATTTTTTTATTATAAAAAGAGTTTATTATCTATAAATAATATATATGCCTTCAAAATTCTTTTAGGTATATTTTTGATTAAATATTTTAATAACTACAGCTAAAATTTTATTCCTTAAAATTATGCAAAAGAAGGAAAAAGTTATTGTTTTAATTCCTGCCTATAATTCTGAAAAAGAAATTTTAGAAGTATTTGATAATTTGAAGAATTTAAATGATTATTATGATGAAATTATCTTTTGTGATGATGGGAGTATAGATAATACTCTAGAAAATGTTAAACAAATAAGAAAATCATGGCAACTAAAAGAAAAAATATTAATCTTTCGGCATAAGAGAAATATAGGTTATGGAGCTGCTCAGAAAACCCTATTTAGACACTTTCTTGATAGAAATGGCGATATTGCAGTTTTAATTCACTCAGATAATCAATATCCTTCAGAAAGAATAAAGAGTTTAATTATACCGATTATTTATAGAAAAGCAGAAATTGTATTAGCTTCAAGATTTTATAAGGGTCAAAATTATCACATAGAGATGCCAATATTTAAGGTAATTGGTAATAAATTTTTAACTTTACTTGAGAATATTGTTTTAAAATCAAATTTATCAGAATTTCATACTGGTTTAAGAGCATATTCAAGAAATTTTATAGAAGGAATAAATTTTTATAAATATTCAAACAAATTCGTATTCGATAGTGAAATTCTTTTTGAAGCAATTAAAAAGAAAATAAAAATTGAAGAAATTCCCGTATTTGCCAAATATGAGGAAACATTTTCCAATGTAAATTCTATAATATATGGTTTAAGAATTATTCTAATTATCTTTAAATTCTTTTTTAAATCTCATAAATATTAATTTCTAATAACCAATTTAAAAAATTTCTAAAATCATAATAAAGAATAAGATAAAGATCAATAGGAAAAAGGAATCTATTATTATTACTATATATAACATTTGATTAATTCTAATAAGAGTTTTTAAAAAAGAAATTTTAATAAAAAACTCTTTAAATTATTAATATAATGAAAAAATCTAACTATTTGATCATTTTTTATGTATTTCTGTATTTTTTTTATTTATTTTTAATAGCAATCCCCTTTTATATTTATGCTTTCTTTGGAGATTATGGTGTATATTATGAAGCTTATGTTAAATTCTGGAATAATGAGCGTTTCTACTGGGACCATTTAAATTATCTACCCAGTTTCTTTTTCTTATCAATTTTTTTAGTTGATGGATTTATTTTTGCGATGTTTTTAGTTATTTGTAGTATCATATGTTTTATTTTGCTATTAAAACTAGAAGATAATTATTTTGCAGTATTTCTATTTTCAATTATTCTTTTCACTCTCGTAATTTCAGGTAATATTGAACCATTCGTTTTTTTAATTACGTTACTCTGCTGTATATATAAATATAATAAATATTTACCTCCTATTTTATTAGCATTTGTGTGTTTTAAATTAAATGTTATTTTTATTGTACCATTTTTTCTGTATTGGTCAGAAAATAGAAAATATTTTATATTTACATTTTCAGCATCTTTTATTTTATTTAATTTATACTTTTTATTCAATATTAATCAAATTTTGAACTTTCTTCTTTATGGATTTTCAACTCTAAACCCTAATAATTTGTTTTTACGACTTACTTTAATATATACCATTTACCATTTTGTTATTTTATGGGAAAAAGAAAAACTAGAAGAAGAAAAAAAAAGAAAAATTGAGAGATTTTTAGATAAGAGTGAACCTCCATGAATCAACAAAGAAAACCCGGAACAATCATATATATATCATTTTTAGCTCTTATATTTTTAAAATCCTCAGTTTCTTATCTATTAATTACATCATTTCCAATTCTTGAATTGATTTTTTCTCTTAGTCATTTTCAATTAGGCTTGATTATTTCAATTTTTTATCTATTTGGTTTAATTTTCACATTTATTTGGATATATTTAATTGAAAGAAAATCGTTTCTTAAGGTTACATTTATTGGAACCTTAATTTGGATAATTGGTTGTATATTATTTAGCATCTCTCCAAATTATATA
>Ga0114925_10001572_pt1 | contig 11335 bp, 7 predicted proteins | sample SumtaG_2_FD_87287 | JGI IMG/M metagenome (GOLD analysis project Ga0114925, IMG submission 87287) | Deep subsurface microbial communities from Indian Ocean to uncover new lineages of life (NeLLi) - Sumatra_00607 metaG | ecosystem: Environmental > Aquatic > Marine > Oceanic > Sediment | place...
AGTGATTGAGTTAAACCTTTCTATTAGAGTTTGGTTAAACCTGGCCCCCGATTGATTTGAAATTTTTTAACTACTCATTTCACATTTAAGAAAGGCCCAAAGAGATTATCTTAATTCCTTATTGGAGATTTATCCTTAAGGTATATTACCAGGATATCTTATTTGATTTACAGGATTATTACAATAAGGTCTTGTTTATGACTTAAAAATAAATTCCTGTTTATCCTGTTATCCTGTCTAAAAAAGAGATACCTGAATAGTAACTCTGATTTTTCCCTTACCCGATTTTAGCTACAAGTTCCGCTTCAGCTACAAGAGTATCCCCTACAAAGGCCTTTCCGGCCATTTTCCAGATGCTACTGCCGGTTCTGAGGGCGTCTGCTTCTAATCTAAGCTGGTCTCCGGGCACAACGGGCTTACGGAATTTTACCTTGTCCATGGACATAAAGAACACCGGGGTCTGCTTCTCTTTATCCATGGGGCCATGAACTGATAAACATGCCAATACACCACCCACCTGGGCCATCGCCTCAATGACAAGGACTCCTGGCATGATCGGATTACCCGGGAAATGACCCCTGAAAAAAGGTTCGTTGGCCGTTACATTCTTGATGCCCACCACCCTCTTCTCTGGTTCCATCTCTATGATCCGGTCAACCATTAAAAAAGGGTACCGATGGGGAAGTATTTTTATGATGTCTTCGTAGTATAAAGGTAGTTTCATAGCCAAAAATTCCTCCTCACAGATTTTTTTCCAGTTCTGCCACCCGTTTTTCGAGATGCCGCAGGTGTTCATTGAACTGGGGGAGTCGCCTGATTATGCCGGATGTTTTCAGCCAAAGGCGATGTGGCATGGCCGGAGTGCCCGACACCACTTCGCCGGATGGAATGGACTTTGGGACACCTGACTGTGATCCGATCATCACCCTGTCTCCAATCTCCACATGATCGGAAATAGCAACCTGTCCACCAATAATCACCTGCCTGCCGATATGCACAGAGCCCGAGATAGCAACCTGGGCCACTACTATCGTATCCTCTCCGATTATCACATTGTGGGCCACATGAACAAAATTGTCTGTTTTTACGCCTCTCTTTACCCATGTCTTGCCCGAGGCAGCCCGGTCAATACAGCTATTAGCACCTATTTCCACATCGTCATCAATCTGAACCATGCCTATCTGTGGGATCTTGACAGACACCGGCCCATCCCGAACAAATCCAAATCCATCACTCCCTATGACAGTTCCAGCATTAATAATGACATTGTTACCAATTTGACAATCATGCAGGATCGTTACATTTGGATAAATAATCGTTCCGTTTCCGATCTTGACCCGATCACCAATGAAAACGCCGGGGAACATAATCACACCGTCCCCTATCAATGCCTCTTCTCCCACATAAACCAACGGGTAAATGGACACATCTTTTCCAATGCGGGTACTATCGTGTAAAACCGCCTGCTCACTGATTCCTGGATACCTGGGCACTGGGGAGGCAAAAATACTTGCCACTTTGGCGTAAGCCAACGCGGGATTGGAAACCACTACCTGTGGTCCTTTGAAAAGAAGGTTTTCTTCGGAAACAATTATTGCAGAGGCTTTTGTCTTTCCAAGGCTTTCTTTGTATTTCCTGTCAGCGAAAAATGAAATCTCTCCCTGAGCTGCTGCATCCAGGGAGTTGATGCCTTCGATTATAAAGCTATCGTTGCCAATCACATTCCCGCCAACCAGGTTGGCTATTTTTTTGAGAGAGAGTTTCAATGGCTTCTCGCCCCTACTTTTTCATCTTATCGTATTCCTTGATCACCTGGTCTGTAATATCGAGCGCATTATTAAAATAAACAAGGCCAATGGTCCGTTTTTCCATGATCATAGTATATCCCTCTTTCTTTCCGATCTTTTCAACCACCTTTTCCAGTTCTTTTGCAAGACTTTGCCTGGCCTCTAACTGTGACTGTTTCATCTCCTGCGTAAAGTCTTCGGCTAAGTATTTAAAATGTCTCCTTTTTTTCTCTAACTCCTTCGCTTTGTCTTCCTTCGCATCCAGACTCAACATCATGCTCTGCTTTTTCAATTCATTTTCTATTTCGATCAATTCATTCTTTTTTTCATCCAGTTTTTTCTGAAGGGCCACAAATTTCTGTTGCAAACCTTCTCTTATCTTTTGGAATGATTTTGATTGTTCCTGGAACTTTTGTATATCCACCACGCCAAATTTATTACTACCTGCGCAAAATGCTTGGTGCTGAAAACTAAGTATCAAAATAATTCCTGCTGCCAAAATAAATAATTTTTTCATATTTACCTCCTTTTCTTAGTTAGTGTCTGAACGAAAACTAGGAATTTTTTCCAAGATCAAGGAAGGCGAAAATTATAACCACCCCGCTTAAATACAGCGGGACAGGCATCCATACAGTGAGTATTTCGAGGATTATAATTTGAGCCTGACGTCCCGCTAGTAGCGGGAGGAAAAATAACAGTTTTCGGTCGGGCACTAGTTAAAATGCTCCTCCCATTCCAAACTCCCATTGGCCTTTTGGTTCGTCTCCCAGGGGATCAAGGTTAAAACCATACTCCAACCGAATTGGCCCCATGGGGGAGTACCATCTAATTCCCCCGCCTGCCGCTGTTCTGAGACCAGGGACGGTTAAAGCATTCTCATTTTCTGTATATACATTCCCCGCATCAAAGAAAACAGTTCCAACGACACCAAATTCTTTGACTAATGGGAATCTATATTCCGCGGTATAGTACATCATCGTTTCGCCGCCGATCCTGTCACCGGTCCCAGGATCTATTGGAGAAATGGCTTCAAATTCAAACCCACGAACCGTTTGGCCGCCGCCGATACGGAATTTCTGATAAACGGGCAGTTTTTCGCCGGGTCTTTTCACAACGAGGCCCCATGTGCCTTTGACCAAAAAAACGGTATCCCAGAAAAGGGGGAAATACCAGCCAGTTTTGGCTATATATTTGTTAAAGCCAATATCTCCACCTAAAAACCCGCCCGCATACTCAAAACGCAGCCTGTTATAGGATCCTCTGCTGGTATCCCAGAGCTTGTCCCGGCTATCCCGCGTTATTGCAAAGGTCATACTGCTGGTCACATTTTTGCCCTCCATCTCTTGAATCTCCAACGCGGCATCCTCTGGAACGTCAGATATGTCAGTATCATCATAGCCGTATTTTACCGTTCCTCTGGTAAAATCATCGATAGGTAGTCGGAATCCGAACAGGAGGGCCCCACCCAGGGCGTTTCTGGTATATTCATCCCACTCACGCTCCCTGTTATAAACGTCAATCCCGCCAGATATGGGCTTATCAAAAAGCCAGGGTTCAACAAAGCTGATATCGAACCTTCTTGATATTCCGCCAATTTTGACTGAAGCCTTCAACCTCTGACCACGTCCGAAAAGATTGTTCTGGGCTATTTCGAAAATACCGAAGATACTGTCTTCCGAGCTGTATCCTGCGCCAATACTGAACTGACCAGTGGACCTCTCCTTGAGATTCACATCCAGGACCATCAGGTCTTCTGCACTCCCTTTTTTGGTTTGAATCTGAACGTCTTCGAAAAAACCAAGGCGCTGGACGTTTCGAGTACTTCGTCTGAGGTTCTTGGCACTGAAATAATCCCCTTCAATGACCTTTATCTCACGCCGGATAACCTTATCCCTTGTTACGGTGTTCCCTGAGATGTTGACCCTCTCAAACCGGACCTTCTGCCTCTTTGAAATAGTGTAGGTAATGTCCATCAAATGAGTCTCACTGTCCTCCCTGGTTACCGGAGTGACCTCTGCATGGGCATAACCTTCGTCAGCATAAATACTCCTCAGTGCCTGGACATCCTCACGGACCGTTTCTCGATTAAACGTCTTTTCCTGGCCAATATGAACTTCTTTTAAAAGATCATCGGCCGGCTTTACTAAATCCCCTTCAATGGCAACCTTGCCTACATGATACTGTGGCCCCTCCTTGACCTCTATAATGATAGTGATACCTTTTTCCTTTTCATAGGAAATTATTGGTTCACCGATTTTCGCCTTAATAAAACCATTATTATGGTAGAAGGAGGTTATTTTGTGTACATCGAATTCCAGTTTCTTCTTATCCAAAACCCCGGATTTTGTGAACCATGACAGGAAACCTTTCTCACTGATCTCCATGACGTCCTGCAGGTCATCATCATCGAATTCCTGATTTCCCACAAATTTTATTTTCCTGATATACACTTTTTCGTTTTCGGTAATCTCGTATCTCACCAGCACCTGATTGTTCGGTAACGGCTCAATCTTCTCCACAATATCTACATTGTAATAACCTTTTTGCCTGTAGTACTCTCTAAGGCGGTTGACACTTTGCTTAATCTCATTTTGGTCTAATATGGTATAGAGTTTTATCCCCAATTCCTCTTCAAGCTTTTCCTCTTTTACTTTCTTGTTTCCCTCAAGCACAATTTTTCCAATGGATGGCTTTTCAGTCACATGCAGGGTCACTGTCTTCCCTGTCGGCCCTTCTTCTGTTTCTATCTTGACATCCTTGAAAAATCCCATCTTGTATACGGCACGAAGGTCCTTATCAAGCCGCTCATAGTCGAGCCTATCACCTTTTTTAGTTCTAATTACAGCCAAAATGGCCTCTTTTTCTATGCGCTGATTACCGTTAACATCGATCGAATCCACCTGGACAACCCCAACGATTTGATTATCAATATTCAAGGCAATCCGTTCAACCGTTTCTTTTAAAGCTTCAACATCCTCTGCCACCATAAAGAGAGAAAAAGGATCTCGCTTTTCCGACACATCAATCACCTTCAGATCGATACTCACCTTCCTTCCTATCTGAGTAAGGCTTCCTGCGATGATCCAATCAGCCTTTAAGTCCTCTCCCACTTCAACCAGTGTCCTCATGTCAAGAATGGGTAAAAAGGCGAGGGGGTGTTCATTCACTGCCTCGGGGCTGATTATTTTAAATCCTCTCTTTTCAAGGCGGAGGGTAAGCATTTTTTGCAACCCACGTGCAAGATGATCAAATGATTTCGGGGCATAAACCCTGAATGGCATAACAGCGACCTTCCCCCTCTCTTCAGCCTTAACCATTTTGGGTTTCAGAGGACCGCACAGGGCAAGACACAGCAATGTCGGGATCCAAATCCATCTCGACATTACTCCCCGGATGGATGCGAATCCCGCTGGCCCTTGACTGGTTCTACCGAATGAGCCCATCAACTATTTCCATCCGCGTTGACATCTTTTTTGCCAATCTTTCATTATGGGTGGCAATAACCATTGCAATATTCTCATCTCTGTTGAGCCTGAGGAGGAGGTCGGCAACTTCCTGACCGGTTGACCAGTCAAGGTTTCCAGTGGGCTCATCTGCCAGTAGCAATTTGGGGTGCATCACCAATGCCCGTGCAATGGCCACCCGTTGCTGTTCGCCTCCAGAAAGCTCGCCAGCCCTGTGATTCAAGCGTTTTTCAAGGCCCACCTTCTCCAGGACTTCCCTTGCCATTTCACTCGCCCGTTTCTTGGAGTAGCGGGCAATCAAGGCCGGCATCATGGCATTCTCCAGGGCGTTAAATTCCGGTAAAAGGTGATGGAACTGAAAAACAAATCCAATTTCTGCGTTCCTAAAGCTGGCTAAGGCCCCTGCATCCATTTCGTAAACACTACGATCCCTGAATTTAACCACGCCCTCTGTGGGGGGGTCAAGACTCCCCATGATATTGAGAAGCGTTGACTTCCCAACTCCGGAAGCCCCCATAATGGCCACACTGTGACCTGCATTCACCACTAAGTCTATGCCCTTTAAAATCCTAATCACATTACCGAGATGGGTGAAAGACTTATGTATGTTTTCAAGTGTTAGCATCTACAGGCCCCAAGCGAACGGTATTGAAAGATGAACGTCCAACATCGAACATCGAACGTCCAACATCGAATAAAAAATAAACATCCAATACAGAACATTCAACGACTATTTCTTTTCAGCCGTTTTGATACTCGTAACGTAAATCTTAATTAATTCTTCTGTTTCCTATTAAATATCTGGTAAATGCCAAGACATCGTTTACCCGAGTCTAATGGTAAATTGTGTCAGGAGATCATTTACCTGTTATGTGACGAGCATCCATGAATCCGTACCTATATATCCAATATGTCTTTAGAATTTTGATACTCGGGTAAACGATGTCTTGGCATTTCAGAACATTAAAGGTAAACGATGTTCTGGCACTTTTGGGTAAACGCTGTCCTGGCACTTGTCAAATATCATTTAGTAGTTCAGGTTTTAAACTCTGTTTCTTTATGTTTTTCCATTCAATATTCGATGTTGGACGTTCGATGTTCGATGTTCATTTTTTTCATTCCCTCCCAGGCAAAAACAACTTAGCGCTTATGCTCTACTCATATCTAATGGCCTCAACCGGATTCAACTTCGATGCATGCCACGACGGGTAAATAGTCGCCAGAAAGGATATGACCACCGCAGAGAGGGAAACAAAACATATATCCCAAAATTCAACCCGGACAGGAAGCGTGGTGATATAATAAACGTCTGAGGGCAAGCTGATAAATTTGTACCTGGCCAGCAAATGGCAAATGCCCAAACCGGAGGCAAGACCTGCCAATGTGCCAACCAGGCCCACTAACAAACCCTGAACCATAAAAATAGTCATAATGCTCTTTGCAGAAGCGCCCATGGCTCTCAGGATAGCAACATCTCTTGTCTTTTCCATGACCACCATTACCAGCGTGCTGATAATGTTCAGAGCACCAACCAGTACGATCATGGTTAAAATGATAAACATGGCAAATTTTTCCAGCTTAAGCGCGGAAAAGAGGCTTCTATTCATCACCTTCCAATCCTTGGTCCAGTACGGTTTGCCTAATGCATTTTGAATTTTTATTCCAACCTTGTCTGACTTGTATACGTCTTTGACCCTGACCTCCAGACCGCTCACCCGATCTCCAAATCCCAGAAATGCCTGGGCCTCTTTGAGGGAGACAAACACCATGGAGGCATCATACTCATACATACCGGAATCAAAGACGGCCGTAACCTTGTATTTTTGTGAGTTAGGGACCCTGCCCAATGGCGTCAATTTCCCTTCAGGTGAAACCATATTCAGAATATCGCCAGGGTAAGCACCCAATTGTTTTGAAAGTTCACTGCCGATAATAATGGTGGGCAGTCCGTCCCAACTGCTTTTTAGAGATGATAATGAGCCATCTTTTATCATCGGCTCAATGCTCAAAACATTGCCCGCTGTTTGCGGGTGGATCCCCCTCAGAATCGCACCCGATACATTTCCTGACCTATTGACCATAACCTGACTATGTATAAAGGGAGTTGTCGCAACCGCGCCTTCCACCTGGCCGACCCTTCCAGCAACTCTCTTATAATCGTTGAAAGCACCCTTATAGCTCAACACGAGGAGATGTGATTTGACCCCCAGAATTTTAGACATTAAATCCGCTCTAAAGCCGTTCATCACAGATAAAACAACCACTAAGGCCATCACACCAATCATGACCCCCAGTACTGAAATCACCGTAATTACAGATATGAAGGCCTGCTTACGCTTGGCCCTCAGGTATCTTATACTAAGAAATAGCTCGAAAAACATGCGCAAACAAAACCTACTTCGATCTCATCTGGGGGAACAGGATAACGTCTCTAATGGAAGGAGAATCGGTTAGTAACATTACGACCCTGTCAATTCCAACGCCTTCACCTGCTGTGGGCGGCATCCCATATTCCAGGGCCCTTAGATAATCCTCGTCCATGAACAGAGCCTCTTCGTCACCTGTTTCCCGAAGGGCCACCTGGTGCTCGAATCTTCCCCGCTGGTCCACAGGGTCGTTTAATTCGGTGAACGCATTTGCTATCTCCCTGCCTCCGATAAAAAGCTCGAACCTATCTGTGATGTCGGGATTTTGATCATTTCGCCGGGAAAGTGGTGACACTTCAGTAGGATAACCAATGATAAATGTGGGTCTGATCAAATATGGCTCTACCAAGTTGTCGAAAAGTTTTAGCACAATCTGTTCTTTACTGTCTTTTTCAGACACATTGATCTGAAATTTCTTCGCAAACTGTGCAGCCTCTTCGTTACTGCAAAAACCCCCTTTAGGAATGGCCCCCCTTTCTCTTAAGGAATCAAACAGGGTTTGCCTGGGCCAGGGAGGGGTGAAATCAATAGTCCTCCCTTGATATTCAATAGTGCTCCCACCAAAGATTTCCTGAAGCACGTGGACGAAAAGTTCCTCGTTCAGTTCCATTAAATCTTCATATGTGGCATATGCCATGTAGAATTCCAGCATGGTAAACTCAGGGTTATGCTTTATGGATATGCCCTCATTCCTGAAATTCCGGTTGATTTCAAAGACCCTTTCCAGCCCGCCAACCACCAGCCTCTTGAGGTACAATTCAGGGGCTACTCTCAAATAGAGATCCATTCCAAGGGCATTATGGTATGTCTTAAAGGGCTTGGCCGTTGCCCCACCCGGAATGGGTTGCATCATGGGCGTTTCTACTTCCAGAAAATCTTTCTTGACAAAAAAGTCCCTGATGGTCTGGATGATACGGCTTCGCATGACAAAAACGTCCTTGACTTGCCGGTTAACAATCAGGTCCACATACCGTTGTCGATATCTTGTCTCCACGTCGGTTAAACCGTGCCATTTTTCAGGCAATGGTCTCAATGACTTTGTAACCAGTGTAAGATCCTTAGCCAGAATAGTTAGTTCACCGGTTCTGGTTCTAAAAAATGTACCCATTATCCCAATAAAATCGCCGATATCCATCAATTTGAAGGTCTCGAATTTCGCTTCGCTTACCCTGTCCTTCCTGATGTATGACTGGATGCGACCCGTTCTGTCCTGAATATGAATAAAGGAGGCCTTTCCAAAATTCCGCAAAGCCACAATCCTCCCAGCCAGGGAATATGTCTTGCTCTCACTCTCCAGGGCCTCTGCGTCCATGTGTCCGAAGTTTTTTACCGCTTCAGATATCGTAATCCCGGTGTGACAGCCAGCAGGGTAAAGATTGACCCCCAGATCCTTTAATTTCTTGGCCTTATTGACCCTTTCTTCTATAACCTGGCTGATTTTCTCCATAATTTAACCAAACCTGTTTTTATGAGGATTTTTCTTAAAGCAGAAATTTTGTAAGCAGATCAAATTAGATGCATCTTTTTAATTTAATGAACTTTTGTAGTCAAGGTAAAAGAAATTTCTTAGGTTTTCACACACTTATTCATATGAGTTATCCGCAGGGCTACCTTTTTTTTCGCCCACTCTGCCCATATAAGCCGTATACTATTTTTTTTTGAAAAAGCTTGAAATTAGTGTTATATGGTAACTGGTTCAAAGTTCAATGGTTCACGGTTCACGGTTAACTGATGAAAGCAGAGCGAAACGGAACCAATCCATAGTAATGGGAGGAAAATAATTATGGCTAAACTATTGTGGAAACCTTCAGAAGACAGAATCAAAAACTCCAATATGTATCGATTCATGGGGCTCATCAATGAAAAGTACAATCAAAATTTCACTGAATATGATCCCCTTTATCAGTGGTCAATTGAGAATATCCCTGATTTTTGGGCCGCCATGTGGGAATTTGCGGACATAAAGGCATCAAAGCCTTATGACCAGGTCATTGACGATGTGGCCAAGATGCCCGGCGCCAAATGGTTCTCAGGGGCCCGTCTAAACTTTGCAGAGAACCTTCTTCGATACCGGGATGATCAGGTGGCGCTCATTTTCAAGGGAGAGGATCACGATAGCACAACTATGACCTATTCCGAGCTATACGATGAAGTAGCGCGCGTTGCCAAATCTCTAAAGGAAGCAGGGGTCCAGATGGGGGATCGGGTTACAGCCTTTATGCCCAACATGCCGGAAACTATTGTCGCCATGTTAGCTGCCACGAGTCTTGGTGCGACCTGGTCTTCCTGTTCGCCAGATTTTGGCATCAAGGGCGTACTGGACCGGTTTGGGCAGATCAAACCCAAGGTCCTGTTCACGGCAAACGGGTACTGGTTCAAAGGTAAAAGCCTTGATTCCATCGAACGCATATCAGATATCCTGAAGCAACTTCCGAGCCTTGAAAAAGTGGTAGTGGTTCCATATACTGAGCAGGATCCCGATATCAGCGGAGTACCCAATGCCATCCATTATCGGGACTTTAAATCTCCCGAATCCAACCTGGAAATCGAATTTAAACAACTGCCCTTTGAACATCCCCTTTACATCATGTACTCATCAGGAACCACCGGGCTTCCAAAGTGCATGGTACAGAGTGCCGGTGGGATTCTCATCCACCAGCTAAAAGAGCTCATGTTGCACACGGATCTAAAACGAGAAGATACTATCTTTTATTTTACAACCTGCGGGTGGATGATGTGGAACTGGCTCACCAGCTCCCTGGGAGTGGGAGCGTCCCTTGTGCTCTTTGACGGTAACCCTTTCCACCCTGATCCGGGTGCCCTGTGGAAAATGGCCCAGGACGAAAAAATCACCATCTTCGGGACCAGTGCAGGATATATTGCTGCCCTTCAGAACGCAGGTGTGAAGCCCGGCAAAGAGTACGATCTCACACCGCTCAAGGCAGTCCTTTCAACAGGCTCACCCCTGTCTGTGGAAGGGTTTGAATTTATTTATGGTGAGGTTAAGAAGGACCTCCAGTTGTCATCTATTTCCGGTGGTTCTGACCTCAATGGCTGCTTTGCCCTGGGAAACCCAATGGGACCGGTTTATGCAGGGGAGTTACAGTGCAGAGGGCTGGCCATGAACGTCGAGGCCTTTGACGAGGATGGCAAACCGGTCATAAACCAGCAGGGTGAACTGGTCTGCACAGCCCCCTTTCCTTCCATGCCCATATATTTCTGGGACGATCCCAAAGGCGAGAAATATCACGCCGCATATTTTGACGTATATCCAAATATCTGGCGGCACGGGGACTTTATAGAGATCAATGACCGGGGAGGCGTGGTGATTTATGGACGCTCAGATGCCACATTAAATCCCGGAGGGGTGCGTATTGGAACGGCCGAGATATACCGTCAGGTAGAACAGTTGGAAGAAATAGCAGACAGTCTTGTTGTGGGCCAGGACTGGAAAAATGATATCCGGGTTATTCTTTTTGTCCAGATGGCCGAAGGCTGCGATTTGACCGATGACCTAAGAAACAAGATAAAGGCAACTATTCGCGCCAATGCTTCTCCACGGCACGTGCCAGCCAAGATCCTGGCAGTGCCGGAAATCCTTTACACACTTAATATGAAAAAGGTGGAATTAGCTGTCAAAAAGGTCATCCAGGGACAG
>Ga0114925_10001573_pt1 | contig 11332 bp, 9 predicted proteins | sample SumtaG_2_FD_87287 | JGI IMG/M metagenome (GOLD analysis project Ga0114925, IMG submission 87287) | Deep subsurface microbial communities from Indian Ocean to uncover new lineages of life (NeLLi) - Sumatra_00607 metaG | ecosystem: Environmental > Aquatic > Marine > Oceanic > Sediment | place...
CCGGTGCGCCTTCAGCCTGCGCATAGTGGCGCATGGTCAACAGGCGGCTCGTTTCGGCATCTACCTCGCACACAAGTCGTACGATCACGCGCCGCGGTGAGGTATTGACGGTGCCCGTGAATGTGACGACGGACACCTTTCGACCATCGCGGGTCTCAATTGAAACGGACTCCTCGACGTCGTCCACGGCAGGGTCTAGGACCCTACGAAGGCTGCCCGAGCCTATCATCCGAGAAACATTGGCAACGACCACCGCAGCTTGGGCGCTGATGGGTGTGATATCGGCCACATACAGCGTCCCCTCCTCTGCGGTGTAGTGCCAATACTCGCCGGTGTCTGGGTTGATGGCGTGAGCCTGCATCAACACTCCATCGGGAGCCAATACGCGCCCGTACATGACTCCGGCGCTCACCCAGAACTCGAAGTGGCCTGGCGTCATTCGCGTTCCGCTCGGCGTGTCCTGGGCTCCCTCGGATCCACGGCCCACTATGTGTATTGAACTCGCAACGTCCATGGCATAGGCCGCTTGGATCAAGACTGCCCTGCCGTCCGGCTTGCTGAATAGGCCGGAGACTACAACGACACCCGCGATGGCGAGCATCGCGAGACCTGCGTAGGCAACACGTCTTATTCGATTTGCCTTCTTGGTTCTGCTCATTCGACTTGCCTCCTTGCTTCTAACGGCGATTGAGTGATTGTCCTGCGGCGCAGCGAGAATGCTGGCCAGCAGATCAGCATGCGGCTTGAAGCGAGGCAGGTCAGCGAGAGCGCCATCAAGGCCGCGCACCTGCTCTGCCTCGGCGCCGCAGAAGGGGCAGCGCAGGAGGTGTAGTTGGAGAAACACCCGCCTCATCCCACGTGGGGTATCGTACAGCATTTCTCTCGCTTGATCACATCTCATTATTGGTTCCTTCCTCCTGCTCCTGTAGGAGATGTCGGAGCATGGAAAACGCCTTCGCACGTCTCGATTTGACCGTCCCTTTGGGGATCTCCAACACCTCTGCCACCTGCCCCAGAGAGAGATCCTCCAAATTGTGGAGGACGATGACCTCCCGGTAGATGTCGGGCAGCCTTTCTAGCAGGCTTCGAAGTGCTTCGCGCAGGTCCTCCCGCTCCAGCCGAACCTGGGGGTCAGGACTCGCCCAGTCCACGTGCTCAACGTCAGCACAGTCGTCGAGAGCAACTGTTCGGCCTCTAGTGCGTCGGTGGTGCTGGAGGTACTGGTTGCGAGCCACGCGGAAGACCCAGGCTCTGAGCGCCCGCTCGCCGCGCAGCTCAGGCGGATGCTGCCAGATCTGCATGAACGTCTCCTGTGTCAAGTCCTCGGCGAGGCCGACGTCCTGGCTCAGCCAGCAGAGGTAGTTATGAACCCCTGCGTAGAATCCCCGGGCCAGACGCTCGTACAGTGCTCGCGCTTCTGACGGAGGGCGCACTGCCGCCACCCCCTGAGCTCCTGCTAATAGCTGCTGGACTTGCTGGGTCAATTCGGAACTTCTCTCAACCATTCGCCCGTCCCTTCATACGGTCTAACGCTACGTGCCCCAGTTTCACCAAACCCGCGCCCGCTCCTCCTCCCGCTGTCGCGTTCCTCGGTTCTCCCGGCCGGAGAGAACTGCTTCAATTATATAAATGCAATTGGGGCGCGCCCGGTTCGCCCTCGTTCAGTGTAAGGTGTGCGGAGAGTGGAGGCGGATGGGCCGGCTGAGCAGGACTAAAGGGGGAACAGTTGCGGGTGTATTTGCGTCTAACCAACAAGTGCAGCTTAATCACCAAAGGGGTGAGTCCCATGATGCGAGGGCGCCTATTGACGATTCTGTTGATTCTGCTGATTTGTGCTCCCGTCTTTGCTGATGGGATGATCATCCCGGGGACACTGCCCCACATTATCCCCGATGAGCCGTACTTTACGGTGAAGTATCATCACGTCGAGGTCGAGATTGAAGACCAGGTATGCACAACCTATGTGGACCAGGTCTTCGTCAATGAAAGTCGCCGCGAGATGGAGGGGACGTATCTGTTTCCGCTGCCGCCCGGTGCGGTGGTCACCGAGTTTGTGCTGATTGCCGATGGTGAGGAAATAGAAGCCAGGCTGCTCGACAAGGACGAAGCCCAGAAAATATACGAGGAGATTGTACGGAAGCGCAAGGACCCCGCGCTGCTGACTTATGCCGGCAACAACGCCTACCAGGCCCGTATCTACCCGATTCCGCCCAAAGGCGAGCGCCGCATCGAGTTGCGCTACTCTGAGGTCCTGCCCTACGACAACGGCCTGGTGAGCTATCTGTATCCGCTCAGTCCCGAGGGGCTGTCGCACAGGCCGATTGAGTCGGTAGTCTTTACTGCTGACATTCGTTCGCAGCAGCCCATTGGTAGTGTCTATTGCCCCTCGCACGAGATTGAGGTTAACAGGATAGGCGAGCATCACGTGCGCGCCTCCTATGAGGCTAATGACGTATTGCCTGAGCGCGATGTGCTGCTGTATTACAACGTCGCGCAGGACCCGGTGGGTTTAAGTCTGGTGACCTTCAAGGAGGCCGGCGACGACGGCTTCTACCTGCTGCTGGCCGCACCGACGGTGGAAGAAAATGAGAGCGAGGTTCTGCCGAAGAACATCTGCTTTGTGCTGGATACCTCCGGGAGTATGGGCAGCGACGACAAGATAGAGCAGGCTAAGGACGCGCTCGATTTCTGCGTCAGCAGTCTCAACCGCGAGGACAACTTCAATATCATTGCCTTCAGCGATAGAATTAAGGAATTCGCTGGCGAGATGATTGCAGCAAGGGAAGCGCCGGACGGGGAAGCGCGGAGCTTCATCAGAGCACTCGACGCGCAGGGCGGCACCGACATTGACACCGCGCTGCGCACTGCCCTTGGGCACCGAGTAGCTGGCGAGGCCAACTACATCGTCTTCTTGACTGACGGCCAGCCGACGGTCGGCGTCACCAACGAGTCGCAGATTATCAAGAATGTTGCCGAAGAAATGGACGAGATGGAGCGCACGCCCACTCGGCTCTTCATCTTTGGGGTTGGCTACGATGTGAACACCAACTTCCTGGACAAGCTGGCCCAGGACAACGGCGGGCTGACCACCTACGTGCGACCGACCGAAGATATTGAGGTCAAGGTCTCCAACTTCTACAGCAAGATCTCCCGACCGCTGCTGACTGAGGTGCGCCTCCGCTACGGAAGTGTGGAGACCTATGACGAGTTCCCGCGCGAGCTACCCGATTTGTTCTATGGCTCGCAGCTCGAGGTCTTCGGGCGTTACAAACATGATAGCGCTGGCCGCACGACTATCCGCCTCAGTGGCACGGCCAAGGATGACACGAAAAGCTTCACGCTCGACTGCCAGTTTCCTGAAGTGAAGAAGGGCACTGATCAGATTGCCGCGCTGTGGGCCGCCCGCAAGATCGGCTACCTGCTGGACCAGATCCGCCTCCACGGTGAGGACAAAGAGCTGATTGACGAGATCATCCGGCTCAGTCTGGAATATGGGATACTGACTGAGTACACCGCTTTCCTGGCCGAAGAGGACGAGGCAATCTCTCTAGAGGAGGCAGAGGCTCGGCTGGAGGGCGACTTGTACGGCAAGATTGTGGTGACGTCAGGTGCCGGGGCTACCTCCCGCGCGCAAAATGCCCAGGTGATGCAGCAGCAGAAGCAAGTGGGGCTTACCAATACTTACCTTGACGCTGAGGGCAATCGCCAGCGTATCGCCAACATCCAGAACGTCGGTCAGCGCGGGTACGTGCAGCGCCAGGGTCGCTGGGAGGATACCCGCTACCAGCCCGATATGAAGATTGCGCTGCAGGTGCAGGCCTACTCGGAGGCGCACTTCCAACTGAGTCGCAACTTCCCGCAACTCAACAGCCAGATGAGCGTGGGCGACAACGTCCTGGTCATACTCAACAACCAGGTCATCGAAATCGGCGCAGCGGGCAAGACGGTGCTGACTGAAGCTGAGCTGAAGGCGCTGGGGGCGACCCAGGAGATGCAGACTGGAGCACGTCCAGATGCGCAGGCTAACCCGGGACTACTGGCGATGCTAATTGAGTGGTTAGGCGGGCTGTTTAGCTGAGCTGCTCGCTCCACGCGGCTCTCTATGGCACTCAGCTCCTGAACCGCCTCGTATCGCAGTATTTCTGCAGCAAAAGACGCCGTGTGCGGACATTTTTTCGCTTTTTGCGCCCACTACTCTGTGTTAGCTCTTGTCTGGGCATAGAAGATCCGTTGGCATCTCCTTGACAAAAGTCAACTGTTTTGGGTATACTATGTTCACTAGGTCAGTTTTGACTGTCGTCAAGGCTGATCTCCGGGACCTCTGTTAGCGCAGGTGTTCCCGGGCTTTGGTTACGGTGGCGGCGGGAGAGGGATTCGAACCCTCGGAAGGTGCCTATACACCTTCGCCCGGTTATAAGTCGGGTACCATAAGCCATCTCGGTCATCCCGCCCCATCAAGTTCTTAAGGCACTCCCGCTCCCACAAGGAGCGGGAGTGCTGCTCTTGTCTACCTCACAGGCCTTCACAGGGTAGCTGAACACCTTCTTCGACACTCATCTCGACCCCACTCTCCTCCCATTCCTTCAAGTACCCCCAACCATTCTGCTGGCCCAATGCGTCTTGATGCTGGGAAATGTGGGAAGACAGAGACCCGGCTGGGTTGTCTCCGCCAAATTCCTTCCCTCCGGCAATGATTCTATCGGCCATTGCCGCCAATCGCATCGGTCGTCCGGCCTGCTGTAGTATTTCAACCGCCAGTTGCCACACGGGCCGGCGTTTCTGCGACTCGCCTACTTCCACGGCCGACCTTCGCTTCCCCTCCCCCCGTTCGGCACTCTCCTTCTCCTCCGTCTGCTTCAGTCGCGCCAAGACTTCCCGCGCCTCCGGCGTGGCCAACATCCCCCGCAGGAGCGCCAGTTCAGCCTTCACCCAAGCTTCTTGGTCTTCAAGTGTCTTGATTTTATCACGTAGCCCCTTCACAAGGTTGATGCTCATCGTGTGCCTCCTAACTATAGCCCGGGCAGAGTGGTATAGATCCCGCCTCTATAAAGAGCATAGCACAAAACTCGCTCAATGTCAAGCCCCCAGGGGAGCTGTTTCTATACAACTCTATTCTATGCAATCTCGGTAGCCACAAACCGATGCTAGAAGGTCTTCTTGAGCAGGCGGAAGAGGCTAAGACGATGAGGTCTGGAGGTGTCATCCAGCAGGTGCTGACCCGCGGCGGGAAGGCGCTGGTGCTTATCGGCTATGCTCACTCCTTCACCAAGTTCTCCACGCCTTCGCGGTCGCCAATATGCACGGACCCTCCGCTCCTCCCCACACCACCTAGCCAGATGGTGGCCTGCGTGAGCCTCACCGTGTGACGAAAGCGCTAGCCGAGTGACGGAGGCGGCTCGTCAGCGGGTGGAGCTTGCTTTTCTGTTGATTCGGCCTGGGGCAGGAACGCCTTTGTGATCTGGTCGACGGCGCTAAACATCTCCAGCGGCAGCGGGAAGACGACCGTAGAGGCTTTCTCCGCGGAAATCTCCACCACTGTCTGCAGGAAGCGCAGTTGCAGGGCCGGCGGGTGGGCGCCGATGATGTCGGCTGCCTCGGAGAGGCGCTTGGAGGCCTGGAATTCGCCCTCAGCGGCGATGACCTTGGCACGCCGTTCCCGTTCGGCTTCGGCCTGGCGCGCGATGGCCCGAACCATATGCTCGGGCAGCTCGACGTCCTTGACCTCGACAGCGGTCACTTTGATGCCCCATGGGTCAGTGTGGGCATCAATAATCTTCTGCAGAGTGTTATTGATCTTGTCGCGTTCAGCCAGGACCTCGTCAAGCTCCGACTCGCCGATCACCGCGCGCATGGTGGTCTGGGCGATCTGGCTGGTAGCCCGCAGGAAGTCCTGGATTTGCACGATGGCGTCCTCGGGGTCGTAGACGCGGAAATACAGGACCGCGTTGACGCTGATGGTCACGTTGTCGCGCGTGATGACCTCCTGGCGCGGTATATCCAGGGTGACAATACGCAGCTCCACCTTGACCATCTGCTCGATGATCGGCCACACGTAGAAGATCCCGGGCCCGCGCGCGCCCACCAGCCGGCCCAGGCGGAAGATCACCCCACGCTCATACTCGCGCACTACCTTGATACCGCCTATCAGTACCAAGAACGCAACTACGCCAACACTAATCAGAAATGTTCCCATCTGCCTCACTCCTTTGTCGGAATTTGGTTTAACCCGGGCAGCGCCGACTCTGCCTGGGATAGTACACTACTCTTTGCGCTTGACCTTCAGGCGCATATGGGGCAGCTCCTCGGTGACAACAATCTCTTCGCCGGCGTCAATCGGTTCTCCTTCGCAGGTGGCCGACCACACTGCCCCGTCCACGTGCACCAGCCCGTTGGGGGCGAGGCGTTGACGGACCGTGCCGGTGGTTCCAGCTAACGCTCCTATGCCGATGGCAAGCGGGCGTCGTTGCCCCTTGACGATAGCGCCCAAGGCCAGCAGGAAAAAGCCGCCGGTAGCGAACGTAACACCGAGAATAAGTGGCCGGGAGATAGGAGTGGCCGGCGACTCCATTAAGATCAGCGAGCCGATCACAAACGCAGCTAACCCGCCGACGCCCAGCACTCCGTAGGTGGGCGTGTACAGTTCGGCAATTAGCATCGCTACTCCCGCCACGATCAGCGCCAGTCCGGCAAAATTGAAGGGTAGCACTGACAGCCCGTACAGCCCCAGAATCAAGCAGATCATGCCGACAACGCCAGCCCCGCCAATCCCGGGAACCTTCAACTCGAAGATAATGCCATAGAACCCGATTATGAGCAGCAGATAAGCGACATTGGGATGGGCCAGTACGCTCAGCAGGCTCTCGCGCCAGCTCATTTCCACTGATTCGATGCGAGCGCCCGAGGTTTCTAAGGTCACCTCTCCGGCGGGGGTTTCGACAGTTCGTCCGGCGGCCTGCTCGGCGAATTCGTCGGCAGTTGCCGCGATGAAGTCCACTACGCCCTGCTCAATTGCTTCAGTGGCAGTGGCGGTGATGCTCTCGCGTATGGCCCGCTCGGCCCACTGGGCATTGCGCCCACGCTTGTCGGCCAGGCCGCGGATCTGGGACACTGCGTCGTTGACGATTTTCTCAGTCAGCGTTTCAAGCTGCTTCGCAGCGCCCTCGCTGGGCTCACCACCGGGCGTACCAGTCATCATCACGGGATGAGCTGCGCCAATGGTAGTGGAGGGAGCCATGGCGCTGACGTGGGCAGCGTAGACGAGAAAAGTTCCCGCCGAGGCAGCGCGGGCACCTTCGGGCGCCACCCACACACCTACCGGGATGGTCGAGTGGAGGATGTCGCTGGTAATCTGGCGCATCGAGATCATCTGGCCGCCGGGGGTATCCAGTTTGATAAGCACCAGGTCTGCATCGCGCCGCCGCGCCGCCTCAATGCCGCGGCTGATGTAGCTGGCAGTAGCCGGATTTATGTCGCTGGCTACGGTCAGTTCAATAATCAGCGGCTCGCTGTGAGCCGCCGCACTGACCACCAGGCTGATGGCCATCATCAGCAAGAGCAGCATCCGTCGCATTTTCATTCCCTCCTAGTTGCCGATGCGAGCTGGGGCCCCACGCCGCTAGCGTGCTTCGGCGGTGTCCAGAAGAATGGCAAGGCCCACGGCGATACGCCGGTCCAGTCGTCTGTCCGGATCATTGGTCAGGTCGAGGGCGTACTTGTCTCCAATAGTGAACTTGCGGTGGAAAGTGCCAACATAGGTATTGTCGGCGAGCAGTATTTCGAAGTCGGTGCGCATCAGACCGCTGATAAACCGGCGAAACAGGGCCTTGATCCACGAGTCTTCCCGAGCCTGGGCAATCTCCTGACCGACAGGATTCCGGATCACCCAAGTCCGGCGGAGCAGGGACAAGATGCCCTGCCGTTCGTAGGTGCAGATGACCTGGTCATCCGGAGTCAGCAAGGTGAAGTGCTGATTGATAGCCAGGATTCGGTCCTGGCGTAGGATCAAGCGCCTCACATTCCTGGTGTCATCGTCGAATATTTCAATATGTGCTTTCAGCCTCAGCGCCGGTCGCTGCACAAAGAACAATGGCTCCTGGTCTTCGTCGTAGACGTAGTACTTCGCGCTGATGCTCAGCATCTTCTGGTGGACGAGAAACTTGTCGCGGTCGAACTTCGGATCTTTGCCCTTGTCGGAAAAAGACGAAGGGGGATGGCCAGTTGTCATTTCTGTCGCTCCCTTCCCAAGCACAGCCTGCATTGCGCACCGTTAAGCCGTGCGGGCCTGCTGCACCGGAGGCTTATTGGCCCGATAGATGACTATGTAATAGATGAGTGCGCCCAGCCACCGGGTCATCACAATGAGTACACACCATAGCGCCCGGGTGCCGGGATCGGGGAAATCACGGCGGGCACAGTCCCAGATCGCCAGGATTGTTACCACCCAACTGGCTATCCCGCATAGCATGGCTGTGCCGATAAATAAGAAGTAAAACGCGAAGAAGGCAAAGGCGAACGCCACACTGGCTGTCTCTTCCATAGTACTGGCACCTCCTTATCGGACGGATAGGAACTCATCCCATCATCAACAGTATTCGCCCTTCGGCGGCGGATTCCTTCTCGGCAATACTCGCCCTGGCTTGAGTGCTTATCATCCCTCGTGCAATGCCTGGAACAACGCATGGGCGATGAGTCCGTGGCCGGTAGTGTTCGGATGCACCGACTCCGGAGATAACACCTCGGCTGGGTGGCCCTGGAGCACCTGCCGTCCTAGCTCGTGGAGGCGTACCAGCCGTGCTTGGAACTGTTCCGCCAGTCGGTGAACTGTGGCAATGTATTCGGGTAGCAGGGCCGAGATGCGGCGTTGCTGTTCATCGGTGCCTGGCGGCAGCATCCAGTAGAACGGCTCAAGCAGAATCAGGGAACATCCTGTGGTCTCTGTCGCGCGTTGCAGCAGGCTCTCCAGGCGCTGTGCGTAGGGGACTGGGCCAGTCTCCTGGCTCCCCTGAAGCAGGTAGCGATGGCAGTCGTTGATTCCGATGAGTATTGACAGCCAATCTGGATTTAGGGATAAGCAGTCTTCGTCCCATCGCTTTTCGAGCTCAACAGTAGTGTTGCCGTTGATGCCCCGGTTCAAGTACTCAATATCAAGTTCAGCAGCTTGCGCGTAGACCAACCCTGGCAATATGGCTGCATAGCCGTTGCCCAGCGGCGGGAATTCTTCTCGTCGCCCGCAGTCAGTGATACTGTCACCCACAAAAAGAAATCGCTCTCCTGATCTGAGTGCTAATGAAGTCACGTCGAACCTCCTGTTTTGAGAATGGTCCTAAATTGGGTGGGGAATGTTTCGCAAAGTTCCGCGAAGTCACAAGCTGGGATATTCGAGCCAGCTTGAGTTATTCCTCCGTACGTTGGCAGAGAGGCAGTGGGAAGAGGGAAGAGGCAGGCCTCCCAGACAGGCAGGTCCTGTCGGCTCCTCGCGCTTGTCGGGAAGAACAAGAAGGATATTTGCCCACGGTTGGCGAATCACAATAATAAGAAGTTGCGGGTCGTTACCTTGAGCGATGGAGGAATCAAGATGGTTTCAACAGGACCGCATCACAGGCGACGTCTTGTCGTCGGTATCGTTGTGGGAATTGGTGTGTTGGGACTGGTCGTGGTGGGGTTTGCAGCAGTTGGGCAGGCGCAAACAGCAAGCGGGGTTGCGAAGTCAGCGTGGCCGATGTTCCGCCACGACGTTCGCGGCACAGGGTGCACAACGGGTTGCCAGGTGGCACCAGAAGAGGGCGAGGAGGTCAAGCCACCGGTCAATGGCCCACAGACTGCGACCTTGAAGTGGGTATTCGAGGGTGCGGAAAAGGAGATGAAGAGTAATCCAGTAATTGGCGCGGATGGGACGATCTATGTCGGGTCGGACGACTACCACCTCTACGCGCTGAACCCCGACGGGACGCTGAAATGGAAACTGAAGCCCGAGCGAATGTCACAGGTTGTGGCCAGTCCGGCCATCGCCGCCGATGGGACGCTGTACGTGACCTTCCTGACGCTGTGCGGGGTGAGTCGGGCAGGGACGGTCGAGTGGACGTCGGAGGTGTATCAGCACACTAGCAGCACCGGCGCGGCCATCGGCAGTGACGGGACGATCTACGTGGCTAACAGCGACATGCGCATGGTTGCCGTGAACCCCGACGGATCGGAGAAGTGGCGCACGAGGTGCGGCGCCCCTCAGGGCAACCCGGTAATTGGTGCGGACGGCACAGTATACGCTGCCAGCTATGGCGGAAGCTTGCGCGCCTTCTCTCCGGCGGACGGGACAGAGAAGTGGCAGCTCTACGTCACTGGTGCCAATTGTTATTCTCAGGGAGCCGCGATTGGCAAGGACGGCACAATCTACGTGGGCGGCAAGGATCACCTCGACGCCATCAACCCGGACGGGACACGGAAGTGGGCCTGCGACCTGGACAACATGGTCGAGGGCGGACCGGCAATAGGTCCCGACGGGACGATCTATGCGCTGGCCGGCGCCCTGTGCGCTGTGGCGCCGGATGGGACGGTGAAGTGGCAATACGAGGCAGGCTACGGGGCGTTCAAGGAGACCAGTCCGACCATCGGCGCAGACGGAACAGTGTATGTCGGATCGAACGGGGGCTTGGTCTACGCGGTCAACCCCGACGGAACCCTGAAGTGGGAGTACGAAGTGGCCCGAGGCTCGAAGATGTACAGCCCGACGATCGGTCCTGACGGGACACTGTACATCGCCTGCCAGGACGACAAACTGTACGCATTCCAGGATGAATAGAGAGCCGAGGACTCTGGCGCTTGACAGCACGCTGGCCACGGAATGAGCAGCACCAATCAAGGCTCGCTGCACGAAGTGTGGCATTAGGCAGCCGCGGGCTGAACCTTACGGTCCGGATTGGGATGCGCACCCATGCCTCAGCCCTTCCCGTTCATGCGGACATCCACAATTTCAGCCATAATAGACCACGATTCGTCGATGATTTGCCGTGCGCTCTGCCAATACTCCCCAAGCAAAGGAAGCATGGGCCTACCAGTCTCCGCGAGGAGAGCCCGGTCTGCGGGCGATATAGGTGGCACCCACTTTTCGATGTCGCAAGGCTGGATATTTGGGTTAAACAGATAGGCACACCTCTGGACGTAACTACTGAAAACCACTGACCGATGCGCGTACGCGTTTCGCAACTTAAATGCTTCGTCCTTGAGTGTGTTTGCATCATCGGATGCTACGACGTACTCCCCCAATTGCTTTATTGAGTCGACTTCCGATGGATGCCTGGACTCCTTACCACACTCGAGCTTGTCATTGAGACGTCTA
>Ga0114925_10001574_pt1 | contig 11330 bp, 13 predicted proteins | sample SumtaG_2_FD_87287 | JGI IMG/M metagenome (GOLD analysis project Ga0114925, IMG submission 87287) | Deep subsurface microbial communities from Indian Ocean to uncover new lineages of life (NeLLi) - Sumatra_00607 metaG | ecosystem: Environmental > Aquatic > Marine > Oceanic > Sediment | place...
CCAGAGCCGGAGTATCCCACCAGCCGTCCATGTAGGATTCACCCAGCCCCAGGGCGGCGTCGGTAATCAGCCGCCGGTAAAGCTGTTCGTTGCGGACCTGCATATCGTAGGCTTTGTCCCCGTTCATCGTGATGCCGGCCAGGCCAAACAGATGTTCAATCACCTCTTTGCTTTTTGCCATGCCATTTCTCCTTTGAGGGCTCGCTCAGTGTACCACGGGTTTAGCCGGAAGGCCAGTTTATGCGGTTTCTGGTTCCGGTCAAACACCTTCACTGCCCGACTTCAATGGACACCGGCACCTTTCTCACAGCAATGACCTGAGAGAGCCGTATTTTGCTGCGGATCGGCGACACCCACCGATGTGTTTCCAGCACAGGACCAAAAGTACACTGCTGCAACCCCCGGGGATAGATTTTTCTCGGCTTTGTCGATAGTATTGCTGCCAAATGAAGGTCCTCAGCTTCGGGGAACAGGCCCTGAAAGACGCGCAATCCATACAGACTCTACGCCAGGTGGTAAACGAGGCCGTCGCCGGTGAAACCACCGCATTGGTCCTGGTCGTGTCTTCCCTGCAGGGTGTGCGGGAGGCTTTGGTCGAAGCGGCCGGGCAGGCAGAAGAAGGATCCGGTAGCTATCTTGAGCAAATCGACAACCTCCGGGAGCGGGTTCTGGAGATCATCCGCGGGCTGTTCAGCCCCCGGGAACAATCCGGGGTGATCACGGCTGTTCAGATCCTGCTCAACGATTTGGAGGACATCCTGCATGGAGTCCAGCTGATTCGTGAGTGCTCCCCCCGGACCCTCGATCTTGTGCTCAGCTTCGGGACCCAGATCAGCAGTATTTTGACAAGCCGCTACCTGGAGAAGGAGGGGCTCGCCGTTCGGACAGAGGACAATCCGGGAATCGTGCTGCGGATGAATCAGCACGGGATGCTTCAGGTGGACTTTCAGAGAAGCTACGAGAGCATTGGCAGCACCCTGGGAAGAGATGAGGCGATTCCGATTGTTGCCGGCGGGATAGCCCGCTCAGAGGATGGAGCGATCACGATCCTGCAGAGCGACGGCAGCGACTTGAGCGCCTCCCTGATCGGGGCGGCCTTGAATGCCGAAATCATCGAGATGTGGACAGGGATGGACGGTGTGCTGAGCGCCGATCCAGGGTACGTCCCCGAAGCTTTCGTGATCCCCGCCCTGAGCTACCAGGAAGCGATGGAGCTTTCCTTCTTCGGGGCCCGGATGATACACTCCCAGTCCCTGGTTCCGGCCATGGAGGCGGGGATTCCCATCCAGATTCGCAACCTGGAGCGGCCGGAGCTCTCCGGAACACGGATCTGCATCGATCCCCAGCGCAAGCAGACAGCCATTGTGGGCATCGCTTCGATCGAACCGGTTGCACTGGTCAACATCGAAGGGGGAGGCATGGTCGGCGTTCCGGGTATCGCCGCCCGGATTTTTGCCACCCTGGCTCAGGCTGCAACGAACATCATCATGATCTCTCAAGCCTCCTCGGAGCACAGTATCTGCGTGGTCTTTCGCCAGGAGGAGGCCGAAGGGGCACTCGAAGCTCTGCGGGCCGAGCTGGCGCCGGAGATTCGGGCCAAACAGATCCAGAACTTCGATTTGAGAAAAGACCTGGCCATTCTGGCGGCGATCGGCGAGAACATGCGGGGGACCCCGGGAATTTCAGGCAAACTATTCAGTGCGCTCGGGGCGGCCGGAATCAACATTCTGGCGATTGCCCAGGGCTCTTCAGAAACGAACATTTCTTTTGTCATCGAGAAAGCGGGAGAACCGGAATCCCTCAAGACGATTCACCGAGTCTTTCTTGGCTAGATCTTCGCTTGAGTGTTCAACGAATCATGGATGAATAGGGTGTCAACAGTCATGGGCAGGGATTCAGTTTCAGTGTTTGCGCCGGCTACCGTGGCAAATGTGGCTTCCGGTTTCGATGTGCTGGGGTTTGCTCTGGAGCGTCCCGGTGACACGGTGGTGTTGAGAAAAACCACAGAGAAACGGGTCGCCATTCTCGCCGTGGAGGGGGATGACGGTCAGCTTCCCCGGGACCCGGATAAAAACACCGCCTCGGTAGCGGCCCGGAATTTTCTCGAAGCGATAGGTTTTCCCTTCGGTTTGGAGGTCACTCTGCGAAAGCAGATGCCCATGAGCTCCGGGCTGGGAAGTTCCGCAGCCAGCTCCGTCGCCGCGGTCTATGCAGCGAATGTCCTGGCCGGTAGTCCTTTCACCGTTCGGGAGCTGCTGCCCTTTACCATGAAGGCCGAGGAGGTTGCCTGCGGGTCGGCCCACGCCGACAATGTTGCCCCCGCCCTACTTGGCGGTTTCGTATTGATACGAAGCTATGACCCCCTCGACGTGGTGCAGCTTCCCGTACCGTCCGGCCTGGCCGTTGCCACTGTTCATCCTCATACGGAGATCAAGACCGAGGATGCCCGCCGCATTCTCAAAAAGGAGCTGAGCTTGAGCGATGCGGTAAGGCAGTGGGGCAACCTGGCCGCCCTGGTGGCAGCCCTGTACGAGGGAGATCTGGAGTTGTTGAGTCGCTCCCTGCAGGATGTGGTGGCCGAGCCGCGGCGGGGTCTCCTGATCCCGGGATTTGCCAAGGTCAAGGAAGCGGCCGTTGAAAACGGCGCTTTGGGTTGCTCGATCTCCGGTTCCGGGCCCTCTCTTTTTTCTCTCTGCGCTTCCATGGAAAAGGCTCAGAATGTGGGTACAGCGATGCAGCAGGCTTTTGCAGAGGCGGGTCTGGACAGCGATATATATCTGTCACAGATCAACGAAACAGGACCTGTGATTCTTGAAGGGCAGTCGCAGGAGCGGGGGGGAAGGTGAAATTCGTCAGCACCCGGAACGGGAAAAAGCCTGTTTCTTTCCGGGAGGCTGTATTTTCCGGACTGGCCCCGGACGGGGGCTTGTACATTCCCACGGAACAACCCGATCTTCGTGCCCGAATCGGAGCATTCTCGAAAAAAAATACCTTTCAGGAAATTGCAGAAGCGCTGAGCGGGGACCTGATCGGGGAGGAACTGAGCCGGGAATCGGTGCGGCGGGTCTCCGAGAGAGCCTTCACATTTGAACCGGCCTTGCAGCCCCTCGAGGAAGGTTTGACCCTGCTCGAACTGTTCCACGGGCCTACCTGTGCGTTCAAGGATTTCGGTGCTTCGTTTCTGGCAGTGGTGATGGAGGAGTTCCTCCTGCAGGAGAGCCGCCAAGCTGTGATTCTGGTCGCTACCTCCGGAGACACCGGCAGCGCCGTGGCGCGGGCCTTTCATCGGAAAGACAGCATCGATGTGGTCATCCTCTACCCGTCAGGAAGGGTCAGCACACTGCAGGAGCAGCAGCTGACCACTCTTGGAGGCAATGTCACTGCCCTGGAGATCCAGGGTAGTTTCGATGACTGCCAGAGGCTGGTAAAGGAAGCGTTTGTGGATTCCCGGTTGCGGGAAAGCCTTGTTTTGAGCTCGGCCAACTCGATCAATCTCGGACGGCTCATTCCCCAGGCCTTCTACTACATCTACGGAGTCTGCCGGCTTGAGCGCGCCACGGAGGAACAGCTTCTGATCTGTGTTCCCAGCGGCAATTTCGGCAACATCACCGCCGGGGTATATGCCTGGCAGTGGGGAATGCCGGTGGACGGTTTTATTGCCGCTACAAACGTCAATGATGTGGTTCCTGAGTACCTGATGACCGGGGAGTTCCGGCCGCGGCGTTCTCAAAAAACCCTCTCCAACGCCATGGACGTGGGCAACCCAAGCAACTTCGAGCGCCTCTCCATCATGTTCGAGGGCAGCGTCGACAAGATGAGGAAATGGATTCGGGGGGTACGGATCACCGACCAGGAAACCCGCGAGACCATGAGCCAGGTATATCGGGACACGGGTGTTTTGATCGATCCCCACACCGCCGTGGGGGTGCTTGCCTCCCGCAGGTATCGCAGGGATTCGGGATTTGTCGGACATATTCTGACTCTGGCTACGGCCCACCCGGGAAAGTTCGTCGATATCGTTCAGGAAGCCACCGGGGTCACCCCCGATCTGCCCGCCACCTTAGAAGACGCACTCTCAAAAAAGAAACAGGCGACAACTCTCACAGCCAGCCTGGAAGTTCTCAGAGAGTTCCTGCTCGAACACTACGGGTAGTCATCAAGAGGGGTGAGCTTCGACTTGGCCGCTTCTCACCAGTAGCTAATTCAGCATGCGCCAGGAGTATTTTTTCCCGTCCTTACGGCGATAGGGATTGGCCTTGTTCTTTCGGTAGGTACGGTACACCTGGCAGGCTTCGTAGTAGCCCTCCGGGCTCCAGTAGGAGGCGGATAGATCCGCCCGATACAGTTCGAGCAGCAGGGGGAACAGGGGTGAATCCATGATCCGCTCGGAGCGATAGATGGGGAGCTGCTTCAAGGCTGCCGGCATCATGTGGTAGTGAATGAGAAAGGTGACCTCCCGGATCAGTGAAAAATCGAAGCCGAGACGGCCGAGAAACCGTGCGGCGATCTTCGAGCCCAGTTCGGCATGGCCGTCGAAGGCTCGTTCCGGAGTGCTTGAGGCCACGGGTTTTCCGATATCGTGAAACAGGAGGGCGAGGGAGAGCACCGGATCGTGACCCTTTCGGTACTTGAAGGTCTCCAGGGTGTGTTCCCAGCCGTTTCCTTCCGGGTGGTAGTCCTTGTGGTGAGGGATGCCGGACATCTTCTGCAGCACAGGCCAGTAGGCCTCGATGAAGCCGCTTCTGTACAGGAGGGACAGTCCCTTTTGGGGATTGCTGCCCGACAGCACCGACACGAGGAGCTCCCGCTGGAAGGCGGCATCGGGCTCGGCAAAGGGGGGTTCAAGGGGATAGGCCTCGGGATCCACGACGTAGTGATAATGGGAGCTCAGCACCGCCGCTTCCGCCAGGTACAGCAGGGAGGAGCTCCCTTTCTGCCGTACCAGCTGCTGTTTACGCAGATCCGTATAAACATCCAGTGGGTCGAAGAAAACGTTCCGATCCGGGTCGTAGAGAAGCTCCTGGACGGTGAACGGTCTGGGCGGCGGAACTACATCGTCGTCGTAGCAGTGGAGCAGGTAGCGATTCTTACCCTGGCGGATCAGAGCCTCTTCATATACCAAGCCGGGATACTCCAGATCCTCGAAGGCGCCGGCCAGATTGATCAGGGAGGAGTCGGTCAACAGGTAGGCCGATGACCCGGAAGGAACCCGGAAATACCGGTCCAGAGCCGAGGTATTGCTGTAGTACACCTTGTACCCGGATTCTCGCAGGGTCTCGATCGGGGTTTTCATGTCTATCCTTTTGGTGAGTCTTCTCTATATAAGATAGCTATTTACGAATTATTGGTCTACCGTGATTAGCGGATACCCGCTCAGGATTCCGCCTTCCGCGGGATCCTGTCAAATCCCGTGTAGGGAATGAGTTTCTCCGGGATGCACACCGACCCGTCGGCCTGCTGATGGTTTTCCAGGATAGAGATCAGAGCTCTAGAGATCGCCACGGCTGTGCCATTGAGCATGTGGACGAATACGTTCTTTCCCTCCTCCTTGAAGCGGATGGCCAGGCGCCGGGCCTGGTAGTCGGTACAGTTGGAAGCGCTGGTGATCTCTCCCCAGTCTCCTCTCTCTCCGCGCCCGGGCATCCAGGCTTCCACGTCGAACTTGCGGTAGGCCGGTCCGCCGAGCTCGCCGGTACAGGTGTCGACAACCCGGTAGGGGATCTCCAGGCCTTGAAAAATCCTCTCCTCCAGCTCGAGGAGATAATGATGCATCTGTTCGGACTGGTCGGGTTTGCAGAAGATGAACATCTCAACTTTGCTGAACTGGTGCACCCTGTACAGCCCCTTGGAATACTGTCCGGCAGCTCCCGCCTCCCGGCGGAAGCAGTGAGAGATCCCGGCCATCTTGATAGGAAGCTCGTCTGCATCGAGGATTTGTCCGGCATAGTATCCGCCAAGGGTGATCTCGGCCGTACCGACCAGACAGGTGCCGGTTCCCTCCACCGTGTAGATATTGGACTCTTCGCCCCGAGGGTTGAATCCGATTCCTTCGACCACTTCTTCCTTGGCGATATCCGGAGTGATGGTCAACACAAATCCTTCGCTTTGGAGAATATCCAGAGCATAGCGGGTCAGGGCCAGCTCGAGAAACACCGCCTCGTTTTTCAGATAGTAGAATTTGGGACCGCTGACCCTGGCGGCTGTCTCGAAATCGATCAAGTCGAGCTCTTGAGCCAGCTGAAGATGATCCTTGGCCGGAAAGGAAAAGGTCTTCGGTTCGCGCCAACGCTTCAGTTCCCGGTTCTCCTCATCCCCCTTCCCGATAGGGGCCTCGGGATGAGAGAGGTTGGGAATCTTGGCAACTTCTGAGTTCAATTCATCCCAAGGGTTTCCAGGGTCTGTTCGAGGCCGGAAATCTGCTCTTTTAGACTTTTCCCCTCCTCGATCAGCTCCTGCCTCTTTTCCGGATCGACTTTCTGCTTCATGGCTTGGGCGTTGAGGTTTCGTCGATGGCGAAGAGATTCGCTCTCCTGAAGCAGTTGATTGCGCCTTTCGTACAGGTCGACAACCCGCTGGGGATCCGCGGACACCTGTCGATTCTTGGTGTTCTCAATAACCTGTTCGAGGTTTTCCCGGATATATTTGAGGTCCAACATGGTAGAGATACTAAATCGTACGAGGGAAGTTGACAACAGGGTAGATAGGATCTGTTCTCTTGAAACCGCTAGGGCCGCGTTGATCAGCGCTTGTTTCCGCGGGGTCCCCGGGTCGGCTTTCCCCGAGTCCCGTGGACCATCTTACCCTCCTGCTTGAGCAACGTCCGGATCGGCTCCTTAGGCTTGCTCTCCTTTTGCTTGCGCGATTTCTCATGTTTCTTCATCATCGTATCTCCCTCTAGTCAATGGTACTGCCAGATCTAAGGCAATGGCAAATTTATATTTCTTCGTGTACAGTATTTTTGATGCTCTACGTAGTAGGCACGCCAATCGGGAATCTAGAAGATATTACCGGCCGAGCTCTCCGGGTCCTGGGAGAGGTGGATCTGGTTGCCTGCGAGGATACCCGGCAGACTCTGAAACTCCTGAATCACTACGGGCTCAAGTCTTCTCTGATTCCATTGCACACCCACAACATGAAAAAAGTCGTTCCCCGATTGCTGCTGCTTCTCGAGCAGGGGAAAAGCATCGCGATGGTCACAGACGGTGGTACTCCTGGAATCTCCGATCCCGGATCCTATTTGGTGTCCCTGGCCCGGGACAAGGGCCTGGAAATCATTCCCATTCCCGGTGCCTCCGCTTTGTCGACGCTTCTGAGCGTGAGCGGGGCCGCTACCGGGCAAGTTAGCTTTGCCGGATTTCTCTCCCCAAAGGGCGGAAGGCGAAGGAATCAGTTGAAGACCCTGCTCGAACGCGGGGATGGGGTGGTTCTCTTCGAATCTCCTCATCGAATTTTGAAGCTGTTGGCCGATTTGCAGGCGATGGCCCCCGCCAGGGTGTGCCTGATCGGGCGGGAGATGACAAAAGTGCACGAGGAATTTTTGCAAGGTTTTCCTGGAAAGCTCTTGACGGAACTGGAGGGAAGGACGAAGATTAGAGGTGAGATTAGCCTGTTCGTTATGCCTGATAAAAAGCATCAAGTTGAACTAAAAGCATGACGATACTGATAATTGAAAGGAATACGGCTGGCGATGACGATTGAACGAATCGGACCTACGGATCCGGTGCAGAGCTTCAAAAAGACAAAGCCCGCGGACAAGCCCAAGAAGAGCCAAGGGGCGGACTCTATCAATCTCAGCGAAGAGGCCAAGAGCAAGGCCGAGGTTTATCATGCTACGGCCATGGCCAAACAGGCACCGGAGATCCGTTGGGAGCTCGTTGAGGCCGCGAAACGGAAACTGCAGGATCCCTCATATATTTCAGACAAAGTGATAAATTCGGTGGCCGATCGCCTGATGGAATATTTCGAGATTACATGACCCCGGCCCAGGGGGGCTAAAAATAAACAGACAATGGGCGGAGGGTCCAATCATGGGCCTTCCGCTTTTTTTGGTATTGCAAGGAGCGAGCCGCAAGATGCCTGACATATCCTTTTCAATCCCCACAGACGTACGCTTTGGTTTGGATGTAGTAAACAGGATAGCCGCCGTTGTCAGCCAGTACGGAGAGCGGGTGTTGTTGGTTACCGAGGCGATTCTCTACGAGGGCAAGGTAATCGACAGAATCCAGGCGTTGTTCGAAAAGAAGGGGATTCAGTACATCGTTTTCGATGAGGTTGTTCCCCACGCCACCAGCGTGGTCGTGGACGAAGGGATTAATCTGGCAAGAAGCGCCCGGGCTGAGATCGTCATCGGGCTGGGCGGGGTGCGCACTCTCTCGGTAGCCAAATGCATTGCGATGGCGGCCCCGGGAGATGTAGACATGGATGAGTATCTGGCCGGCGTTCAGCCCACGGGGGAGCCTCTGGCCTACGTAGCCATTCCTACCACCTGCCGGGATCCCTTTCTCCTGGTGGATGAGTACCTGGTCACCGACGGGCGGGATCGCAGCGCCAAAATCGGCCGCACACAGAAGCGGATCACCAAAGCAGTTATCGTGGATCCCAAGCTCACCATAACCTTGCCGCCGAAATATACGGCTACCACTTTGATGGACACCCTGCTAAGCGCCGTAGAGGGGTATCTGTCCTCGCGAAGCAGCTTTCTCTCCGACACCTTCTTTTTGCGTGCCTGCGAGCTGATCGGCAAGATCATCGGTCAGCTGGTCGACCAACCCGACGATCTCAGAGTACGGATGAACGCCTCCATGGCCGGTCTGCTCTCAGGTCTAGGTCTGACGATGAGCAAGAGCGGTGTAGGCACGGCCCTGGCCTATGCGATCAACGGAAGCTTCATGGTTCCCAAATCCTGGATCTCCTCGATCATGCTGCCCCATGTAATGGAGTTCTATTCCGGTATAGCATCGGAGAAGCTCAGCGTTGTCGCGGGTTTCCTGGGAGAGGAGGTTGACGAAGCAGCGCCTGTGGAGGGCGCCGGTCGGGCCGTCGAGGCAGTGCGCCGAATCATCGGATCGTTGGGTCTGCCGACCCGGTTGCGGGATTTTGATCTCAACCTGGACGATATGGTGGACATCGCAAGCATTGCCCGCAACTTTGATATGATGAATTATCTGCCCCGCTCCATCTCAGCGGAAGACCTGTACGAGCTCGTAAAATCCTCCTACTAAGTACCAGCTTTTAAGTTCGTGATTTCGATCAAGAAACTGCATGCCCTGCCTCGCAAGACCCGATTGCGAAAGATCGTGCTGCTGCTTCAAGCTGAGGAGCTGGAGTTGGAGCCGGGTCGGGAGCCGCATCGGGAGTATCTGTGCTCATTGAGCAGAATGCTTGTGCAGGATGAAAAGTGCGGCCGGGAAGTGTGTTCAGCCGCCGAAGCTTGCGAGAATCATCTTACCGAGAACGAAACAGAGGTCACAAACTTGCGTCGGGAAGTAAACCGGTTACGCCACGCTCTTTTGCGCTACCTTGGCGCAGAACCGGCTGAATGGGATTTACTGAAGCCCGCTTCGCAAGATCTGGATCCTGCCGCTCGAACGATCCTGCCGATTGAAGTGTATCTGGAAGAGACCCGCTCTCCCTTCAACGTGGGCTCCATTTTCCGTTCTTGCGAAGCCTTCGGGGTCAGCTGCGTTCTGCTGTCCCCGAGCACGGCTTCTCCTCTGCACCCCCGGGCTGTGAAGTCGGCTCGGGGAACGACCCGTATCACGCCCTGGCGCTTTTCCGAGCTGGCCGAGATAGAGCATCAGACCGGTGTGTTTGCCCTGGAGCTGGGTGGCACGCCTCTGCAGGAGTTTCACTTTCCCGAGCGGGGAGTCATGCTGGTGGGTTCGGAGGAGTTGGGCCTCAGCCCTGAGGCCCTCAACCTTGCCGGCAGACAGGCGGGTAGAATTTCCATCCCGATGGCCGGGGCCAAGCGCTCTCTCAATGTGGCGGTGGCGGTGGGTATTGTCCTGCAGGCCTGGTACGAGCAACTACGGGTCGGCAAAGCGAACCGACCGCCACGGTAGAAACGAGGCGTACCAGCGCTCCGAATACTGCCACAACCGTACCTGCCTTCCCCTGACGAGCTTGTTCAGCATCGGAGCGATGGTTTTCAGCATCTCCTGTGGTACGTCCCGCAGCGAGCTGACCAGGATCGAGCGGGGCAGCAGGGCGGAAAGCTCCCGGTCGGGAAGGAAGGCGAAGTGCTGCTGCCCGTCATCTTCGTATACGGTGAGCCGCACTTTCAGGCGGCTGCCCTCGATCACCGGGCGTACCGCCTCGACGCGTCCTTTGTGTCTGTCCATAATAAAACCCCCGCTACCTATAACGGGGGCTTTGTCAACAATGCTTCGATTCTTCCAGGTTTCTCAAAGCATTTTTTCGCTTTCCCCTGGTGAGCTCCCTAGGTGATCAGCCGGGATTCAGCACGATCTCGTGCCTTACGTTTGCTGATTTCGCCAACATGGTATGTACACCGCAGTATTTGTCCAGTGACAATTTGACAGATTTTTCGATCTTATCCCGGTCGAGCTCTTTGCCGTGGAAGATGTAGCGGATCACGATGTCCGTGTACGCCTTGGGATGCTCTTCAGCCAACCCACCCTCAACTTCCAGAGCGAATTTGTCGAAGGGCATCTTCATCTTGCCAAGCAGTGACACCACATCCATACCGGTGCAGCCGGCCAGACCGGAGAGAAGCAGGGCTTTTGGACGGGGCCCTCGATTTTTACCTCCGAACTTCTCGTCGGCATCAATCATGAAATGATGGCCATCCAACTCGACATCGAAGGCCATATCGTCCGTCCAGGTTACAACCGTATTTTGAGCCACAGGTTCCTCCTATCTCGGCCCTTCTTGTATGTAGGACTACCGCCTCAGGGCGCGTTCGATTTCCGACTGGTTGAATCCTACAATTATCTTCCCGTGAATATCAATGACGGGCACACCCATCTGACCGGATTTGCGGACCATCTCTTCCGCTTTTCTCTGATCCGCCGCCACGTCGTACTCCGTGAAGGGGATTTGGTTTTGCTGGAAGTACTGCTTTGCTTTCACGCAATATCCGCAGGTTGGGGTTGAATACATCGTTACAGCCATAGTTCTCCTCCTGGTTGTACTCTATCACAATTTTTAAACCATAGTAAAATTACTATATAGTAATTTGAAAGTCAAGAGGCTGGATACTGCTTCGGGACCCCGTCTTTGCCTCTCTCGGCCCGTTATGGCGTTGAACCGTCCCCGGTGGCTGATCGGGGAGTTGTTGGCTACATACACGCTCGCATTGGTGGCCTGCA
>Ga0114925_10001575_pt1 | contig 11327 bp, 14 predicted proteins | sample SumtaG_2_FD_87287 | JGI IMG/M metagenome (GOLD analysis project Ga0114925, IMG submission 87287) | Deep subsurface microbial communities from Indian Ocean to uncover new lineages of life (NeLLi) - Sumatra_00607 metaG | ecosystem: Environmental > Aquatic > Marine > Oceanic > Sediment | place...
GCCCAATGGATTTCAGGAACTCAATTGCTGAACCAAGCTGCTCGAGCAGCTTGTTGATTTGAGCCTTGATCTCCTCTAAGTCCATGCCTACACCATTGGCTGGGAAAGCATGTTTTGTAGCTCGCCAGATTGCGCCGCATGCATAAGCTCGGCATTCCCGCCGATGAATCGCCCCTGGACAAAGACTTTTGGGACGGATGGCCACCCTGTGCTCTGCGCGAGATTAGTCATCATCTTCGCATTGTTGCCGATATTGATTGCCTTGTATGGCAATTTATTCTGCTTCAGAAAACGAACTGCATTACGACAGTGCGGACAGCCGTAGATCGTGAATAAAACGATTGGCGCTTCCCTGTGATGCATGCCCGGGATTGTACCACGCCGCCCACATTTCCACTCATTACCGCTCATGAAACTCGTTGATTTCCCACTTTTTTAACCCTGAGGCCGCTTTCGATGTGTGTCATGATGATTGCATGTCAGAGAGCCGAGCCGCCAAGATTCAGCATTTGCTGATCTCGAGACTCGAGAGGCAAATCGAGGGGCTGAAAAAGGAGAATGAAAATCTTCAAATTAAATTAGTCAAGAAGTCAAATGATTCTGCGGCGAAAATCTATCTCATGAGGAGCAGAGGAATGCTGCGCAGAGATCGATCATGCAGCTCGAACAAGACCTGGAACTCGAGCGGGCCCAGATGCGCCGGATCGAGCGGCTCACAAATCGTGGGCGAAAAAAGGGCTGAGGAACCGCCCATGGCGTAAAAGGCGCCATTCCTTGACGTGATAAACTCTGAGGTCTACGGTGATGTCAGCATGAAAAGCCATTATGAAATCCTTGGGGTTGAGAGATCTGCATCCCCCGAGGACATAAAAAAGGCCTACAGAAAGCTTGCCATGAAATGGCACCCAGACAGGAATCCTGGGGATAGCGAGGCTGAGGAGATGTTCAAACTCGTCGGCCTCGCAAACGGGGTTTTGAGCGATCCCGAGAAAAGGTCCGAGTACGACCTCGGATTCAATTCTCGGAGCGGTCGATTCGACCCCACAAACATCGACCCTACGCTTCTCGATCCAGATCAATTCCTCGAGACGTTCACAATGTTCTTCGGAGAATACCTTGATGAGAGGATTCCTGGAGGGATCAGAGCCCGCGTGAATAAGGCGGCAAGACAGTGCGAAGAAGAGAGCAAGACGCGAAAGAAGAAGCCCAAAAAGCGCAAAAAGGCAGCCTGCAAAAGCTGCAAGGATAAAGGGCGAATTACTCTCTATCAGGGCGGCTACAAGGTGTCTGTTGCATGCAACGCTTGCGCCCAGAAGAAGGCCAGCTAGCGGGCTGCTGCTGACCGTTCGGTCTGGTACAATGGTGCTGGGCCGAAATGACCGAAGTCAGAATCGTTCCTCGGGTCAAAACCGAGACAAAGACAATCCATACTCCGGTTTCGAGGTGTGGAGATAACTGGTTCAAACCAGTCAAAATTCGCGCGCCCTACAAAGGGACCGACGTGGCCTATCGAACGCTCCCATCACTTGGAGATCCTCTCCAGGTAGAGGGATTCGATGGGATTCTACTCGAGGAGATGCGCGGGGATCTAATCAGGATTTCGACATTCGTCAGTGCGAACTCCTCCGACCTCTCCGCAAAGCAGCACGGCAACATTCAAAGAATGATCGACCGCGCCTCGAGATACCTTCTGGATGCGACATCGATTATGGATGGATGGGCCAGCGGTTTCGGGACCATGAGCGTAGGTGCTATCCCTGCGTGGCCACTCGGTGGACAGCCAACCGCCCCGGTGAATAACCTCATGGAAGAGGGGCATTCGCGCGATCAAGCAAAATACAAAAAGCTGGTTAGGGCAGCGCTCAGAAATCTTCGCTGCGCAGAAGAGGTCGCAAAGAAGGCGACCATTCGCGCGCGCAATAAGATGCGCCGCAAGGGCCGCAGGTTCGCCGGACTTGCTGGGCCTACTGGCCCTACGCCCACACCTCTACCTGGTGAAACTCAGGAAGTGACAGTCCAGTTTCAAAGCATCCCGGCCTCAGAGGTTGAAGAATCTACGGAGATGGAACTGGATGATGGCGAACTCGAGGAGGGTGAAATCATTCTCGATGAGGAGGATGAGCCTTCTGCTCAAGATGAGATTCAAGAGGACGAGGACGAGGACGAGGACGAGGAGTCGGCGCCTACGCCTACCAAGAAGTCCAAGAAAAAAGACAACTCCCTGCTCCTTGTGGGGGCAGCAGCGCTCGGCATCATGGCGATGAAGGGACGATAGTTCGATGACGGACAGCTATAACCAATCAAACATCAATTATCAGGGCGCCGTAGCAGTCTCGACCCTGATATTCAATTCGAATCTCACTGAGCAAACGGATATCGCGTTCAACGATTGGAACGCGCTGCTCGGTAAGGCTCAAGAGATTCCTGGAATCAAGGACATCATCATCACTGGCAGCACAGCCAGTACGATTCCGCCTGGCACCTATGACATGACTGACATCCGGCTTGTTGGGGCGACAGCCTTCGCTGGCCTCAATGTTACGGATGCTGTACTCAACAATTTAGAGTACATCGAAAACCTGACTATGACGACCGGTGTGGGCGTCGCCAATACTGTGCCGACTTTCCAGCTAAGCTCTGGTTCGCTCACCGGAACACTGACGATGACTCGTGCGAATCTGGTGACCGGAGCGCTGGCTACTGTTCCGATGATGGATATAACCGCTGGAACCAGTCTACGTCTCAGCGCTACCGAGTCCTCATTCCTGTCGGCGAATGTGGCTGTGCCTGTGATTCACATTGACGCGACTCCGTCGTCGTTGGTCGCTTCAATTGCATCCGGAACGCCTGGCAACAACTGGGGCGGAGGCCCTGGTTCCCCAGCATTCGTGGTCGTCGATGCCGGCGGAGTATTCACTCTCGGTCTCGGCACTGGCGACATTTTCTGGGCGGCGAATCAGGCATTCGGCCCAACGATCATTTCGAGAATCGACGACTACGAGTCGGCCGTTGTTGCTGACTGGAGCGGCGTGGAGCCTGAGAACGTCAAAACGGCCCTTGACCGAATTGCTGCAGCAGTCGGGCCAATCGCTTAGCCAAGCTTTTTGAGCCGGTGCTTCATCGCGTTGGCGAACGGCCCTGCGGTCATGTTCGGATTTCGCGCGACCATGTCCTGACATTCTTGGAGCATTCGGTCGACGAGCTTTTTACGGATCTTCGATTCGTCCGGCTGGACTGCGCCCTTGACTGATTTTCTTCCAGCCTCAAATGCTCGCGCTCGAGCTGATTCGACATCGGAATAGGTGTAGGTCTTGTTTGGGTCAGCGGGAGAGGGGGCGGGGGTAGATTTCTGCATCCCCTCGGCGTACCCCCGGTTGAATCCATCGCGCTGGGCCTGCGCGATGCGAGCCTTACTTTGGGAGGCTAAGGCTAGAGCTTGCTGATGAGCCTGTACCAATTGATGCTGCTGCATCGATGCGATGCGCATTCCGTGCTGAAGCCCGCGCTCAAATATGGCCTGCTCCCAATCCGGCTGCTCCTGTTGCTGCCCGTGTTGCTGCCCGTGTTGCTGCCCGACCGGTCGCCCCGGATGGTACGGAGAGTGGCCGGCAATCGAGTGTCGGTATAGTCTGCGCTTACGCATCCTCACCTCTCGCTTTCCTGATGTGATTGGCCACGAAACGAATTACTCGAGGAGTAGAATTCACAGCTAATCTCATGCCGCCTCTAACATCTTCCGGATGAACCCGCTTTTCTCGGACTCGATTCACGAAACCCTCGGCGTCGATGAGCGCGTTGGTCTGCCCGGCATGGCCGTCGAGCATGTCTTTCGCCTTCCGGTACCCACGGGCTCCGCGTTTCGCTATCTGGGCGCCCCGGTAGATCCTTAGAATCCTGCGGGCTTGGTCGGCATCCATGGCCACACAGCATTGTACCATGCCCTTGACAGGCAGCCAGGGGTAGGGTCCAAAGACTTGTAGCGGACCCTACCGAGTGCTAGCTTCCGCCCCAGGATGGATACTGCCACCATGAAAAACGACCGCATGAATTTGGAGCCAGAATCGCTCCAGGACCTCCAAGTCTGCCTATATGACTGGCAGACCCACAACTTCGGAGAACAGGATAATGAACTGACCCTTCTCGGAATCTGTGAAGAATCCGGAGAACTGTGCCATGCCCAATTGAAACGGGAACAAAATATCAGGGGCACGGCAAAGGAACACGATCAGGAAATGCTCGACGCAATCGGGGATGTCATGATTTACACAATGAATTTCCTCAGTGGAAACGGAAAAAAGATCCCATCATTCACAGCTCGCACTGATGTCGAAAAGGCTTCCGAAGAGAATCAGAAGGTTGTGCGCCGAGCGATCTTAACCGTGTACAGGCTGGCCGCTAAGATTGTCGAGAAGCCCGATGACGAGGGGCGCTCTCGCCAATTGGTGCATCAACTGGTTTACCTCTGTGCTCTCAAAGGGTGGGACCTCGAGCGGGTGATTCGCGTCACCTGGGGCGTTGTGGGTCAACGGGACTTCCAGGAGTATCCCGACACTGGTATGCCTCCTGTCGAGCCCGCTGTCCAGGCCGCCGGATAGAGAAATCAGGGTCTGGCCCATCGAAGGCGCTCGTCTTAGGCGTGCGCCTTTTTCATTGGAGAAATATGGAAGTAAATGTAAAAATCAATATGGATAATATCCTTCGAGCATATTGGGAGGATAATTCGCAATACAACATCATCGACACTGAGACTGGCAAGAAGATCGACTTTCTCAAGATCGATCCCGAGGAAATAAATCTCGAGGATGTAGCGATCGGCCTATCCAATACCTGCCGATTTGCTGGGCAGCTAGACAGATTCTATTCAGTTGCTGAGCATTCGATTCTGGTATCGATGCTCGTGGAAAAGCTGATGCCGGTTGAGCTAAATGGCGTAATCGAGTCGGCATTTATGCATGATGCGGCGGAAGCCTATCTTGGTGACGTTCCAACGCCTCTGAAAGTTCTGTGCCCTGGATTCCGCAAGATTGAAGAGGCATTCGAATCGGCTGTCGGATGCAGATTCGGACTGACCATCGGTTTTAGGCATCCAATGATCAAGGAGGCTGACATGATGCTATTCGAGGCTGAGAGAGAGCTTTTCCGTGGCGTCCCAAAAGAGGACAGGATGCATACCCTTCCGGACGGCATAGAGATCAGAAATCTAGCTCCAAAAGAAGCGCTAAAAGAGTTCATGAAAAGAGCCGAGGTTCTAGGCATCAAAGAGCGCGATGTTACTTTCGCTACGATAACGCCGTGAGCTGATTTCGTGGTAGAATCTCCGCATGAAGCGGGGATTAATCTACCTCGATTACGCTGCAACCACGCCCGTCGACAAACAGGTCCTCGAGGCAATGGTTCCGTATTTTTGCGAGGTATTCTCCAATCCTTCCAGCAAGCACGCTTGCGGAAGGAAGGCCGCAAAGGCTGTCGAGAATTCCAGAAAAATGATGGCCGACCTCCTTGGGGCGAGAGATCCCTCGGAGGTCGTATTTACATCTGGGGCCTCAGAGGCGAACAACCTTGCCATCAAGGGATTCGCCGAAATATTCGAGGAGCCCAAGCATTTCATCACGACATCGATCGAACACAAGGCTGCGCTGCAGGCGATGGCCGACCTCGAGGAGTGGAGCCATCGAGTGACGATAGTGGCTCCTGGGAATGATGGAATCGTGAATCCGCAGGACATCCTTGATGCCATGGAGGACGATACGGTTCTCGTGTCATGCATGCTCGTCAATAACGAGATTGGAACCATTCAGCCAATCGACGATATTGGGGACATCTGTCACGAGCGAGGGGTCGCTTTCCACTGCGATGCAACGCAGGGGTTTGGGAAGCTGCCTGTTCGTGTTGGATCGAACATCGACATGCTCTCCCTGTCGGCGCATAAGTTCTACGGTCCCAAGGGTATCGGCGCGCTATATGTCGCCGACGAACTAGACATCAAGTGTCAGATTTCCGGTGGAGCACAAGAGAACGGTCGCCGTTCGGGAACTCTGAATGTCCCCGGAATCGTCGGGATGGCGGAGGCGGCCCGAATCACTTGTGGCCGAATGGCGGAAGAGTGGGACCGCCTCAAGAAGCTCGAGGACATCTTCCTGGGTCTGATTCGCAAGACGATTCCGATGACCTATCTGCAGGGGAACGCGGACTACAAGGTTCCGTGGATCAACAACATTTGTTTTTACGGAGCAGATGCAGGCCAAATCCGTGATGACCTGGGGCGTCGTGAGATATGCGTATCGAGAACGTCCGCATGCTCAAAATCAGGAGCTAAGAGTCATGTGCTCGAGGCTATTGGAACGAGAGAGGCGCTCGTGTCGGGCGCCGTGAGATTCTCGTTCGGTTCCAGGACCACCGAAAAGAAAATCAGGACAGCGGCAGCCGAGCTTCGAGATGTTGTTGCGAGCCTGCGATCGAAGGACATTTGAAGATGGCACGACCTCAATTCTCAGAACCCATATATCCGAGTCAACAGTCACCGTCCAGCACAGCGACTGCCAGCTGCGGAAGGAGTTGGGACAAGCCGTTCGAGATTCGCGCCCCGTACAAGAGTACGGATAAATACTCGAACATGCTTCCGCTTGTGTTTGTGGACCGAGAGGTCGCTTCGCATCACACGGAGGAGTCGCTACCGATTGTAATGGGCACTGAGTTTAGAGGCGCTCTGAACAACGCCATCATAGGCGCATGGGAAATCCTCGAAAATTACGACAGTGACGGGTATATCGACGCGGCAAATAAGGAAGCGATCAGCAAGCTAATTAAGCGCGCCGGGAAATACGTCGAGAGGGCTAATGAGATTAAGAAGTGGTGGGAAGACGAGTATCGTCCGGCCACAACAAAGCCGGTCTACGGGTGGCCGCTCGAGGATGACAGGATGCCGGGGTGCTTGGGGTTCTCACCTTCCACTGGAAAGCGCTGGATGGTCAACCAGGAGATCGAGTTCCCATGTCCAACAGATCAGGACAGGGAGAACCACGACCAAGACCGAGCTGCCTACCATAACCATTTGATCGCCGCCATGGTGAATGTTCGATGCGCCCAAGAGGCCGCGGCTGCTGTAGGTACCTACAACCGAAACAAGGAGTTCGCCGGAAACATTCCGGGTGGAATGAAGCTCGGACAGGCTAAGCCCAAGGTCAAGCTAACGCTTGCTTCCAAGGCTCCGACGACGGGCGATATTCCCGAGGATGAGCCTCCCGAGGATGAGCCTCCCGAGGATGAGCTTATCGTAGAGGATGAGCCCGAGTCGAAGCCGGCGAAGAAAAAGAAGAGCAACGCACTGCTACTGGTCGGGGCCGCTGGGCTTGGACTTCTCATGATGGGGAGAAAATAATGTTACCGCTACTAATCGGAGTTGCTGCGTTACTGCTTGTTGGTGGAAAGAAAAAGAAGCCATCCTCAAAGGGCAGTGGCAATGGCAGTGGGAATGGGAATGGGAATGGCAATGGGAATGTCGCTACCCTTGGAATGATCAAGGGGTCGGCTATCACTCAAGATGTCGGCGAGCCATGGGATCAATGCGATCCTCCAAGCGGATTCGGAAATTTCACCCACGCCGCATACGGCCTCGACGGGAAGTGCATGGTCTTTTGGGACGCAAGCACTCGAGATGTCGCTAGGGCTCATATCGAAGCTGAGATGGCGAAGCTGTCGGAAGCTGAACGAGCCGAAGCGTGTGGGCCAGGCGAGTGTGATCCAGATCCCTACGCCGCCGACCCAGAGCTTTTTTGCGAGTGGCAAGATAATCCCAAAAGCATCGAGGTAATCATCAGGGTCATCACCAAGATGTACCCTCAGTTGTCGGGCCAATCGTTTCCGATGCCTTATAGTGTAGGCGTCTCGTTCTTCCCAGCGACGGTTTGGACTTTTGTTAGCCAGACATTCCTGACTGATTTCTGCGGATTCAATAAGGTCACATAGTCATGATTATCGACTGGCAAAAAATAACGGATTCAAGTTTCCCGTTCGGTCCGGATATGTTCCGTGGCGAGATCGAGAACAGTCCCGACCAGACGTTCACATCTCTAATTCCTGACGTACGAGAGCTTCAAGAAATCTCTTTGGCCGACCCTGCGCTCGCAGCACAGATGGGTAGCTCGGATTTCACATCGGAGTTCAATGGGGCGTTTTCCTCGGGCCTGGAAAACAAGCTCAAACCGATGATGAATTACATCGGTGAGCTTGCGATGTCAGATACCATTCGTGGGACGCGCCAGACGCTTGGTCAAATGGTTCAGACCACGGGCATCACATCAGCTAATTTTCCTGATGTGATCACGATATTCCAGGAGTCCACGAGCGATATATCCAAAGCTTTCAAGGTCACTGACATGGTCATCGGGAGTGATATGTTCGGGAAAGCCATGGATGGAATCGGGGCGATCCCGGTTGTTGGATGGATAATCAAGGCCATCTACGAAATATCGAAGACCGTATCCGATATTGTCATCTCGAATAGGGACGCAAAGAACGAGGCTGCGAAGAGGGACCTAGCCAAGCGTCTATCAATTCCATTGGGGTCCACCCAGTTTGAGCCCTCGGCTAACGATCTTACGGCCAAGGCATTTTTCCGTAAGATTATGGATAATAAATGCCAGGACATCATCCGTCCCGCATACCATCTTACGGGAAACGTTAATTACGGCTTCGAGGCTGGGGGCGTATACAAGGATGAGGGCGACTCTATGGCCGCCGGCTGGATCGTCTATGGCGAAGCGTCCGGAAATATGGGTTTCGTTCCGGGCACGTCGAATATGACGAGGGCCCTGTTCTTCCCATCCGGGGTAAAGCGGTATCAAAACTCGCACATAAAGAATTGCGACCCTCAGGATATGCGGGATATGGCGTCGCTGTATCCTACCGCCCAAAATCTATGCACTGGATGGTGGTCCCAGGTCAATAAGCCTGGAGCATCCATGTTCTCTGTGCGACCCCTTGCCGTTCGAGCCGAGTGGGAGGAATACATCGAGAGGATGTACGCGCTGGCAGAGACGCTTATGTCAGGGTGGGCCTGCGCCCCGACTGGAACTCCATTTACGGACGAGTTCAAGTGTCTCTCCACGGAACTTACGGGGTACGGAAATAAGAAGAAAAAGGGGATGGGCTCGTGCAAGCACTCCGAGCGCGGAAAGACGATGACGATCCCAGGCACTTTCGGAGTGGCAGGCCATTGGGGATTCTACGCATACCTGTCCAGGTTGTACTTCGGAATTAAAGACATACACAACAAATCCAAGGGCGGAGTCGACCAGCTCCCTCGAGTTGGACCCCTTAGTTACACGAACCATAATGGTAGTAAATTTTACCATCATAACGCTATAGACTACTCCAAGTCCGTACCCATTGAATCCCTCAATGCGCTGTACGCCAACCAAAAGGCTACGCTGGAATCTATCCAGTGTATGTACGTTTCTGGGGAAGATGACGACCACGGAAATCGCGCTCGCTTTCCAGCCTTTTATGACTCAAGCCTCAAGAGCCTATGGAGAGCCTCGGTCATCGATGTTCTCGCAAGCGGAACTTGGGATAGGGTTTCGTTTCAAGATATGCCGGAGGGCGAAGCTAAGACAGCCTTTTACCAGAAGGCCGTCTCCAAGGGCGTTGAGGATGTAGAGAACTTCAATAGGCCGTGCGCACCCGGTGAAGATCCAGCAACATCAGGCTGTGGCATTCGCGGGATATCCAAGAGACACCTGCTATCTGCGGGTGCGAATATCCCTGACAATCCATCCTTACCCACAGCCCCCACCATGAATGGCGCTGTCCTTCAGGCTACGATTGCGAAGAGCCTCCGAAGACCCGGGGGTAGCGGCGGCAAAAAGTCGAGCAACTTGCCGCTTATTCTCGGCGCTGGGGCGCTCGCGTTGATGTTCATGAGGGGCCGAAAATGAATCCCGTACTTCTCATAGGCCTGGGCGCCGTCGCGTTGATGGCCACAGGGAAGAAGAAGTCGTCAAAATCCACCAGCAAAAAGCCGTGCCCTCCGCTTTCTCCTGGTGGTGGCCATATTGCTGGGTTCGATTACATCGAAATTGCCACTGGCGGGGCCAGCCTAAATGAGAGGCTGCCTATCATCATTCATTTTCACAGCCTAGGCTCCAAGCCTGAGAGCTTCATCAAGTACTACGATAATCTGCCACAAAAGGCTCGAGTCATCCTCCCAACCGGGCGGGAGAAGTTCGGGTCTGGGCCGGCTTGGTGGACGCTGAAATCCAGGACAGAGGACCAAGAGGGCCTCGCGCGAATGATGAGCGGCGAGGGGGCATCGATGGCTGAGTTCGTCAGAGAGGTGAACCGTTGCCTTGCCGGCGTAGGCAAGCCCATCATCACCGGACACTCGCAGGGCGGGATGATGACCTACGCCGTCGCGGCATCGGCGCCAGACGATGTGAAGGGCGCTGTGGCCGTCTCAGGCTGGCTCCCCACTTCGATGTGGCCGCAAAGCCTGCCCCCGACCTTCGCCATTCACGGTGAGGACGATCGGACCGTCAAATTCGCCCGCACCGAAGACTTCATTCAAAGAGCATCTGGAGCCGGGTTGCCAATCACGTGGATTCCTATCCCCGGAAGGGCTCACGGATTCAGCGCAGGCATCAAGGATGCTTGGAATGACTCGCTTCAGTCCTTCTTGCAAGGATAGTCTGACATGAAGAGTTCGGCACCATTAATCTTCGCTGCCGGAGCGGCCTTCCTGCTTCTCAGCAAGAAGAAAAAGAAGCCATCACCCTCGATATCGAAGGACAATTCGAAGAGCAACGAGAACAGGCCGCTCCCAGACCTAGAAGATTGGAAGGAAGTGTCCGAAATCCAAGGTGCGCTGCCTCCAGGCCATTACCTTGCCAACGACGGCGATTCCGTACTCCTCGAGGTCGGGATGGAATCCACCGGATCTATTGGCGGGATGTTCGCTGAGATCGACGGCGACATTGTCTTCGACATCTACGTTCCTTTGAAATCTGGATTCGAGATCGAATATCATCTAGAAGGCGTCCGCCTCAAGTTCATGCGCCCAGGTAGCTACAAAATGGTTGCAATGTCGTCAGAATCGAATCCTCCGATATGGTCATTCGAGGTTGAGGGATAGAAACATGAGCGAGATAGACCATTACGTCCCTCTTCTGCCGGCGACGGACCAACCCTACATCGTCACCGCAGATAAGGCGATATACCTGCTACGCACACCACCAGGCGCAGAGCATGTATTTCTATTTAACTCGGCCGGCGAACGTACGGACCTGTACTATTCTGGAATCGGAATAAAAAGACAGGGAGTGTTCGATACC
>Ga0114925_10001576_pt1 | contig 11326 bp, 13 predicted proteins | sample SumtaG_2_FD_87287 | JGI IMG/M metagenome (GOLD analysis project Ga0114925, IMG submission 87287) | Deep subsurface microbial communities from Indian Ocean to uncover new lineages of life (NeLLi) - Sumatra_00607 metaG | ecosystem: Environmental > Aquatic > Marine > Oceanic > Sediment | place...
AGCAGATATCATGATACCTCTCCAAAGCTTCGTCCAAAAAATCCACTTCTCGAAATACGCAATCATTTCTTTACCCATAGTTTCGGTTACTTGCTTGTAGTGTTGTTGTGTAAGTAATAAAGTCTCGTGCTGTTTAATAGCCAATTCCATTGCAGTACCAAGACCATCTACTTCTCCCCTAATCTTTTCCCAACTATCTAACATAGAGATCAAAGCTGGTGCACCACGCTTACCAAAGATTGAAAAGATAGCTGCGGTAGTCTTTGCACTCCTACCAGACTCTTTCCACTTCTGATTCATCTTGTCCATGACTTCCATAAGATTCAATGGTTTCTTGTCATCGAATGCAATACCAAATGCTTCCCTAACCTCATCAGATTTCTGCGCTATATTAATAACGGCAGACCTCAACATACGACCAGCACGACCACTACGAATCATTCTGGTTCCCATGTTACCAAGGATAACTGCTAGCTCTGAAAACTTTAATCCAGCTAGCTTGCCAGCCTGAGCAGACTGATTAAGACCTTGAACTAACTCGTTCATATCAATCTGGTTTCGTTTCCATACATAGGACAACGTACCAGATATCTTCATAAACTTTTCCGTCTCATTTGCTACGCCTGTAATACTATGCTTAAAGTTATTGTAAGCACCAGCGACAACCTTCGTGGTGTCAGTCATACCTGCTTCAGTAATAGTAGCAAGCTTCACAGTAGAAGCAACAGCAGACAATGCTTCGTCCGCAGTTAAACCAGCAGATGACAACTGGTACAGTGCCTCTCCGATGTCTTCAAAAGTAGCACCAGTTATTCTACCTACTTCCATAATAGTCTTTCTAACCTTCTTTAGTACCCTGTCATAATCCTTTACACCTCTGACCATAGTACGCATAGCTCTAGCTGATGCTCTATCAAGTTGCATCATCTGTTCATTGATATTAGTAAAGGCTTCCAAGATTCCCCACAAAAGACGTAACTGAGCAAACCATTTTATCCTACCCACGATACCGCCACTCATTGCGGATGCGCCTTGTCCAGCTTTCTTAGCTACCTTACCTGTCTGCTTAAGAAGTTGTAGATTTTGTGCAGTTAACTTAACCCCTCTTTTTCTTAACATGTTTAGCTGTTGATATAGTTTTATCTGTTCTTGTTTTGTAGCTCTACCTTGTCTAGCCAAACGAGCTAAATATTCTGCCTTCTCAAGAAGCTTACTATTAGCTTTCAGTTCTTTCATAGAGTTACTTATAACAGCAGGTTGTACTCTCTTAACATACTCGTGTTTAATTGATAAATGTTTCTTAGATAGTTCTAGATTTCTTTTGTTGACACCTTCGGCTTGCTTCAGCAAATGAACTAACTTTCGCTGAGCTGCAATGAAAGTTTCTTTGGTTGATACACCCTTCTTAGAACCTTCAGGGTCATCAACATAAGCGGCTTGGGCTGACTTGTATTTAGCTAACGCACCTCTAGTACCTGCACCGATACCGGTCATGGATTGAAATTTATCCATCTGCCCCTTACCGATAGCACCACCCTCACGTACTTGCTTCATAGCTTTACCCAATTGGGTAATGGCACCCTTCAGCCTAAGTGCTTTATTCTCAAGCTGAGAAAAACCTTTGATAAGTCTTTGCATGGTTTTCTTATTAAACTCTTCAAAATACTTACCGTCGAAAGACATGCGTGTCTTGCCAACGTCTTTTTGTATCTTCTTTAGCTGAGTTCTAAACCTTGCGGCTGAACCAGCTACATCGGAAAAGTCTAATACAATTGGTGCTCGTATGCCTTCCATTGTTGCCATTAGCTATAGTCACTCCTTTTTTATTGTACTACCTTGGGTACGCTTTTCAACGCCATCAGTTTCTCCAATGGGTTAGCCTTGCGCTTGGCTCTCTTCTTCACTACCTCTGGACTTATCATGTCGATGTACTTCTTCCAACCTGTTGTCTGCTTCGACGCTGATTGCTTATCTCCAACCTGCATAGTAGCAACAGCAACGTTGAACTCACGTATAGCTTCAGCATAAAACTCTTGGTTATCCATTTCAATTACATCTTCAAAGTATCTGGTAACCTTCTCTACTGAGTATACCCACAGTACATCGTGTTCCTTGTGTCCATGTGCAACCAACACGTTAACAACTCTCCTAAGAGCCTTCCTTGATTCTGTGTTAGTTTTCTTAGGACCTCTAGACTTGACTCTTCGTGGGTCTGCTGTAGTTAGTCGACTGTGTCGAAGAGTCCATACACGTTTTTTAATACACCCTCATTCTTTGCGATGATAACAAGAAACAGTTTTATAACTTCGTCAGCTTGCATCTCGTTCACATCCTCTTCGTCCAACCCTAGGGTCGCTTTGATAATGCCACCTGCCGCTGGAGCAATGATGGCAACTAGTCTCATTAAGTCACCAAACTCCTTATCAAAACTTTTAACTGCAAGTTCAGCTACCTCTGGGTCGATGTCTGGTGTAACACCTTTTTCCTCTGCTTCTTCAAGAGGAATCCCTACGTGTATAAAATACTGTTGTAGTGCTTGTCTATGAAACAATAGTTCAAAGCTTATACCTCTGTTCTCTAGGTCTTTAAACATGTTATCAACTAGATGTCCTACCTTTGCATACACTCCGAATGACCAAGGTGCAACAACGAAGTCACCTATTGATGTCGTTACTGTAACAGGACCCTCGGTAAGAACTACCTCGTCAGGTCTGTTATCTTTCAATTCATCAACGTGCTCTTCTTCTTTCTTTTTCTTTGCCATGAGTTTTCCTCCATCACTCCTAAAATATATATATGTGAAGGGGAGGGAAATTCCTCCCCATCACTTTCACCATTACGGATTAGTCAACATAGCCACTAGTAGCAGCAAAGTTCACATAACCATAAGGAGCAGCAGTACTATTGTGTGTGTAGTCTCCGTCATACAGAACATCTAACATCATATTCGCAGACATCCACTCTTCTGCCTCGAAGGACAATCCACCGTCAGACTTTAAAGCAGCCTTTGGTATCTTGTAAATCAAGTCTCTACCTACTGAGGTTGTAAAGACAACCTGGCAAGCGACTTCCTTCACAGGAGAAGCATTCACAATAAACGTTGGTGACGCTGAAACAGCCGCCTCACCATACATAAAGCGCATGATGTTAGTAGCGTTTATTTCGTCTAGAGTGAAGTTTACAGCGATAGCGTGCTGAGTACTAACAGTTTTATCACGCCTACGCTCACCATTAATACTAATGAAGTGGTCCAGATAAGTTACATCTGGAGTGATCTCAACGCTAGTCGTATTACCAACACAGAAATGTGTGTGGTAAGCAGCCGAAGCTATCTGCGCATCAATCGAAGCCAAGCCAGTAGTACCAGTAGTATTATGGATATAAATGTAAGCCATACCCACACTATAGTTGTCACTCTTAATAACTCCTGAATATGCCATCTAATTTCACCTCTCTGTTATTAGTTTGGCCTTACTTATTTTTTGCGTGTGTTCTTCTTAAGAACCTCATTGTAAAGATTCTCGATTATGTGTATATGGCGTTCCATAGATAACGTCTTACGAGCCTTGTCTACGTTCGCTTTAAGCTCTGGATAGAGATGACCGTATTTCTGCTCTACGTTTCCTATGTCTTCCGTCTTCTTGTGGTCGAGCACTACCCCATACTTCTCTAGTACTCTCACTTGTTCCGGTGCACCCATCGCTATGATAGGTAGCCCACACATAATATACTCATAGGCTTTATTCATGGTTGTTAGATTAGTTTGTGGCTGATCTAAGTCCTCATTGTTGAAGATGAGGGCACCCCATTTAAAGCCTAACATTTGTTTCATTAATGTATCGTAGTGAGTTGGCGGTCTTACAAAAGCACCTATGTCTTGATAAGCTTCGTATCCATCTATGTTGCCAATAAACATGTGGACTTCGTTACCCATCTCAACTAGTTTCTTAAAGTGACTGTATAAACTCCGATACTTGAAAGGAGTTTGCTGATCTTGCCAAGGGGGATTTGCTCCACCCTCGTATACAATACCCGACCTACCTGACTCGTCTTCTGGAGGGTACTCTACGATGTCGTCATTGCAGAAATGATACAACACAGCAGTAGGCATATCAAATTGATATAACTCTCTAGCAAACTTCTCTATCGGTTTCGATACGAAGATTGCTGCGTCTGCTCGTTGGAACACTCTGATCTCGTCCAAGTTTGCCGCATTTAGTCTAACAGAATCTAAGTCATGGCAATCATGCACAAGGTTCTTGCAACCAACATTGTGCGCAACTACTAACATCCAATCAGGTTCATTCGCTACCTGAATGATGTCATACCAATCTTTAACATCCTCTAATATTGCTCGGTACTGGTCTCTGGTATGGTAGAACAGAATACGATCATACGATTCTGTACCATAAGAAACCCTATTCGTTAATGCGTCTACTTGATAACCTTTCTTCTTTAACGCTCTGCATTGCTTAACATTCCGAATGCAGAAGTGGTGACCGATGTGTAGTATCCTAATCGGTTCGCCATTTTTCTTTGTGCAAAGAGCTTGTCTCCTACCCATTGTTCTCTCCTTTAGCTAACTGTATACTTGATATGCATGAAGTCAAAGTTACATACATATACTGGATAATCTTCTTCATCCCATTTCAAAAACATTGGTGAAGACTGTATAGCAAAACACTTCATTGGGATGTTTGAACCCAACTCATTGTTCTGATGTAATTCATTAATGATAGCCTGAGTAACTTTGTATCCCTTTGCTACACCGCTTGCCTTCACTCTAACTTGCATTGACGGATACTGAGCATTCCTATGTGCTGTGTCAGGCTTTCCTCCACCGTAAGGAATAAGCGTCACACTGTTGTTAGGGGTGGCTGGTTCCATTATATAAAATAGATTACTGTTCTCTACGAACTGAGTTGCCCCAAAGTTAGTGAGAACTGCATTAGTACTAGCTAACCCTAAAAAATGTGTACCTAAATCTTCTATCAAACTCGGCATTAGATTGCCCTCCTTCTTGCACGTGTACCGTGTCTTTTATTGTATGCTCTTATTGCTTCTACTAATCCTCTTCTTAGCTCACTTGGGATACTTGACTTGTGTAGCTTGAAAGCGTTCTCCAAGTACTTAGGTCCAGTTCCAAAATGAGTGGCATGCCATTGTCCTACATTCGTATCTGTCTTTGGTCTCCTGACATACCTAAGTAGTTCCTCGTGCGCCCACAGTGCTAAGTCTCTACCTTTAATTTGCTTGTCAAAGATTATTGACATCTCCATGATAGCGGCACCCTTTGATATATAATCCTTTAAGATAACAACCTGTGGGGTTTCTGTGTTGCCAGTACCTTCTTCAACCTTTACGTAAGTATCCATGCCTGTTACTGCACCTGCTGTCAGTCTAACTTCTCCACTTTCCCGAAGCTCGCCCGATTCATACGGGCATCTCTTAGCAGCATCTTCAAGTATCACAGCGGCAATCTGTATCAATCGTCTTGAGATATACTTTGTAGCTAGGAAGTAAAAACTCCGTCTGCTTTTTATCCCAACTATACTCTTAACGTATTCATTAATATCTTTGTTCATAATCTGTTGTGCTACTTTACGAGACCTGTTGTACGCATACTTTGCATTCAAGCCTTCGCCAGCCATTATGTTCTCTGCCTCAGTGTCAACTTTAAATGATCTACATTGCCGAATAGATCGTACTCATGGAATACTTTAACTACCATGTAGTTCACACTCAGGTACGTGACGATGTCGTCAGGCTGTACAGCATACTGCGGACCTATGTACGCTAGTGCATCAACTCGTTCGTCCTCTGCTACGCCTCGTGTACGAGATGTATCAAAGACAAACCTAGTGTCTACATTAGTATACAACGCACCGGGGGTTAGGTCTCCCCACTTGTCTCTGGTGTTTCTTTGTATTGCTGATATTGTTTGATGAAAGAATATCTCGCCTGTACCTACCATTCAACTCACTCCTTATGCGTTTTTAGCATCCTCTTGATCTGAACCAATACCATCTTTTAGATAATGGAAATCTAAATCTAGAAGTAATGCATCGGCTCCATATGTATCCTCACTATGTGTAACGTTACGTGTTAAAGATAGAACAAAATGACTACCTATTGTTTTGCCTGAACCTGATATATCTGCAAATTCATTGTCTATAATTTGTAGGTCTGAGGCGGCAGTACCCGTTACTCCTAGTGTAGCTACACTAGTAAGCTGATCTTCCCTGTTCACCCATGCATACTCAAGTACCCAACGTACTCCACCCGCTGAATCGTCGGAACCCATCCATGAAATATGGTTATGTATATCTGTACCTTCTTTCCAACTGTGAGGCAGAGTTACCTCTGCTGATACCCATTCAGATGAAGTATTGTCAAATCCCAATGTCTGTATTTTACCTATGCCTATATCAACTGTATCTGGTTTAGAAGTTCCTGGGTTAATCTGCACAGCGGCAGCATTAATATCTATACTATCCCAAATGTCAATTCCTGTGAAACGTATACCTGATCTCTGACTTATTGTAACATTACTAGCAGCATTACCTACATATAACCTAGTAGCTAGTTCATAGTACCCACCTGTGTTCCACGATAATACCTGTCCAGAAATCGAAGCTGGTGTACTAGCAACTAACGACATATGTTCAAGTTGTGGATGTACATTAGGACTAATGAATATTATACCACTATCAGCATTAGAAGTTATAATGTGTCCTACATGGCAAACATACCTATCTGCTTCAGGCATTGAATTCCTATAACCGCCAGGAGTTGCCGCTATGTATAATGAGTCACCTGCTGTCCAAGCAGATGTATCAAGATCACGGACAAGACCATGAACAGTTACATAACCATTAGCATTTATATCTATGTCTTCAGTTGCCATACCTATAACATGAGAGGGGTCATGTACGTCATTCTGTGTTAGAGCTACTGTAGGTCTTCCACCCTGTGCACCAGAAAGATACACGACATCACCATCAGCTATATTTGTAGCTATTTTGTTTACTACTCTTATGACAGATTCCTGCCCAACCTGTAAAACAACATTACCACCAGCAAGTCCGTACTCCATAGTACCGTCAACACTATTCCATCGTACTTGTCCTTCTATAGCAGAATCTTGAGGATAGTCAATGTCAAGTTGGATAGTCTGTACTGACAATGATGCTGTTTGTATGTTAGTGATACTAGCCGTAATTTCGCCATGCTCACGAAAGTCTGATCTTAAATGTGTTGAACCCACTTAACTCACCTACTTTATTTATTTTTTTCTTGCTACACATCTTATGTTATTATAAATTCCTTTGAATTCATCATCTATTAATGTTCTTGAACACTCAGCGTTTTCCAGCAACAGAACCTCGAATCCTGTGAAGTTCATTATCATGTCTAAGGATTCCAATGTATAATGTGTTAGGTGTTGTGGAAGATCATAGTTCTTTTCAACAAAGTATTCTTGCCACCTCGGTACAACTATGTACAACAAACCATCTTCCGCAAGTACATGACGCAACACTCTTAGTTCAGTCTGTGGATACATGAAGTGTTCTAATGTGTGTCTCATAGAGATTACACTGAAAGAAGCTTCTTGGTACATAGTGCTGTGTACATGCCCAAGTACTGCTGGTATGTCTAACTCTTTTAACACATACATACACGGCTTGCTTAGGTCTTGTCCTGCTACTACCCATCCACGTTCTCTTGCGTACACCAGTAAGTCTCCACCACATGCTCCTATGTCTAGTAAGTTTCCTACGTCAGTGTAGGACTCTATTACATCTAAGTCATAGTTGTTCAACAGTGGTCGTCTAACCCAATCATCCTTACGTATCTTAGGGTTAATAAGAAACCCTGGTAGAAAGTTCTCGTACCATGCGGAAGTTACTAAGTCACTAAGACGTATGTAATTATATATAGTACCGCAGCATAAACACTGACCTACACATCCTGCTCTACTTTTATGTACAGAGAAAACAGGTTTCTCGTAACAGATAGGACAACTAATAGATACAAAGAGTTCTCCTTTTTTTTCTTCAAAATCAATTATCGTTTGTAGTTCTGCTTCTGCTCTAGGTAAGTTGTAATCGTACAACTTGTCACCGTAGTACTTCTCCATTAGATTCTCTATCATAAATACCTCTGTACGTATTCTGTAGTTAGATCGTACGCAAGCAACTCTTTACGCACAGTAGTCATTCGTTCAATCGCATTAAGCTTTCTTTCTATTTCTTTCTCGTTGAGAGTGTGCACCCAACTTACTTTACCTTTGGGCTTGTACACTAGTTTCTTCGCATTAGTATTAACAGATTGACAAATTTGGAACAAGCGTTGGTCTCCGTTATTCATAAAGTAGAAGTGCGTGAAAGGAGAAACAGCAAGCAGTAGTTGTAACTTCAGTGTGATTAGGTCGTAGTCTAAATGATACACGCTCTGGTTCATAGTATACAACTGCTTAACTCCAAATATCTTATGCGCCTTCTCTAGCTCAAACTTTCTCTGTACTGTCATTGCTTCCAAGCAGAACTTGTATGGTGAGTCTTCTTCCATACCATTCGCTATAATCATCATCACTGTTCCGCTATCAAGCACACTCGAAGCATGTAAGATCGCTGAGTATCTTCGTGGTGATAGTACTAGTTTGTACATTACGCTCTCCCGTATTTCATTGTCTTCCTTGTGAATCGTCCTAATAATCGTCTTGCTTTCAAACATATCTTTCTACCTGGGATGGTGCTATCTGGGTTCTTGAAAGACATACCCAAATCACCAGTACGTACGTACCCTATCCCAGAATAGTTATAGTCTCCATAATTATAATATCTATTCTCTGCAATAGCAAGGGCTTGTTCACATTGCGCCCACTTAACCTGTGGTGGTATCGGGTCAAATACAATATAAGTATCTGACGCTGCTACCATCTGATTGAATGGCGAGGATACAACGATCTCTCCAAACTTCCCATCAATGGAAGCATTAGATGAAGAGATGTATCTAGATTGTCCTCTGTTAAGTCCATTGTCCATTACCACGGTTCCATACTTGAAATAGTTTTCAGGTATTGCGTTGTAAGTCGAACTATAGAGATTCAATCCTCTAACTGTAAACGCAGTAGCGGAAGCAACCATGCTAGCCGTACCTGTCCTTATTTTGTTAGTGTGCCTTGGGAAGGAGAGGAACTGCGTAGGGTAATACTTCTTATCTTTATAGTTAAGTAACTCTAAGTCATGCGCTCCCTGAATCAACACCTGCTCTTGCTGTGTAGCATTCAGGTTAGACCAATAACTTATGCCAGTATAATGCCTGTCAAAGTATTGACTAGCTTCTACTCTCGTCACATAACTGTTAGCGTAGTGATCTCCTGCCTTTGGATTTAGTAAATAATCAGCCATTCATTTCACTTCCTTATACTTTTATGTACAACTCTAACGGAGTATCATGTAGAGGTATTACCCACTCAGGCGGTGTTACTAAGAATACAGCCGTAGTCGGTATCCCCAACGCTCCAGCAGCGTGTAGGATGAATGAGTCGGCACAAAGTACCTTATCACATCTACTCAGAATCTCCATCTCTAGTGGTATGTTACCTATGGGTAGCTTCAATGCTGGAAGTGTATCGCTACCATACTCAATTACTCCTGAAGGGGCATATGAACCTAACAACCGCAACACCAACTCTTCTGGTAAATCCTTTGGGGGATTACCTGCCTTACTCGAAATAAAGGTGAGGGGCTTATGCGAACCTTCTAAAAACTTGTCTGCTTCTGCTTTAATCTTCTTCGTTGACCTTGGGTATATATTAGTTTGGTAATCCGTAACTGTAACTCCTAACTCGTGAGCAGCTCTATGAATTTTGTGTAGGATTCCCAAGCCCGGTGATAGAGTTAATTCTATAACTTTTTCGTAACCAAATTGATTAGCATATCCTAACGCTTCATTCATAACTTCTTCTCTGCCCAACTCTACGTCAGCATAATCGTTCCACACATCGCTGACGGTGTGAAAGCCTTTTATATATGGACACTTCGCCAGAAGGTCATGTACTGGTAAGCGTGCCAAGTGAGCAAGATAAAGGTCTTCGTCTTTATTCTGTTTCTTGTAGGCTTTCAGCGCAGGGGTTATAATGATGTTGTCACCTAACCCATGCCATGATACTATCAGAGTTTTCATTACACACTCCTTATATCTTTGCAATACTACATATCTGTTTAATCACATTATCCCAAGTGTGAGTATTGACAACCTTATCTAAGATGTTCTTTGAGATAGCTTGTCGTTCCTCTGCTTTGTCTTGTTTTATGTAATAGTCCATTACCTGTAACAATGATTCTTCATCGCTAAAGTAAACCAAGTCTTGCTGGTGTGTGAAGTACTTGTCTAATCCTGGGGCATGCTTGTGAAAAACGAAACTACCACATGCACCATATCTAAACACTCTATCAGAGAAGTACTCTTGTGTGTCGTACTCAGCACTCAAGGCTAACATCGCCTTCGCACCAGAACACACCATGTTAAATTGATGTCCATGAATCTCTTCGTTAAATCCTTGACCATATGCTTTTACGTTATATCCTGCGTCTACTAAAACTTTAAGATAGTGTAACCTCTCTTGATTCGACGAACCAATGAATGCAATGTCACACTGAAACTCTGGTATCACTATGGTAGGTCGATAGACAACTTGGTCTATACCTTCCATGATATGAAACATTCCTTCAGCAGTTCCTATCTTCTTCTTCACATAATTAAGTACTCCTAACCCTGTGAATGAAGAGAAGGTAGCTAACTGTGCATGCTGTATACACTCAGGAACTTTACTCAGAGTATTTATACCATCCATAAACCAGAACCAGCTTTTCACTATATCGTTCTGACTACACCTACCTATAACCATAGAGTCAATACCGTTAAACTTAGAGTACAACATAAGCTTTGGATTGTCTTTAGATAACTTGAAAAGAAGATGGTTCAATGTGTTAGGACCATACTTCTCCATAATAGTTCTGTAGTTAACTGGTATAACATTAAATCCTGCCTTCTCAAACGCTTTAGCCATGTATAAGTTTGTGCTCCCAGGTTGGTCAAGAACTCCGACGAGTACTATGTTACCCCTGTGGTTTCCCATAAATAATCTCCTGTCTCATTTGTTCTGCTGAGATGTTGTATAGGTTAATATCGTCTTTCACTAAACTATACATAACACTCTTATCTACAGTCTGACAATCTCGATATGTCTGACCGACAACCTCATCAGCTTCACGCAAGGCGTTATAGAAAGCGTTTATGTCGTTAAGCATAATCTCAG
>Ga0114925_10001578_pt1 | contig 11324 bp, 9 predicted proteins | sample SumtaG_2_FD_87287 | JGI IMG/M metagenome (GOLD analysis project Ga0114925, IMG submission 87287) | Deep subsurface microbial communities from Indian Ocean to uncover new lineages of life (NeLLi) - Sumatra_00607 metaG | ecosystem: Environmental > Aquatic > Marine > Oceanic > Sediment | place...
ACTCGAGAGCCAAAAGTTCGCTACCTTCTACGCCCAAGGGGGCAAAGCCCTGATCCTTGAGGGATTGCACGGCGAGGAGTACGGGCGCGAATATCTTCCTCTAACATTGGGCCCCTCCTCCGTCGTGCGGGACTTATCGTATGCCGAGGAGCTCGAACGGCGCGGGTTGATCAAGATCGATCACCAGGAAACCGCACAGCCAGGCGGGCTCGCCATGGGCCCGGTAGCCTGGCGCCCGTCCGAGATTCCGAAGGGATTCTTGACGCGGGCACAGGCGATAGAGAAGCGGAACAAAAAGAAAGACGCCGCGCGTACACAGGAGGGCAGGCTCATGGTTTTGGCCTACACCGGAGCGCCCCCACGGGGCGACGACAAGGCCATAACCTTGGGCGAACTGAAACAGATCTGGGGTATGCACGCCGGAGCGAGCGGCGGCCAGGCGGTGCGCGAACTCGAACAGCGCAAAGCCAAGTGGATCGCTATCGGCGACTTCTGCAAGCAGCGCAAAGAGCACGGGCTCTCACTCACGTTCTGCCCGGCCTTCATCACGAAGGACAAGGGCGACTGCCCGCCGATGACTGCCGGCCTGACACCGGCCGGCAAGATCAAGAAGCAGACCGCGCTAGCCCTCTGCGAAGCCGGTAGAGATCCTCAGTATTTCCCTTGGGCTGCAGGTGGGGGGAGCGCGCAGGCCATGCGTGAGGCCGACCGCCGCTTTGAGCAGGCCAAGCGCCGCAAGGGCGGGATCAAATCCACGGTTCCCGCGTCGATCCCCGGCGTCCTGTGGTTCGATACGCAGGCGACTATCGTGCGCGAGCTCGTGCCTATGGGTATCGTCGCGGACGCAAAACACCCCTCCGTGCCGATGAACGTCGAGGCCGCGCCGCCGGCAGTGACCGGCAAGGGCGCATACGCCGATCAACTCACGCCTATCACCTTGGTCCGCGGCGCCGACGACCGGCCGGTAGTGCCTGCCGTGCAGGTCGCGGGCAGGCTGCTCAGTCTGGAGGATTTCGTCTCCAAGGTAGCCAAGGGCGATTACCGGGTGTACCTGGGCAGTGTACCTTACGCTGCTATGGCCGCACTGAGTAAGGCCGTCGGAATCAAAGAGCAAGCGGCGCTCGATATGGCCGGCTGGAATCTCGACACCTATGAAGAAGCGACCGTGAAGGGAACCCGGGTGTACTGGTTGCCCACACAGTCGGGATCCGTCGGGCCTGTGGGAGCAGACGGCGAGCCGCCCAAAAAGGCCATCCTGAACGCCTGGCGAAAGGCACACGGCACCTCGGGGGTGTTAAAACTCAGAGCGTGGCCGGATGGAACGAGCGCCCAAGACACGATCCAAGTAGCGGTCGCCACCTCTCCCCCTTCGCCTACCAAGTTTGCCTGGATAGCCTATCAGCCGGGCACAGGGAGATTCTGGGCAACCGATAGGCCTGATCTCGGGTGGGGACCGTCCAAACAGAAGATGTCCCCGACCCCCAAGCGGGTCACAGGCTCCGGGCACCAGCAAGGGACGTGGGAGGACTTCGGCAACGTGTTCGCGCACAGTGCGCGCAAATGGGTTAAGGAGGCCAAACCGTCCCAGACCTTCCACGTCAGCGGCCCATGGCTCGGCCAGGTGTGGCCTAGCGACTACCCAAAGGGACGGGTCGAGTTCGACAAGCCCACCGGCGGGACGGTGGACCAGGAACGCCTAGCCAAAGAGCTGGGCCAAGCAATCCAGTACGACATGGAGGGTTTCCCAAATAGCGAGTTCGCTAGGACCTGGAACAAGACCTACGCATCGCGGGTGCGCTGGGCCGAGCGCCACTTCAAGGCCGAAGCGAAGCAAGAAAAGGCCCGGGTAAAAGCGCACGAGCGCGCCAAGAAGGCCCAGATAGTCGAGACCAAAAAGGACGAAAAGGTATTCGCTAAGAAGTGGGACAAAGAGATCGCCAAGACCAAAAAGAAGATCGCCAAAGAGGCGAAGGCTGAGGCCCCGAAAAAGGCGCCCAAGAAAAAGGCAGCTCCGAAAGCAGCCGCCGAACTCGAGCGCCAGGTCTCACAGAAGATCAAGGCCGCGGCAAAGGCCAAGGCCAAGGCCAAGGCCCCGAAGACCGCGGCCGAGCTCGAGCGCGAGGTAGGCAAGGACCTGCACACCCGGCCACAGCCTAGACGACCCGCTAAAGGTCGCCAGCTGCCTCCGGTGAAATATAACTGGCGTAAGCTGCTCGCGTCGGGGGGTTGGGTCACCGAGCGCCGCGACACGCGCGGGGGGGGCGGGGCTAGCAAAAAGCGCCTGTGGGTCACGAGCGGACGGGCCGACGTACTCGGGGGCGGCTACGACCTGGCTCTTCTGCATTCTTCTGCGCGGGCCACTAACGCAGCCGGGCAAAAGGCCATGCGCGCGCTTGGTGATCAACTGCTACTCGCGCTGCGCGACAGCGGACCTATAAGCCTGCACGGGCTCACGCGTCGGATGTACGGGTCTCACGACCTGTCCGCCCCTGATCGTAGCCGCTTGGCTGAGGCAGCGTCCGATCTAATAGCTACCGGAGCCATCACTCACCGCGTGGTCGAGGGCAAAAACGGCCCGTATATCCAGCTCTGGAACGACCAGTACGAGATGGGCGCGCGTGGCGTCAAGCTTCCGCGCCGGGAAGGACGAAGCGAATACGCCGGAGGGGGAGATAGTAAGGGCGTCCGAGATCGCGCCATCAAGGTGATCAAGCGCGTAGGCTGGCGTGGCCACACCGAAGAGGAACTCGTGGGCGGTTTCTATAACGATGTAATCTCCCGATACCTCGGCGCGGCGCAGAAGGCCGATCCAAAGAACAGGACCAGGCGCGGGCGGGACCTTATGACGCGCACCGCCGTCGGCGCTCTCGCCGACCTGATCGCCTTCGGCGGCCGTGCCGATGCGCGCGCCAGCTGGTCCGGCTGGAAACCGGCCAGCAAGGACGAGATGTTCATTCGCCAGTGGGTGCTTGACCGCCTGGACGGGAAGAAGATGGCGGCTGTGCCCAAGGCCAGTGCTGGGCAGAAGGAATCACATACCGAGACGGCGATGAGACGTGCGAAGTTCGGCGCGAAGCCCTCCGCAAAGAAGGCGCCCGCGCGAGCCCCGAAGCGGGCCAAGCCCAAGGCGAGACCGAAGACCGCGGCCGAGCTCGAGCGAGAGACAAAGCGTGCTATCGCTCTAGTCGCGGCGCCGGTGAAGGCCGCCAAGAAGTCTGCGCCCAAGCGAACTACCCAGAAGAAGCCGGCTAAATCTGATGGCCGGCGCGGTCGGTACGCGGTAGTCAAAGGAAACCCCGGCGGCAAGGTCAAAGCCACCGCCACGAACCGAGGGCCACTCATCAGCACCCACCGCAGTCGCGCCGCCGCGGTGGCCGCCGCCAAAACGTGGGTAGCCAAAGACCAACTCGAGCGAATCATCAAGACCTCGAGTTCTCCCGGGGTGACGCGCGTTGGCGCTGGCCGGGAGCATTCCGAAGCCATGGTGTTCCACGACCTCACGAACCTTGAGGCTCTCGTGAGCCTGCTCGTGCCACGTGTCCAGCGCCGCCAGATGGCCAGGCAGGGATCCATCCACGGCGACAGCTACGAGGCGATCGAACTCGGGCTGGTCAAACTATGCAACGTGGATCTGGGTGCTCGGATCAAGGTCGCCAAGGCGAAGAAAAAGGCCGCAGCACCAAAACGGTCCCGGCCCAAGCGCGCCCCGCGGACCCAAGCGCAGGTGCAGGCCGAGGTAAACCGCGCTATCGCTCGCGCAATGCACTGATACATGGGAACCTTGGCCATGGCGCTCAACGTCAAAGATACCCACGGCCCAAAGCTGGCCCTGCAATTTAGGGCCGGGGGCAAGGAAACACGCGCGGCGATGGAGGCCACGGGCGACGCCTACATGGGTGCGGGCTCGGGGGCCGCGTACACACTTGGACTGTCCGGCGCGAACAAGGCGCTCGAGGCCCTCGGGCTCCCCGCCACCACGGGCGCGAGCGAAGATCTGCGCGAATCCCTGGCGTCTGCGACTATGGAGGGCGACCAAGCCCGGGGGGTGTACGAGTACGAGTACGACGAAGAGCCCTACGACCTCATCGAGATCGAATGGGCGCTCGTGCCGGCCACCAAGAAGAAGGCCACCAAGAAGAAGGCCACCAAGAGCAAGAATCCGATGGCGCTGCGCGTGACCAAGACCGGCGCGAACCGCTGGACCTGGGAGCACGTGGACAAGAAGACCGGGAAGGTCAAGAAGAGCGGGAACTCGAAGACCAAGGCCGGCGCCGTCGAGGCGGGCCAGAAGGCCATCCCGCGCGGCGAGTGGTACTCGTCGCACATCGGTAGCGCCAGCGACTACAAGCCCGCCAAGAAGAAGGCCACCAAGAAGAAGGCCACCAAGAAGAAGGCCACCAAGAAGAAGGCCACCGAGCTCACGGACTACCAAATTGAAGCACTGGGCCGGATGCACGACGATTACCGCTACGGGCTCCAGAACAGCGACACTTTTCTGCGGGAGCACGCAGCGGCCGACTTCACCGCCGGGGAGCCAGGGTTCGAAGAGATCGAGCAACTGGAGACGAGGGGTCTGTTATTCGCCCGTGGCGAAGACACCTCTTTCGGGGAGCGGCGCCTCACAATGGTCATCACCGACGCCGGCATGAGCGCCTACGAGGACGCCAGGGAGGCGAGGAGCGCGGCCAAGAAGAAGGCCGCCCGTGCCAAGAAAAAGGCCGCCAAGAAGACGGCGCCAAATAGCGCGCAAATGAAAACGCTCAAAGCGGCTGCCGCAGCATTCCGCAAAACGCATAGCGGCGTATCTAGCCACAAGCGCACCACAAAGGAGGCGGGCCACATGGCGGCGATGGGAGAGATGGGCCTCGTGCGCGAGAGTTTGTCCACGATCACCCCCGGTTTTCGTACCTTTCAGATCCTGAACACCGGGGTGGCGCTCGCGGAGAAGGCCGTCAAGAAGAAGGGCACCAAAAGCTCGGTCAAGCTCACCGGGCTCAAGAAGGCGTTCCTCGAGGCCGTCCCTAAGAAGTCCGGAAGCGTCGTCGGGACCGTTTGGAGCAACATCCAGATGGAGCGGATGAAGGGCGTGTCCCTCCCCATGCGCCGTGCCGCGGTCCCGAAGCTCAAGGCGGCCATGACCAAGGCCCTCGACGAGCTCGTCGAATCGGGCAAGCTCGTGCGCACCCCCCACCGCGACGGCACGATCAACCCGTTCAACCAGATTCACCATCCCAAGAAGGGCAAGAAGCGCAACCCGGCCGGTCACACCGTGAGCGGGCAAGGCAGGGTCGACGCGGCGCTCCTCGAGTTCGCTAGCGGCCGGCGCCCGGCTGACATGAACGGCCTTATCGACATGGGCTATATGGAGCACAAGCACGGGACGGGCATGGTGCTGTCCCTCAAGGGCCGAAAGAGGCTCGGCCAGATCAAGAAGAGCGGTATTGGGGTCGTCAAGAAGGCCACCAAGAAGACGCCCAGCGCGAAGCGCCCCAAGACACGCGGCGAGACCCTGACTCGGCCGACGGGCTGGCGTCGCGGAACCCGCGGCGGCCCGGTAGGGGCCGGCGCGCATGGGCGCGCAGTCGCGAGGCGAAACCCCCAAGACGGCACACCGCAACGCGCCTACATCTCCGTACAGGGATCTGATCCCGGCGAACCCGGCACCAACTGGTATGCGTCGCTCCAGGGAGTCGTCGACCGCCCGCTCGACAAGACCTTCGCCGCCCGCCCGCACATGCGGAGTATGGGGGAGGCCATGCGCTGGGCCGAGCGCGAGGCCGTGGCCCACGGGTGGCGCCTGGACGCAAAGAAGAGGACGGGCGAGAAGAAGGCGCCCCCGTCCAAAACGAAGTCCACAAAGAAGAACGGCTCGTGCACCTACAGTGCGGCTCTCCCTGAGTATTGCATCGAGGTAGTCGGCGAGAACGAAACGCAGGCCAGGTCGATCAGAGACACCCTCAGGCGGGGAATTGAGGCAGCGGCGGATATCTGCCGTATGCGTCCGCCTGTATGCCGCGGCAACCTAGGGCTCACCCGGGACCGGATGCCCCAGATCACCGGCGACGCCAACATGCGCGAGATGCTCGAGAGCGACGACAGGCTAGATAGGGCCAAGGCTCGAGCCATCGGCCAAGCCGGCGGCAAGAAGTCCAACCACCAGACCATCCAGCAGCAATTCCTCGATTGGCTCGAGACCAAGGGAGTCCGGACCAAGCGCGAGCGTGTGCGGGTCGGCGAGCTCATGGCCACGCAGAGCGAGATCAAGGCAGCCAAGGCCTACTCGATGGCGAACGCCCATTTGCGCGGCGACTTCCCGACCATCGACAAGCAGATCGTGATCTCCAAAGATGGCTACATCCTCGATGGTCACCACCGCTGGGCCGCTCTGCTCACCCTCGACCCGGGCCGCTGGATGAGCGTGCTGCGTGTGGGGCTCCCCATGTCCCAGGCGCGCAACGGTGGGCCCACGCTCCTGGGAGAGGCTGCAGCCTTCCCTGGCGTCTACACCGCCAACTTTACCGGCGAGCCTCTGACCGAGGCAGCTCAACGCAGGTACAAGCGAGACCATAAATCCCAACTGGGTCCGCAGCGCAAGGCCACGAAGGCGAAGTCTCCCTCCCTATCCTGCGCCGAACTCGAGCGGGCGACGAAAGCGAAAATAGCGAAACTGTGATCCGGCGGCGCACGACTCTGAGCATCCACCGAGTGATCGGGCCCCCGGCTTCGACACCCGTCGTGCCCACGGCCGCGGAGCCCGTCGGTGCGCCGTGTCTCGTCGCTGGGCTGATAGCGGCGTCGCCCACCCCCGGGCGGTTCTACGCCGTGGCTCCGCCGGATACATTTAGCGATATCTCCCGCCGGGCGCTCGACGCCTATCAGCGTGGGCTAGGCAGCGGCGGGACCGCCCGCCTCACCTACATGCACTGCGCGGCGGCAGGCCGTCGGTGGAACCTGCGCCACTACGGGAGCCCCCGGACCTCCCGCGCGTATAGCGAGAGTCTGCTGGTGGACGGGTACGGCATCGCAGCAGGGTTCGAGGCGTGGAATCCCGACGCGCGGGAGGCACTGCGTGGGGGCACCTGGCCACACCGGGCGATCGACGACGACGGGGAGCGCATCAGGGGCCTAGGCACTCACCGCGGTCTGATCTGGCTGCCTATCATCGAGGGGTGGCGCCAAGCCGCCGGGATCTGGATCCCCGTCTGCGACGAGTACGACCCGCCTGCTTTGCTCCTCGACGCTCTCTACTCCCCTGGGTAGTCCACCGCCAGGTGGCAGCCCGGCTCGGGCCCAGCTTGCACCAGCTCGTGGTAGTCTAGGGCATGGCCAAGCTCACTCTAGGGAACGGACTGGGGATCTAATGGCTTGGACCAAGGACCAGAAGATCGCGGCGTTCCTGTCGCTGGGCCTGATCCCGCTATTTATGGCCATAGTGTCGGGCGCAAAAGAAGTCTGCTACAAGGGGCAGATCATGTGGACGGGAATGGCCGGGTCGCACGAGGCGGGTTGGGCCGAGGCCCGAGTGGTGTGCGACCCACACGCCGGCCCGTTCCGGGCGGAACTATATGTATCCTCTGCCATGCAGTGGAAGGACATGGGCAGTTTCCAACACGTAGACGACGCTCGCGCGGCGCTCGAGGCGATCGGATGAAGGACGCAATCAGCATCGCTGGCTCATGGCCGCCGCCACCCCCGCCAAGCTGGTACGCGGACCCCTACGGTACGCCTCATACCGGGGCTGCCGATCGCCTGCCAGGTGAGGAGGCCTGCGCCATCGGTTGGTACTGGGAGGCCTTGACGGGCACATGCGAGCCAGGGCCCCACGAGCTGTGCGCCACCCCCGCTTATTGGTCGTGGGAGCGTTTCGAGCGGTGCCTATACGGCTCCCCCTACGACTGCACGGGCGCCACAACGGGGATCAACGAACAGGGGATTGCGGTGGGCGGGTGCGTACCGTCGCCCTGTGACGACTTTTGGGCGGCCGAGGGGGGGGGCTGGGCGTGGAACTGGAACGCTCTCGACTGCGTGGAGGATGCCAAGCCGCAGCCCCAGATAGGCGCAGGGCTTGGCTCTCTAGCGCGAGGACGCCCAGGTGTGGGACACTACGAGCAGAGGCAGCCACGCATGCACGGACTTTCAGGACACCACCCCACCCAGATGCGGCCAGGAAAACGGCGCACTGTACGCGATATCGCAAACCGATCCGACGCGACCCGCGCCGCTGGGAGCGACATCGTGGGCAAACGTCTGGCTAATGGTAGTTGGGTTCGCGTATCTCCGATGCGAACGGCCGTGATGCCGTCCTCGCTTCGCGGGGTGCGTCGCTATAATCAAATGGTGGCGGGTGTGTCCGTCGCCGCCCGCCGCATGGTCGGCCCCACCCGCCGCGCCGCTCACCGTCGCCAGATGACAGACGCCCCCTATATGGGCCGCTCGCGTCCTGCACCAAGCCCGCTCAGGGCCGGCGCCTCGATCGGAGGCAGTAATGGGCAGGGCCTGGGTGTCTTCTACGGCGTGCAGAATCCGGTACGCGCGGGCATGCGTCGCCGCGAATATCCATCCGGTTGGCAGCACGGCTACCCGGTGTAGGTGTATCCACGTGAAGAACCTGCATGCACTAGCGGCGATGAGCGTAGCGTTTACGATCTTGATGATCGCAACCGCCGAGTCTTTCCCGCGTGGTCGCGTCGTCGAACTCTCCACGCCAACAGACATCTACCGCCTGTCGAGGAGCGTCGCGGTCCCGGTGTCCGTGCTGGCCTACGCCGGCGAGGCGGGCGCCGAACTGCGCACGACTCTGGCCCAGCGAGCTCCGCTAGTACCCGACGGCCTATTTTTGGCGCTCGAGCTTGAAAGCATGCTCGAGCATATCCCCCCTGAGCTCTTCCGAGACACGCCTATGCCCGAGCTTGAGGGCGCGGGGATGGAGACTATAGCCTTTGCCGTCAACCGTGCAGGCACCCGCATGCGCTGGACCACTGTCGCCGGCCCGGAAGCTCAAGCCTTACTGGCCGACCCCATCGCCCAGGCGGACGCGATTATCAACTTCATACGCAGTTAAGGACCACAATGGCAAAGAAAAACGAATTGGCAAAAATGTTCGGGGTTGCGGTGCCGCTGGCTGCGGTCGCTCTCCTGGTGAAAGTAGTCGCGGACGGATCACAGGCTAAGACCTATGCACCCGGGGAGGTCGTAGCGAGCGGCGAGCGCAAAGCGGGCGTCAACGAGATGGTGTACGAGTGGCGCGTCGTCGGGTCGTCACCCGGCCAGGCGGACCCTTTGACGGGGCAGGCCAAGGCCGCTGGCTTCGGGAGCTGGGACGTGGAGAGCATCGTGGCCATGGGGGCGGACAAGGGCACGACCATGGCGAATATATTTTCGTACCTAGACGGACTGGCATAGCACGGGCGCCGGGCCCTCACTTAGAAGGTGAAGTGCTGCGAGACTATCTCCTCCAGCTTCTTCGCGGGCTTTCGCGTCGGCCCCCGGGGCCTGACGAACGGGGGGACGGGCACACCGGCCGCGTCCATCTTCTCGGCGATGATCTCCTCCAGGTAGCCCGACACGCTTCGGCCCTCTCCTTTGCAGTAGTCGCTGACCCGCTGGTAGGTCTTGCCCCTAACGCTGATTGCCCGCCTCGTCTGTTTTTTCATGCCTCTATCCTCCGTGGGTTCGGTCGATCGGTGCATGGGCACCGGGTATAGCTCGTAGACACCAGGACATAGGACCAGGGTCGCAACGTGAGCGCGTAGGAGCACTTGACCCGGCGGCCCGTCCCCTCACAGGCGCAGGATGGATCCGCAGGCACGTGGCCGAATCCAGGCATGAGCTATCGATCCTCCGGGTCCGGCACGAGTTGCAGCGAGCCGCCCGCGGCGAAGCTCGAGACGTGGATGTGGGCGAGCTCATACCAGGCGTTAGGCTCGCCCCCCTCGCCGGGATCAAAGCGCTCGAGATCCGGCAGGCCAGATATGCCCCGCCACTGGCAGCGAACCCCAGACATCATTTGTCCGAGGTAGGGGACGTAGACGACCGGCACATGATTGTCGTGCTCGAGGTGCAAGATGGCCCCGGCGCCGATCCTGGCCGAGATCCCCGAGGCTATCGATCCCACTTTCACCCCGAGGTGTTCCATGCCGTCGACAGTGACCACTATCCAGCCGTAGGCGGGAGCGAGCTGGAGGACCGGGACGTTAGCCTCTGACCACGCGATGCCGGTCACGGACTGTGGCCACTGGATAAAATTGCGGTCGGCTAGGGGGCCGTCGAGCATAGCGTTTGAGATCTGATCGGGTACGGCCTTCTCGTCGATGGCAGCATCGAGAGACTCCCGGTAGACGGACTTGCGTCGGCGATTGAGTTCCTTGAGCTCTCTCTCGAGAAAAAGCAGGCGCTCTCGGAGCTGGTTTGTTTTCGTTTTTTCCATTGTATTTGTTTTCGTTTTTTCCATTGTAGGTGTCCTAGGACGCTGGCCTTAGGCCCCAGCGCCATCTCGCACAGCCGAGAATACAGCTTTGATGGTCATATCGCAGAGGTCCCCGAAGCAGATCGTCCCAAGGTAACGCCGCCGGTACTCCTCCGCAGTCTGGTCGAGCTCAGGCGGGCAGGGCACGATTTGCGTGCGCGCAAAATGGCCTAGGCTATTGGCAGTGCAACGCTGATCGAAAGCTGAAAATTCGCCCCGGGTTCCGTCTGCGCTCTCGACGGTGATGCGCACGTCGTAAGGGGCGAATTCCCGGACCCTTATCACGTGCGAGGACATCAGGTGCTGGCCGCCCCGGGTCCTGACTATCACGCGGCGACCTGGCGTGAGGCCCCGGGCCCAGGCCTCACGTTCGAACTGGGCGCCCCCCAGGTGCTCGAACACGATGCGGTTACACCAATCGAGCGGCTTTGTCCGGGTCGCCTTGCAATACATGGCGACAAACCATTCAGGGCTCTTGTCTGGGAACCCCTCATACTCCACATCAGAGCGACTGATATCGGCGATCCTCTCCCGCGATACCCTAAGGATTTTGATGGGGTGTAGGTCCTTCACCTTCTGGCCCTTCTTGAGTCCCATCCCCTTCTCGACGCCCATCACGATATCGCCCTCCTTTAGCGTGGCCCACCCTTGGCGGCGCGTAACGGTTTTGCTCCCGGCTTTGAACTGATCGATGGTTAGGGCAAATGACATCTTTCTCATGTCGTAGCTATCTCTCACCTGGGATGGGGAACGCCGTGCATTGAACACCAGAGAACTTGTCGACCCTATCGCAATCGCAGGCCCCGCATTCGTCGCAGCGCAACTTGTCCTCTAGCCTCTTCACCCACCCGATCGGGTC
>Ga0114925_10001579_pt1 | contig 11317 bp, 9 predicted proteins | sample SumtaG_2_FD_87287 | JGI IMG/M metagenome (GOLD analysis project Ga0114925, IMG submission 87287) | Deep subsurface microbial communities from Indian Ocean to uncover new lineages of life (NeLLi) - Sumatra_00607 metaG | ecosystem: Environmental > Aquatic > Marine > Oceanic > Sediment | place...
GGAACACTATTTCGATATCAGCCTCCCTACCCTGCACAAAAACATCTTCTAGCTCTTTCTCTGTATTTATCGAAATACAATCATCCTGAACGTTATGACGACCTGCGACCCGTGCGGCTGCCTCCTTCAGGACTGGGACTATTTTAGTCGCCTCAGCAATTGATAATGCTGGACGATGCATTGTTTTTGCGGCATCAAGAAGATGATCGATCAGATTGTCGAGCCTCTCGACATCCTGAAGCATAAAGCGGTGAAAATCTGATTGTTCTGCTGGGGGTACCGGTCGACGGGTCAGGGTTTGTAGATAAAGCTTCAATGATGCAAGTGGACTTTTGAGTTCATGGGTCACGCTATCGATAAAGTTACTTTGCCGCTGGGAGAGAGCAATTGCCTTGACCGCCAGAGCAAAGTAGATGATGACACCAACGAGCACCAGAATAAGAAGCGACACGCCAACAGCGAGCAACGCCCAATAGAATGCAGCGTTTTGAGAGCCTAACGCAGCCGAGATACTGACAAGAACCCATCCAACCCCAAGCGTGATGATGGAACTGATTAAGATCACACCAAGCGTAATTGGCCAACCAAGTGAGCGCCGCGGTTCCACAAGATCTCCTCATTTCGGGTAACCTCAACCTACCGTGCTATGCACATGTTGTGAAATCTGCCTTCATGAACCCCGTCTAGTTTGTACAAACATGTCCGACCGTCCACTCAGAAAATCTAAATCACGAATACCGATTCATTTTGAAGTTGGACGAATACGTGTTGAATTCTTATGGCAAAACGATCGGTGGCAGCATCTTTTTTGTCTGGATCATAAGAATTATCTGCAATCGGTCGAAGGAGGAAAATTCTTAACTTTCAACGAAAGAGCAACCGGCACCATGGGCATCTCTGAGAACTGGCCTGCTTCACCTGTTATCACTGAAGTTATGTCAACGAAAGCAAAGGGACACCAAGCCCTTGTTGCTATTGGGTTGGCTGGTCGTTCACATTTTTCGGCAAGCTTCACAGCCTCTACGACAAAAACAGATACCATTCTGGTGGAAGTGGCCTGCAGGATCTCAGAGAGACCTGAATGGCTTGGTTCTACCTATTCAATTGACGAAAAAGTACCCTCCGACGGTCTCATTACAATAAAGCCAGCGTCACTTGAACCATTCAATCGGCCTTTGACAGTTGTTTGGTCATATTGTGTCTCTGTGGGCGGTATTGAGGCGGTTCCCCCTGCATCTTGCGGCAGATTGATCTTTCCGTCAAATTGTTGAGTGGAAAGTGGCCGCCTGGCGACCGCCCTGTAGTAATGTCGAAAGTGTTGATGGAAGGTTCTGATGTTTGATGTTATCGAACGGCTCAAAGCCGAATGGACTGATAAATATGTGATAATCGATTCACCAGCACCGGAACTCAGCCGGTTTGCAAAAACCACCGGCACAGTGCGAACTGTCAACATGAATGGCCGATGCCTGGTGGAGTTTGATCAGTTCAACAACATTGGCTGGTACGACATTGATCCTTCACATCTTAAGGTTGTGACCGAACCGCTGCCGAAACCAGAAAAACCAACGAAAGTCAAAGCAGCACCTGCAGTCAAAACTTCAGCTTCAAAAGCATCTAGCCCACAGAAAAAATCGACTGCAGATATTCTTGCTGCAGCGAGGGGCGGTAGTACAAAGCCTGCCGGCAAACTTTCTACTGCTGAAATTTTAGCGAAGGCTCGTGGAGCTAAAGCGTCTCCCCCTCCTGCGGCTACCGATTCAAAACCGGATGGTTCAGCCTTACAAGAAAAACCGATAGCACCGGACGAAACACCTGAGCAGAATGAACAACCCCAAGCCAAAGAGTCTCCAGCAGGTGACCTGCCAACAACAATTGCAGATAAAATAGCCTGGTGCAGGCAACATGACGCACAGTAACCCAATCACAACGGGACCGTCTGGCAATACAAACCGTTCAAGGAGGAACACACATGCTTCCGCATCAGATACGATTGAAATTATTCTTCTCTACCCTTTTTCTCCCCCTACCGTTTGTTCTTTCCGGCTGCGGACGCATAGCCAACCATCCATTGGTGAATATGGCGAAAGAAGAAGTTTCCATAAATGATCGGTCTCAGGCTTTTCTTGGAGAACCAATCGCCTGGAATGGTACCGTTACTGGCCGAGCCAATGAAGTCGACGGTATTGCTGCCATGCAAATTCCCGTTGCAGGCTCAAAAGCAGCAGCAACGGTCATTGTGGAAGGGAAGAAGTTTGGTGATGAATGGGGCGTGACACTGCTGGAAATCCGTCCGACGAATGAGGGTGAAAAACTCTCATTAACTGCGGACCTTGCTTCACGAAGTGGGGTTGATACACCCAAATTTGATCCAAACGCTGCCCAATCAACTTCTCCTAAAACTGCTCCACCTCCTGCTGAAATTACAATTGAATTGCCACCCGGACTACCCGGGCAAGAGTAAGTCCTTTTTCAATTCATCTCACGCAGGCGGGCAAGTTCTTCTTCACGACCAATCACCAATAGAATCTGATCCTGAATAAGTTTTGTCCGCCCTTCGGGAAACATTTGAAAGCGTCCCTGCATTACATCTCGTAAACCCAGCACAAAGACACCGACTGAATTACGAAGGTCTGCCTCAGCGAGTGTCTTTCCTTCAAGTGATTCTGGGACAGTAATTTCCACAACACTGTACTCAGGATCAATTGGTAAAAAGTCGAGTACGTTTGGCCAACTTGATTTATCGGCAAGTTCTTTCGCAACTTCTTCTTCCGGAAAGACCACCCGATTTGCACCGAGGTGTGACAGAATTTTTCCATGTTCTTTTGTCACACCCTTTACAACGACATCTCGGGCACCGAGTTCCTTAACATGCAACGTGGCGAGGAGTGATCGAGAAATTGTTTCCCCAAGCGATATAAAAACGGAAGTCGAGTCTTTGATGGGCAAGTTTTCGAGTAACTCCCGATCGGTTGCGTCGCCAATTATCGCCTCTTGGATCACATTTTTAACTGCATCTAATCGGTCGCGTCGCTGATCTACGCCGGTTACCCGACAGCCGTTCGCTGCGAGTTGAGTCGCGAGCGCAGAACCGAAAGAACCCATTCCGAGCATTATAAAGCGTTTACTACTAGTTGAAGGCATTGCACGTTAGCCGACAAGCGGCTCCTCCTCGGGGTAGTTGGGCTGGTACGCTGGCCTTTGGCGAGACAGCGCTACTGCGACAGTGATGGGACCAAGACGTCCCAGAAGCATCAAAACCGCTAAGATAAACTTTCCAGGTATTGTGAGCGATGCAGTGATACCAGTCGATAACCCGACTGTTCCAAGTGCTGAAATACATTCGAATGAAGCATCGAGAAACCAACGTGGCCGCTCAGCCGCTTTTCCTCCACTTTCGACACCCAAAAGAGCTACAAGTGCAACAAATGCAATTGCCACAAAAACCAATGCTGTCGCGGTTGCACGCTCAACTGCTCGCTCTGGAATTGTTCGTTTTGCAAAGTTAGCTCGTTCTTGTCCACGAAAACTAGCCCCAGCTCGAGTAAGAAGTGTCATAAAAGTACTGACTTTAAACCCACCACCTGTGGAGCCAGGACCTGCGCCTATCGCCATAAGAAGTATCGTGAGAAATAGCGTTGCACTCGAAAGACTGCCATATTCTACCGTATGAAAACCTGCAGTGCGGCAGGTCGTTGTATGAAAAAGACCTAATAAAATACGGTTCGGCAACGGCTGACCAGCTAGAACACCATCTGACTCAAACAACCAAAAACTTACTGCACCGAAGGCAAGCAGGACAGCTGTCCCCAATAACATCAACTTTGAATGCATGTGCAGTCTTTCCCAGAGGGATTCACGATTCCAAATACGTGACGAGATATCAAAAATCACTGGAAAACCGATTCCTCCAACGATAACAAGACAGCAAATTATGAGATTAACCGGAATGTCATTGCTGTAGGCTACGAGACTATCGTCCCCGAGGGAAAACCCGGCGTTACAAAACGCAGACACAGAATGGAAAGCAGCCCTCCAAATGACTTCGAGAGGCTCGCGACTGCCCCACGTAGCAGCTGTGAGAAACAGAAAGCCAATCAATTCCGCTGAAAGAACAACAATGAGTACCATCAAAGCCAATTGACGGAGCCCGCGTGCCGATTTTATTCCAAGTGTTTCAGCAATCACTGCACGCTGCCTGACAGTCGCTTCTCCCCCAATCTGGAAGATAAGCAGCGTTGTGATCGTCATGATACCGAGACCACCTAGCTGGATGAGAACGAGGATAACCCCCTGTCCGAAGGGTGAAAAGTCTTCGACGGTAGATCGCACGGTCAGGCCCGTTACGCAGCAAGCGCTGGTTGCGGTGAATGCCGCATCGACGATGGTAAGCGGGGGTTGTGCCGGCGCGCGTGCGGCCGGAAGAGCCAGCAAGCCGGTTCCAATTGCAATTGCTCCCAGGTACGTAAAAAACGACCAACGAGCAGAATAACTGGCGAGAGATCCTGTAAATTCAGCCATCTGACGCGGCAGCTTAGGGTTATAAACCCTGATCCACAACCCAAAACTGGTCCCAAAGCGTACTACGACGCTCGCGTACTGACCTCGGAACCTGATCAATCATGATACTTTCTAAACCTCTTGTCAGGCAAACCGCCATGCCGGGAACCCCGCACGAACCAAAAAATCAAAACCTTTTCCCAAATGTTTGACTCTGGCTGCAAGACGTACATAATGCAGAAGTTCACCTCGGTAATTGCAACCTGCCATGGCATTCATGCCATCCCCGCCGCAGCGTTCGGTAGCCTTCAGGCTATCGCGTAAACAACCGTTTGAGCATAAAGGTTGAGATTCGGGTTTACCTGTTTCTCTGTAGTCTGATCGCGATAGTTTTAATCTGTAAGGAGTGGTTGGTTTCTATGGCCAGAATTCGAAATGTATTCGAGATCATCGAGCTTTACGGGCACGATGAAAATTTTGTTCCTCATGTAAGCGAAGAATTTACACCGACGACTGCACCCGCTGGTTCTCGTCAGAAAATTGATGTTCTTGCTGAAAGAATTCAGCGTGGCATGCCGCTGTGGCATCCAGAAGATTCAACTGATTCAACTGATCTTGTCACTGCTGGCAACACTGCCTGAGTATGAATCAAAAATTCGCCTTGTTTCTATTTTAAAAATAAGCCAGTTCTTCAACTTGAAGAGACTGGCTTATTTTTGTATCCGAGAGCACTTCAATTCGATTAACGACGTTCACGACCTCGGAGGGCAACTGCGATATCTCGCTTTGCAGACTGCTCCTTGAGTTTTTGTCGCTTGTCGTGCACCTTTCGCCCCCGACCAATTCCAAGGAGCACCTTCACACGCCCTTGTTTGAAGTACGCTTTCAATGGAACCAGTGTCAGGCTTTTCTCGTAAGCCAGACTTGCAAAGCGGATTATCTCACGGCGATGCAGCAAGAGTTTCCGAGGTCGTTTGGGCTGATGGTTTAATTGATTTGCCTTCACGTACTCTGGAATATCACACCCGATAAGCCAGACTTCATTTCCTTTGACTCTTCCGTATGCCTCGTCCAACGACATTTTTCCACACCGGAGACTTTTTACTTCACTTCCAACAAGGGCAATACCACATTCAAGGGTGTCGAGAATTTCGTAGTTGTGCCTCGCTTTTCTATTTTCGGCAACAACACGCTCAGCAGAGCCTTCCTTTCCTCGGGCCACTTTGCCAGATTTCCCACTATTTTTTGGTTTTGTTGACGCCATCTGGTTTACTCAAAAAAATATTGTTGCCGTAAAATGGCAGTCGTTCGTGCGGTCTTTCTTATGCGACGGTACACTGAAATTTGTCGTATACGCAGTCCCGTGAAAAACGTTTAAAAGTCTAACAGACCTAAAAACAGAAGACATACGGCCAGACAGTCACTCTTTAGGAACCCGACAACTGTACGAGTGCAGCTCCCTCTTTTAACCTCTTTCCTTTCGTAGAAAGTAAATATGATCACGTACCTGAAATTAAAGTGGCTGCTAAACGACTCGTTGCTTTGTTGTGTTTTTCTTATTTTTTTACCATCAACAGTCCGTGCGGAAGACTGGCCACAGACTCAAGGTAAAAACCGTGATAATAAATCAAAAGAAACTGGATTACTCAGCGAATGGCCTCAAGATGGTCCCTCATTACTCTGGACATTTCGGCATTCTGGTGTTGGATACTCCGGGCCGGCTGTAGTCGGAGATCAAATTTATATCATGGGCGGCCGAAATGGTCGTGCAGAGTTGTTATCCATCAAGGCTACGAGTGGCGAACTCGTCTGGTCAAAGCCGTTTAATTCAAAGACATTTGATTTCGAGGGGAACTCTTGGGGGGCTGGCCCACGGGCTACACCAACCGTCGCAGGCGAGATGATCTATGCCTTGGCTGGTGATGGCGAACTAGCAGCGTTCAATACAAAAGGAGAAATCCAGTGGCAAAAAAACATGGTCAGCGACCTAGGGGGGGAAATCAGTATCGTAGATGCTGGTGAACCGGAGACGTATGGCTGGGGCTTTTGCTGGTCACCGCTCGTCGATAAAAACAAAGTCATTTGTGTACCCGGTGGCAGTCAAGGCATGGTTGCAGCATTGGATCGGGAAACAGGCGAGGTGATTTGGCGCAGCAAAAATCTGACCGACGCCGCAACGTATTCCTCACCAATCAAAGCCACTGTAGATGGCGTAGACACGTATATTGTAATGACTCAAAGCGGAATGGCAGGAATCGCTGCAAGCGACGGCGAGTTGCTGTGGAACTACAAACGCGATCAGCCTTATTCCGATGTAGTTATTCCCACCCCCGTTTATCACGACCGCTATGTATACGCGAGCGTAGGGTCAGCTGGATGCGACTTGATTAAGCTCGACAAACAAAGTGAGCTACGATTCGATGTCGCTAAAGTTTATTTTAGTCGTAACATGAAGAATGAACTTGGTGGCTTCGTTCTGCACAACGGACACATATACGGCAGTTCGGCACGACGTGGCTGGGTGTGTCAAACATTTGAAAATGGTGAACTCGAGTGGTACAGCAAGCGAGTACCTGATGCACTAGGCGAAGGATCCGTCGCATATGCAGACGGGCATCTGTACCTGTATGCGGAACGTGAGGCGGACGTGGCACTAATCGAGGCATTTCCAGAGGGTTACCGGGAAAAAGGTCGCTTTAAGCTGCCGGAAGAATCAAAGATGAGAGCACCGAGCGGCAAAAATTGGACACACCCGGTAATTGCCGGCGGAAAACTATACCTGCGCGATCAGGAATTATTGTTCTGCTACGATATCGAGTAATTCGTAGCGTAATAGAACTATTTATAAGTTTTGGCAGGACAAGACATTCTTGTGATGGATTAGCAGTTCAAGTCTTTCTTATCTTGGGGCGTTGCTTTCTCGTCTACTTCATTTTCGTTTGGAATAAACCGTAACATCATCATCTTATAAGAGTTTCACCAATGAATGATCTTCGACTGCCAGCATTGCTTGCATTCCTTTTCTTTTTTTCCCACTCGGCGCCAGCTGCTGAATGGACAAACTGGCGTGGGCCAGAACGGAACGGTGTCTCACGCGAAACAGGCTTACCCAATGATGTTGAAGATGTTCTTTGGAAGAAAACCGATGTGAGCTGTCGTTCCACTCCGATTGTCATGAACAACAAGGTCTATGTTGTTAGTAGGATCGGAGAAGAGGCGCATGAACAAGAACGTGTCGTCTGTATGGATGCCAAAACTGGTGACATTATCTGGGAACATCGTTTTGGCATTTTCTTTACACCAATTGTGAGTGTCCGGCTTGGTTGGACCGTTCCATTCGGTGACCCAGAAACAGGGAATGTTTACGCTCATGGAACACAAGGATTATTATTCTGTTTTGATGGTGACACTGGAGAAGTCAAATGGCAGAAATCATTGACTGAAGAATTTGGCCGTATCACAGGATATGGAGGCCGTGTAACCAGCCCAATCGTAGAGGGTGAACTTGTCATCATTAGTATGATTAGTTCGAACTGGGGTGCTCATGGTGGCGGTGGAGTACGATTCCTTGCATTTGACAAGAACAACGGAGAGATGGTTTGGTGGAGTACGACTGGTATCCGGCCTTCCAACACATACCGTTGCGTCCCGGTTGTCACAACAATAAACGGACAGCGGATTTTAATCAGTGGTGGTGGCGATGGGAACTTACATGCATTTCAAGTGAATACCGGGAAAAAAATCTGGAGCTTTGAGTTTGGAAACGGAGCGATGAATCCCTCGCCCGTGGTTGATGGAACACGCCTATATGCTGCACACGGTGAGGAAATTCCCGGGCGTGCCACGGTTGGTCGAGTCGCTTGCTTGGATATCGGTGGCTCCGAGCCAAAAATCATTTGGGAGTTGGATGGTATCGAATTCAAATATCCCTCACCACTGCTGTACAACGGAACTCTATTTTTACCAGACCGACAGGGCAGGCTTTATTCCTTTGATGCAACCACCGGCGAGCGCTTATGGAGAGCTAAGTTCGGTCGCAACTGCACCGGTTCACCCACGTATGGTGATGGCAAAATCTACCTCAGCTCCGTTCATGGGTATTTCCATATTCTGGATGCCAACAACGATGGCAAGCGGATTTCACGAAAGCGTTTCCAGCCTGCTGATCCAAAGTTTGATGTTGAGGTACAGGGCTCCGCAGCGATTGCTAACGGGTGTGTTTATTTTGGTACAACTGAAGAATTCTATTGTCTTGGGAAATACCAACCGGTAGAAGTCCGCCTACCTCCACAACCGCCTATTCCATCCGCAAATCCGGGCGGGACACCAACTCAGCTGCAAGTTATTCCCGCCGAAGTAGCTCTGACGGCTGGTCAACGTGTCAAATTCAAAGCGAAGCTTTTTGACGCAAATGGTCGGTTTATTAGATCGACACCGGTCGATTTAAAGTTGGCTGCAATGAAGTCAGGACCAGGCCTTGGAGAAGGCGCCACCCTACCTGTTTTGAAAGGTGCAATCGAAGGAACGGTATTCACTGCGCCAAATATACCGGGAGGTCAAAGCGGTAGTTTGCTCGCAACTGCCGATGGCTTGGAGACGAGTGTTCGTGTCCGGCAAGTTCCCACTCTGCCGTACTCTGAGGACTTTGAGCGAACCGGCCCGGGGCTTATCCCGGGAGGCTGGACCAACGCCCAGCTCCGATATGTCACAACCAAGCTAGATGACGGCAATACTGTATTGATGAAGACAGCCCGGATCGCAGTTCCGTTCTATCGTCAGTGGTATGGATTTATTGGCACACCTGAAATGGCAGGTTACACGATTTCCGCTGACGTGATGGGCGAGCAGGTGCGAGACAATCTTCCGAATATGGGAATCACAGCGCATCGCTACATTCTGCAGCTTGTTGGCAACGAGCAGAAACTTCGAGTCTCGGCGTGGGATGCTGTACCGCGTGTTGCCAAAGAAACTCATTTCGACTGGGAGCCAAACACCTGGTATCGACTAAAGATGACCGTCAAGGCTGACGGAGATACCGCCCATGTGCTTGGAAAAGTTTGGAAAAAGAGTGATGCGGAACCATCTAGTTGGAATCTAACACTGACTGATGATAATCCTAATCGCACTGGACCTCCTGGAATCTACGGTTCCGCTCTCGGAATTCAACCGCCCAAAACGGGCACACCGATCTATTACGACAACATTTTGGTTGAGTAAACCAAAATTGCCTTCCACCATACAAATATCCTCGTACCCTATCTGTTGAGTCAAACAACATGCGTAATATTGTTAAAAAAATAATTCTACTTTCAATTGCATTGCTTCTTTTTGCACCCGTGGCCCGATTGCACGCTGAGGATCAGCCAGACCTTTTGGAACTTCCAGTAAAAGACTGGCTGATGTACGGCGGCCATCTAAAGCGCAACTTTGCAAATCCACTGGCCAAGACACTCCCTGAATCTTGGGACATCCGTGATGGAACAAATGTTGCCTTCTCAATTCAACTTGGTTCACGCGCTTATGGTGGCCCAGTGATGAGTGACGGCCGAATCTTGATTGGCACAAATAACGAATTCCCTCGAGATCCATCAGTCGATGGTGACAAAGGTGTAATGATGTGCTTTAGCGATAAAGATGGTGAATTTCTCTGGCAGATTGTTCATGACAAACTAGCAGCAGGACGCGTCTGGGACTGGCCACAGCAAGGCATTTGTTCGACACCATGTATAGAAGGGGACCGTTTCTATTACGTTGGGAATCGGTGTGAGGTTATTTGTGCTGACATAAATACGGGAGAAACCCATTGGAAGTTGGACATGATTGGCGAGTTGAATGTTTTCCCACATAACATAGCGACATGCTCACCAATGATTGTTGACGACACACTGTTTCTCGTAACCAGCAACGGAGTTGACGCAGCACATTTACGTGTTCCATCAGAAGACAAGCCAAGCTTTCTGGCGCTAAGCAAAAAAGATGGCAGTGTGCTCTGGTCTAGTAATCTTCCTGGTCAATCGCGGCGAAACATAATGCACGGGCAGTGGTCGAATCCAACTTATGCTCATCCGGCGGGTAAGCCGCAAGTTATTTTTCCAGGTGGTGATGGCTGGATTTACAGTTTCAATCCGGCTGGAGATCTACTTTGGAAATTTGATTGCAACCCAAAAGATGCCATCTATCGACTTGGTGGCCGTGGGACTGCGAACGATTTTGTTGGAACTCCAGTAATCTATAAAGACAAGCTTTTCATTGCTGTTGGGCAAGACCCAGAACATGACACAGGTGTTGGACATCTTTACTGCATCGATATTACTAAAGTTCCAACGCGTGCAGACAAAGATGTTTCGCCGACGCTGGCTACATATGAACCAGAATTTGATGAACAAATCAATCCTGACTCGGCTCAAGTCTGGCACTACGGTGGACCTGTCACAGATGATAAGCCAAGCCCCACTGATGAGACTTACTACTTTGGTCGATCAATGTCGACATGCGCAATAATGGACGACATCCTCTACATCACTGAACTGGGTGGCCATGTTCACTGCTTGGACGCTAACACTGGTAGGCTCTATTGGACTGAAAATATGTTCGCAAATACTTGGGCATCTCCATGTGTTGCCGACGGCAAGGTTTTTGTAGGGAATGACGACGGCATCATGTATGTCTTCAAGCACGGCAAGGAGATGGAACTTCTGTCTGAAATTGAGCATGAAGATGGAACCAAACTTCGTACGACACCTGTCGCCGCAAATGGTCGACTGTACTACATGAGTGAAAGCCCAACAAAACTTTGGGTAATAGAGTCGAAAACAAA
>Ga0114925_10001580_pt1 | contig 11313 bp, 12 predicted proteins | sample SumtaG_2_FD_87287 | JGI IMG/M metagenome (GOLD analysis project Ga0114925, IMG submission 87287) | Deep subsurface microbial communities from Indian Ocean to uncover new lineages of life (NeLLi) - Sumatra_00607 metaG | ecosystem: Environmental > Aquatic > Marine > Oceanic > Sediment | place...
CCCGAATTAGTTGCATCAATATATAAGTATTTCATATTTTTTTGGTACTTATATTCATATTTTAATATATATAGCTTTTAGAATGGAATTTTATCTATATTAGAATTAGTAGGTCCTAAAAGAATACAGTTTTTTTCGTTTAAATTATCAGTTATTAAACCATCTTTAACGACTATACAATTTTCTAATTTAACGTTGCTTCCTAACTTTACATTTTCAAAAATAATCGTGTTAGATAGCTCTCCATAATCTCCAATTTCAGAATTATCCCCTATGAATACATTTGGTCCTATAAGGACATCATCACCTATTTTAACTTTATTTCCAAGATGGATCGGCTCCATAAAAGTGGGGTAATCCCCGATATAATTTTCAACATGTAATCCTTTAACATAATTTTTTAAGAAATCAGATAACAATTTCTGTAATTCTGGTCCGTCAATTTTCTGTACATCTGCTATATAACTTCGAATTCGTTCTAAAGATTCTTTCATTATATTTAAAATTCTTTTATTGTTAATTATATATCTAGTATTTTAATTAATTTTTCAATATTTTCTCCAGTTTTTGCGCTTGTTGTTATAACTTCTATATTCGGATTAATTGTTTTTGCGTCAGATATCATTTTATCAACATTAGTTCCTAATCTTTCTGCAAGATCGATTTTATTAATTACTGCAATTTCTGACATTTTAAAAAGCATTGGATGCTTTTCTATAACCCATTCGCCTTCAGTTATCGAAACTATCGTTAATCTTTTATCTGCTCCAATAAAGAATTCTGAAGGGCATATTAGATTTCCTACGTTTTCAACGAATAATAAATCATATTTAGTTAAATCCTTATTTTTTATTATCTGAAAAATGTGATATGCATTCAATGCACACTCTCGTCCTGTATTTATTTGAATAGTTTCAGCATTATGAGCTTCTATTCGATCAGCATCCACTCTTGTAGTGATATCACCGCAAATTACTAATATCCTATATTTTGAAGAGAGAATCTCCACCACTTTTTCTAAGATGGCAGTCTTTCCCGCTCCAATAGCACCTACTACATCAAACGATTTAATATTATGTTCTCTGAGTGTATTATTTATTTTCTCAGCTAAAAGATCGTTATCCTTCGCAATTTCTTTTTTAGTTTGTATTACTAAGTCCCGGATGTCATCAGTAGCTAAGTTAGTGCTTTCGACTTCTTGAATCCTTCGAATTTCTTTTCCATTTTTATCTGACATTTAATAAAATCTCTAAAATTATTCTCGTTTTTAATTATATAAAGAAATACTTGAAGAGTAATAAAATTATAAAAATTTAGAGTATACCTAAAAATAATTAAATTGGTAATTTATAATAATAATAAGAATCAGAAAAAAAATATAAATTTTTAAATTATAGAGTTTGATAGTATGAGTGAGCTCCAAACTGTTAAATGTTATCTCTCTCAATTGCCAGCAACACTACTCAAGTTATTAAATATTGATCCGCCATTAGATACAATACCAGAACCCGTTGAATCAATCGTTGAGATGTATCAAGGAGTCGATCGCATCAGTATAAACATGATTGATAATTTTGGGCTCTTCGAGCTCACATTTCACAAACCTCAGTTTATGATAACCAATTCCGAAGTAATGTTATTATTAAGTACCAAGAATCCTTATACTTTAGGAGTGTTTCATCAAATTATGTATGGAGGATTCGATATTGAGCCAAATGGTTTCCATTTACTAAAAGCTATTAATGATGCGGGCAAAAAAACAGTTTTAGTTGCCAGAAAAAAGGATTTAGATCGATACGCTGGAGGGACTCACTCAATACCAAAAGATACAGATATGTCCACATGGGTAGAATCGGCAAAAGCTATTAATACACATGAATTTTCCTTTATGCACTATTTAGATTTTGAAAATCTTCACAAACAGCAAGCAAGATTAAGGAGACAAACTCCTGAAGATTTAATTGAAAAGTTAATTAATAGAACTGATAAATGGATTCTAGGCAATTATAAACAACTTAGAGGAAATTCCTTAATGATTATCTTAGGAGACCATGGGAGATCTAAAATGGATCTTGAATATTCAGGTAAAATTGCTCAATGGCGTGAAGCCAGCGTACCCATTGCGATTTTTATACGCAAGAGTTAAAATTATAACTTCTTAGATTGGCGATAAAATTTGGAAGAAAAAGAATATAAACGCTTTACAGTTTCACTTCCTCCGGAGTTGTATGAACAATTCGAAGAGTTCAGAAAAAAATTAGATATCTCAAGGTCTGATTGTATTCGAAAAGCTATGAATTCCTATATGATTAGTGAAGAAAACATACAATTAAGCTCTGAGGAAGTTGTAGGGTGCATAACGATGATAATAGCTCATGAACATTTTGATCCTTCTCATCAACATCCGCATGATCATCCAGATACTCATGAGAATGAACATAACCATGCCAATACGGATGAACACACTCATGATCAATACCATGAGCATGATTTTAGTTCAAGACCCGTTTACGCAAATGTCTCACAAACAGATTTGATATTAAATAATGATATTCAACATCATTTTGTAGATATCATCAAATCCACGATGCATATTCATTTAGAGTTTAAGAAATGTTTGGAAATAATTGCGGTTTCAGGACCTCTTAAAAGAGTAAGAGACCTAAAAGAAGCCCTTCAGAGACTAAAGAGTGTATTATCTATAAGTTTTTATGTTGTTGATAAAAAATAAAACTATTATTATTCAAAAGAAAAAAGGAGTAAAAAGAATAAAAAAAGCCTATATTACAAAAATAAGGTTTAATGATAAGGCGATTGGTAAAGGTTTTTTTATTCCTTCTTTTTTAGTTGTGTGTGTATTTAATGAGTGTTTTTTAATGATTTTAAACTAATATACTGTCTGAATTTATTAATTTTTACTGAGAAATGATAAAATTAAATTAAAAAAAGTAAAAAATTTTTTATTTTAAAACTCTTTAAAAGACTCTAAAACTTGCAAAATTTAGAGATCTTTTTCTTGAACCGTCTTTCGACCGTTCGCTTTTGCACGGTTGATTGCTTTATCGAGAACCTCCACAATTGCATCATTAAGTGAATTTCCATCAATTACATCTCCACTTGTATTGCATCCTTGGCCTTTAATATATTCTCGAACTTTTGATTTTACAAACAAGATATCAACGCCGCCTTTTTTAGCCATTTTTTTATTCCTCCAATATTTTAATTAAAATTAATAATAAAAATTTTAAATTTAAATATTGAATAGTCAAGCTTCCTTTTAAACTTTAAGATAGGGTCATCATAGAATGTTAATAACATCGGTCTAGTTGCAATTTTTGTCGATTCATAAATATATTATTATACAGACAATATAACAATTTGCTCTAATCTCCAAGATAGATCAAGTTAGACAATACGGATGCTAATCGCAATTTATGCTTTCATCTTAAATATAATCATAATTGACAATTAATTAAATTCAACTGTTAGTTGAAAATCTATAAAAAAATATAAAATAGATAGTTTCCTTTAAATATACTTTTTTTTTACAATCACTAATATTTTGATATTTCTGAAAGAATTTAAAAACAAAATTGGGTTTCTATTTAATCAATTAACAATTTAATTAAAATTGAAATGTGAAAAGGAATGGATCGAAATAAATTTAGTTTCTTAGCCCCTATACTAATGATATTCATCGTCTGGACAATTATAGTGTTCGGGACTTTTGTATCATCAATTTTCTAATTCATTTTCTAATTCATTTTTTAATTTTTTTTACCCTTTTACCATTTTATGTTCTTTTTAACCCTCAAACCAAACAATACTAAAAGTGTATTAAGCATTTTTATATTTACAAAGATAAGTTTATTTATAAATTAATTTGTTTAAAGTAATAAAATGCAAATTCTTTCTCTTAATGGAAAATGGAAGTGCAAGCCTGATCTTAATAATGAAGGTGTCGAAGGGAAATGGTACAATCCAAAAATCTATAATGAGAATGCGAAAGAATTAATTAATATTGAAATTCCCATGAGTTTTAACTCATTAGAAGGATTTGAAGTCTATGAAGGGATTTTTTGGCATTTCCTAATATTTAACATAGACAATTCAGACTTAAAGGAAAATAAAGTATATTACATTAAATTTAAAGGAGCTAATTATAATTCAAAAGTATGGTTAAATAATGAATTTTTGGGAACCCACGATGGTGGTTTTGTTCCTTTTCGATTTGCAATTAATACTCCTCTCAACCAACAAAAGAACTTATTAGTGGTTAGGACTGAAAATATTAGAAGAAAAGGTCAATTACCTGATGTTGCTTTTGATTGGTTTAATTGGGGCGGCATTTATCGTGGTTTAGATTTATTAATTTTGAATAAAAATCGAGTTTCAAATGTAATTATAAAAACTACTTTGAAATCGAGAAGAGAAAGCCAAATAACTGTCAGTTATAATATTATCGGAAAAGTTTCTCTAAGATGGCAAATTTTGAATATAGCTCATAAAAAGGTCTTGTATGAAGGTAATATCTCAGAATCTATAGTTAATGGCGGTTTTACAATAACTATTTACGAACCTAATTTATGGTCTCCTGATTCTCCTAATCTATATTATATAAAAATATTTAGCAATTTACCAGAATCTAAGGATGAGCTTCAATATGAGAGCCATTTTGGAGTTAGACAGATAGAGGTTAGCGGAATTTATGTTTATTTAAATAAAAAGAGATTTTATTTCAAAGGCATTTGTTTACATGAAGAATACATGCCCTATGGAAGAGCAATTCCTTATGAAAAGCGTGAAGAAGATATAAAAAATATGAAATCCTTAGGACTAAACGCTCTTAGAACCGCTCATTATTCTCACGATGAGGATTTAGTGGATATAGCCGATAAATTGGGTATGTTAATCTTAGAAGAAATACCTGTTTATTGGAACTGTGATTTTAAGAGTAATGAAACTTTTAAATTGGCGGCAAAAATGGCGAGAAGCCTCATTAAAAGAGATATAAATCACCCCAGTGTTGTATGGTGGAGTGTTGGGAATGAAGTTCCAATCGAAAAATTGGAATGCTCGAGATTTTTTAAGAGAATGATGGACTGGGTTAGGAGATTTGATGATACTCGTATAGTTACTTACGTATCCCATAGATTAATTTGTGATTTGACAAGAAGGCATGCAGATGTTGCTTGTATAAATGCATATTTTGGATGGTACTATGGTTCTCCAAGAATGATTAGCGCTGTGTTAGATATGATGAGAACTCCTGTATATAATAAACCATGGGTTTATACTGAATTTGGCGCGGGCGCAAAATATGGTTTTCGAGCGGGCTGGAAAGATCAAGTCAAATTCAGCGAAGAAAAACAATTGTATGTCCTCGATTATACCATTCGAACTTTGAATTCAAAAGAATTTATGGCGGGCTGGTTCCTCTGGGCTTATCGTGATTTTAGGGCATTTTTAAGGACCAATAAATATCAACAAGGATATAATAGAAAAGGCATTGTAAGTGGAGAGAAAAATGAAAAGAAGTTAATTTATTATAGAATTCCTCAAATAATAAATGAAGGAAGAAAAACAATTAATTCAAAATTCGGAGGGATTATTCTTTGGATTATTTTATTTCCATTTGCATATATATTAACTTATCTCCTTGATTTATTATTAGAATTCGGTCAAATTAAAAAAATGGAGTCAGGAAAAAAATATTTTGAGTCTATGTATAATAATAAAGAAGGTATAAAAAAATAGTATGGCCTTGTCGAAATTAAGAATTCTTTTTGAGGATTATTTATACGAATCTAATTCCTTTGAGGGAGCATCAATAATAAGTTCGATTGTAGAAGAAGTGTTTAAGAGTGGTTTTGATGCAAATGCCTTAGAATATTTTTCAAAGGAATATAATGAACAAAAGAAACAGACACTTATTAGAGATATTTTCAAGGAATTAGATTATACCGATGAAACTCAGAAATTCCAGATCACGGACACTTTAAGCAGTTTCCTAATAGAAACAACTCTCATTATTCAAGACCAGATTTTGCCCGTATATTTCAAAAGCCTTTCTGATAAGAGAGATTTTAGATTAGTTTTCACAACTTTGAAAATTTTTACAACTAAATGGGATGAGTTCAGCGATAAACTGAAAAAAGATATTTATAAAGAATTTTTAAAAGTTTTGGATAATCCTTTTGATATTTTTATAGAAGAAGGAATTTATGAAATAACAAAAATAGTATTAAATTCAAAATCCTCAATATCCCGAACCAAAAGTCTATTTAGCGAAGAGGAAATAGATGATTATCTGAAAATAATTATTAGAACAGCCTCAAAATCAAAAACAGAACCTCTTTATGCGGCTTTAGAATCTATAGAGCAAGTTTTAGAAAGTAATTCTACTTTAATTTCAAAAGAAATTTATAACGGGCTATCTCCACTTTTTAAGAAGATATCAAAAAAAATAACAATTCTGTATTCAGCTAAACGGAGCTTTGTTAAAGTAAGTTTATCATTTATCAATTTAATCTTAAAATTTGAGAAAGATTTTTGTGATGAAAATTATATAAATGGTATCAAGAGCCTCATAAGTAAGACTGTTAAAACAATTGACCACGCAAATGTTAAATATTTGTTGGAACTGATAATCTTAATCATGAAAAATACAAATAACCTTCCAAAAATTGATGTAATTAGACCAACATTTCAAATTTTAAGGGATTTTCATCAAAAAAAGGATCGGATGGAAGCTTATATCAACAATTTAGTTGAAGAATTAATAAATCTTATTTGGCCACTAATCAATGATCAGGATAAAGATATATTTTTTCAAGAAATAGAATTTGGAAGTTCTCGAGTTTAAATTTATTTATAAAATGAAAAAAAAAAAAATTTAATAGATTTATGTTCTCTTTTTATTAATAATATAAATAAGTCCTATGATGAAAATCGCAGATAAACCTAACACTATGAAGAGATCATAACCAGGAATTACAATAGGCATACCAAGTTTAATGTAAAATTCCTCTCCATCATCATTTAAAAATATAACTGAATCTTGTGTACCAGTATCTCCGTATGTAAACTCTACAGTATAGTCTTCTTCTCTTGAAGTCTCATAAGTAACTACTACACCATCTACAGTCCAAGCATCTTCATCAAAAATGTCGATTATTTCCTCAAGGAAATCTTCAACAGGGGCCATTACTGGTATACCCGCAGTAAATGCATCCCATAGAAAATCTTCTTTGTACAAGTACTTGTCTAAGGAATTAGCAAGACCGCCAAGTAAAATATTAATAGCACCAGCAATATTAGATAAGTCGGTGTAAAGTGTATTGTTTGGAGAAGGTAAGGCAGTTAAATACGCAAGATGTGTTGAATTAATTTGTCCTATAAAGCCATTTATATAAAGTGTTCGATTATCAATTATCGGTAAAATTTCTTCGATTGCTTTTTTAATACCTAGAAATAAATTTAGAACATCTTTAGGATCTTCGATAAAAGGTACTTCATCATCGGCCTTATTAGGGCTGCTAGGAAAAGCACCCTTTACAAAGTTCCATTTATCCCTTATTACCATCCAACAATCGAACTTTTCCTCATAATTAGCAATTATCTCTGCTTCTGTCATAATTCCTAAAGCAATTATGTTAAGATAAGCAGTTAAATTTGCGATCGTACCGTCATCAATCCAGCTTTGGTTATTATTTAAATTTTTAATAATGCCATCAACTAAAGCCGCAATATCCCCTTTTAATGCTGCGTCCATATCAACTACTAACGAAAGTTCATCATCAGCAACATCAGTTCCTTTTAATTGTTCACCTTCTTTGATTTCAGTAACTTTTGATTTACTTTTAGCGCCTTGTACATCAACATCTCCATCATTATCCCAGATATCATCGGGCAACAAATCATCGCCAACAACATCTTTCCACATGCCTTCATCGTATAATTTAATATTGGTTTTTGTAACAATCCCTATAGCCGCATCAGGAACCGGAAATTCGTAATCACCAGCAACAACAGGTTGTATTGTACTTAAGATAAAAAGAGTTAAAAAGCTAAAACTATATAATATTTTTTTGTTCATCTTTAATATCCCCTTGTTTTTGTAAATAAATTATAAAACAATTATTATATTGAATAAAAAATTATTAAGTTTTTCATTGATAAATTATAAGGTATTCCAACAAAAAGTTTTTTATTCTTTTTTTTTGTTCTAAAATTTATTTTCAAGAGTTATAGAGATCTTTAAATTTGGCTTATTAAACCCCTATTAAAATTAAAATTTCTATTAATTTTTTGAAAAAGAATTTTAAGAGAATAAATTTGCCAAATAATAATAAAGCAAAAAAATAAATCCGTATAGATTTCTTGTATTCATTTTAATATTCTTTTTTCTTATTATTATTAATTAAAATGAATTAAATTAGGCTAAATAATATATTCATATTGTTTTTATCAATGTGTTTCTTATGAAAAAAGTTGTTTTTTCACGAGCTCCTGTGAGAATTTGTGATGTTGGAGGATGGACAGATACTTGGTTTTATGAAAGAGGTGCTGTTTTTAATTTCTGTGTAGATCTTTATAGTTACGTAAGAATTATAGAGAATAATAATGATAAAATAAATATCATATCAGAAAATCTTGATTTAAGTACTGAAATCAAAAATTATCGCAAAATAGAATATGATGGGATTTTAGATTTATTAAAGGCAGCAGTAAAAAGAATGGAAATAAAAACAGGGTTAGATATCTTTGTTAGAGCTGACGCCCCGCCTGGTTGTGGAACGGGAACAAGCGCAAGTGTAGCCGTATCTCTAATAGCGGCATTAGCAAGATATTCCAATAAATATTTAGTGCCTTATGAGATTGCTGAGCTGGCTCATAAACTTGAAACTGAGGAGCTTCAAATGGAGAGTGGTGTTCAAGATCAATATGCTGCTGCTTATGGGGGAATTAATTTTATGGAAATAGATTATCCTTCAGTAAAAATTTCAAATATTAGAGTTGATGAAAAAAGAATATGTGAGTTAGAAAGTCAATTGATTTTAGTATATCTAAGTTCAAGGAGCTCAAGCGAAATGCATAAATGTGTAATTGAAAACTATGAAAGTGGACATGAAGAGACAATTAAAGCTTTTAAAATTATTAAAAATTGTGCGATTGACATGAAAAAAGCTATAAATTCACCTGATATAGAGGATATGGGTGAAATAATAAATAGAAATTGGGTAGCTCAAAAAAAATTACATCCTTTAATGGTTAATTCAATAATAGAAAACACAGAAAAAATTGCGAAAGAAAATGGTGCTATAGGATTTAAATGTAATGGGGCTGGCGGCGGTGGTTCTGCGACAATTTTGGCAGGAGTCGGAAGTGAATATAATTTAAAAAAAAAGTTAATAGAAAGTGGACTAACGTTACTTCCATGTAAATTGAATCTCGAGGGAATTCAAACTTGGGAGATATAACTTTAATTTAAAAACTTTTAACCTTTAAGCAAAATATTTAAATTTATGAATATCCTTTTTAATGATTAGAATTCAATTTCTATTAATAGAATAATTCTTTTTTTAATTCTTTCAGGTATTTTTTAATGGTCAAAATAACAGAAGATAATAAAATACATATCAAAATTCTTTATTGGGGAATAGCGGGGTCAGGTAAAACTACAATTTTAGATACCCTTTATAGATTAACTAAAGAAAAAAAGAAAGGAATTGTTCCTATTAGCAATCTACAAAAAATAGCAAGAGCGAGTGGAGCAACACTTTATTTTGATAAGGGTATTTTTCAATCTACAAAATCCCAGAAAGTTTATTATAGGGTTTATACTGTAGCTGGGCAGACTAGTTTCTCTCCCCTAAGAAGTAAAGTTTTTGAAGGTACTGATGGCGTAATCTTTGTTGTGAATTCTGAAACTCGATTTTTTGAAGATAATATAGAATCATTAAAGGAATTAAAAAATGTATCAAAAGACCAATTAATAAATAAAATTCCTTTAATTATTATGATGAATAAACAAGATATTAAAAGTATCATAGAAGTTGATGATTTTAAGCAAATACTAAAAGATGAGAAATTATGGTTTGAACCAGGTAATAAATTGCATCGATGGAATCCATTAATATATAAGACATGTGCATTATATAATCTGAAAAAGGATATTTATCGAAGCTTTTCTGAATGTGCTCGACGAACTGGCTTATACCATATTTACGGAAATGGACATGCACCCTCAGAAGAAGAATTAATTAAAGTTTTCATTAAAAATTAAAACTAGAGAAAAATATTTGATTGATTAAGATCTATTACTTTCCAATTCCTACTTCTATAATTGTAAAAAGATCTGTCTTTTTATAGGTAGATCCTAAATCCACAATATGATTTTGCAGGATGATTCAATAATGATTTCAAAAATAAGACGATCTGCCGAAAAAACACATATCCACAATTTGTTTATTTTTAACAAAACCGGGATATGTTTATTTAGAGTAAATTTTACAAATTCTTATAATATTAAACAAGATCAATTAATATCTTCATTTTTTACAGCTCTTATGGCTTTTACTAAAGAACTTATTGGAAATAAAATTAAATGTATTGAAATGGGCGATGTGAAATTTGTAGTTATTGAAAGAGGTTTTTTTTATTATACTTTATTAGTTGATTCCCTAGAGAATTTAATTTTCTTAGAGGATATAATTACTAAAATTCATAACCAATTCTTAAAATATGTCAAAGATAATAATATAAATATAAATTTGGAATGTATTTTTGATGATGGCTTGAATCGAATTTTTAATGACATTTTATATCATACCTTCAGCAATGAATTTGACTTAAAAAAGGAGGATAAAATTATTAATTACATTGGCGACTTGTCTTACACCGATGAGATTGAGGGAGTAATACTTTTAACAGATAAAGGTAAAGTTGTCTATTCGTCTATAAAAAGGTTAGAATTAAGTAATTTTTTAAAAGAAGTAGATTTTCGAGTTAAAATCTGTAATAATTCTATCTTAAAAATGTTTTATACTTCAAAAAACAAGGAGCTTATTTTTTCCGAATATGTAGAAGATTTATATTTTATAATCCTTGTGTTTGATTTAAATACTAAATTTGGAATAGCTGAATACTATCTCATGAAAGTTGTAAACTTTATTAAAACTACTTTAAAAAAATAATCTGATTCTTCTTTACTTAAAGACTCTTAAGCGTATTATTTAAATTAATAATTTATCATAATAGCAAAAGAAAGCCCACTCTTTTATTTAGGTGTGGGATGAATTTTGTAATAAA
>Ga0114925_10001583_pt1 | contig 11305 bp, 9 predicted proteins | sample SumtaG_2_FD_87287 | JGI IMG/M metagenome (GOLD analysis project Ga0114925, IMG submission 87287) | Deep subsurface microbial communities from Indian Ocean to uncover new lineages of life (NeLLi) - Sumatra_00607 metaG | ecosystem: Environmental > Aquatic > Marine > Oceanic > Sediment | place...
CCCATTACAAAAATATCATCATATTCTTCACCGTTTGGTGTAATTGGCCACGCATATTTTCTTAATAAATCCCAATTCGCCCATTTATAGGTCTGAGCATTTCCACAATCCAACCAATAATAATTTCCGACGAAACCATAAAGATTATAATCATTTTCGAGAAGATAAGGAAAAACTTCGCCCCCAAAATCCATTAAATTAGTACTATGAAGAATATCTCCAATCTCTCTCTTAAAACAATATATTCCTGTATTAATAATATTAGTATGTAAAAAAAGGTCTGCTCTTTGGGACATACTACTCACATATAATTCTGTTGGATCTGGTTTTTCAAGAAAAAGATATATTTTTCGATTATTATCTAACAAAACAACACCATATCGTGATGTATGGCTTTCAGCAGTTTTCATAGATATTGTTGCAATCCCATTTTTCTCTGAATGAAAATCCATGAATTTTTTCATAGGAAGATTTGTAACAATATCTGCCATTGATACTACAATATTATCAGAATCGATGGTTTTTGTTAGTAATCTGTAAGCATCTGCAGTTCCCTTGCTATCTTGTACTTCATATTCCAATTCCACATCGCCTAACCTATCTGGAGTCCATGTTTTTTTAATATAATCTTTTAACTCCTCTCCCTTGTATGCTAACGCTAAGATTATATGCTTTATCTTCGCATATATTAAATGAGCTATGGAATAGTCCACCATGGGCTTATTCGTGACTTTAACTAACGGTTTCGGGATTTGAGCTGTGAGAGGCATCAACCTCTTCCCTTTTCCGCCAGCTAATATTATTGCAGACCATTCCTTTGTCATTATACTCTATTTCCCCTTTTAAAATCTATATTAATATAAGAAAATTAGTAGATTTAAATTTATTATATTTCTACTTTTTAAATCCAATGATTAATGAAATTTTCATAAAATTTTATTTTTCTACGATATATTATGTTATTGTTTTTCTGATTTCTTCTGCCACATCTTCAGGCATTTTTCTGGCAACACGCATATCATCAGCCATTTCTGCGCCCCCTATGATTTCGTGGGGGATAATATCTCCAAACATATGAAAATTCGCATCATAACCATAAGGACAGCTGTTAAATAATATATTACGATTCTCATTAATATCTATATCGTCTAAAGCCTTAAATACTATTTTTAAGGATTTTGCTAAATCACGAATTTGATTAATATTTAATTGAGAAAACCTTCTTATATGTTCATTTGGATGAAACCTAAGATGATAATTTCTTATTGGGCTTCCTGTCACAAAAAAAGTCCAATATTTTGTATTTAATACTTCTCTATTAGAATTACCATGTGTAGTTTTGCATAAATGACAATTATCACCCATTTCTTTAAATGCTTTTAGAAATCCTTCTAAACGTGAACCGTGACCATCTCCATTTAAATCCATATATATTTGACTATGAATTCTAGGTTGAGATCCACCTGCCTGGCGGCCGATGTTAAAAAATGGAGAAACTGGAATATCATAATAGTTCCTTTCAATTGCTTCTAAAATACAATAAAGAATTGCTTCTTTCATTGAAAGAAAAACTGCTGCTAAAACTTCCTCAGGAATTATATCAAATTTTAGAGAGGGATAAAATTGCCTGGAAATTGAGACGATATTTATCCCTTCGGCTAGTTTTGAATTCGGTGGTAATTGAGATTGGATTGAAGTTTTAAGATCAGAATCTACAACACGAACCATTGAAGGATATCTATTAATTAAACTTACTGCTTTACATGAATCAGGAAGCCTATCTATTCTATGAGGTATATCGAGAAATGGTTTATCACATTTTTTATCATCCTCAGTGATTAAGATTGTATAACCATCCCCAATCATTTTTCCTTTTTTGTTGTAAAGTGGTTTTCCTTCAAGAACTGCTGAAAAGACATCTATAGTTTCTTCTGATGCCTCTTTTGAAGAGGTTTTAATCTCACTTTTCTTTTCTTTGGTTTCATATCCTTTTGGCCTTTTACTCCGAACAGGAGATAAGTATGAGTAATGGCCATAATACCTTTTTTGCTTTTTATGAAGGCCAAAATCATTAGTTGTAATGGTAACGGTTGATAATGGATCCCATCTTTTAATTGGAATATATCTAATAGACTTAAAATTCTCTTTATTAATTATACCCCATTCCATGAATTCAGGTGAATATTTCTCATTCTCATTATTTTTCGAAATAAAAATTCACACTCTTAATTGAAAATATTACTTTATTCTCTTCTATTGATTAAAAATGATTACGTTAACCCTATTAATTTAACTTCAATCTCTAAAATATTCGTAATTTTGTAAATCTCTTCGATAATATGATTTAGTGTGTCTAAATCTGTATCAATATATACCTCGTAAATACACTTTTCTGCTTCTTGGCATAACCCAGAAGTAAAAATTAAAGATAATTTATCACCAAAATTAGTAATAATTTGAGATATTTTATGTAAAATCGGTAATTGAATTTGCTCGGCAAAGATTATTGCTAACCTTATAATCCTTTCCGTCTTTACAGGGATTACATCTAATTTTATCGCATCTCCTTGAGTTCTAAAAACTATAAAGCAGTTTTGCTTCTCAGTCGTTATGGAGCCTATCCTTTCTATGATTTCACTCGATAATCTTATTTCTCTTGATTCCTTAAGTTTTGAAAATGATATAAGCTGTCCTTCTGTTTCAATTTTTTTGAGCGATAATATTTTATATAGGTTATGAAGTTCTTCTTTTAAGATTTCGAAATTTTTCTTGATGTTTTCTTTTTCCTCTTTAGGACCCATTTTAATATAGAATGCTTTAAAGATATCTGGTATTTGTCGAATATTACCTACAAATTTTGATAACTTCTTCTCGTAGAAAGAATAATCAGGCTCTTCTTCAGATAGCAAGATTGAAAGCATCCCCAACTCCATCCTTCCACGAGCCCAACTTGAATCCAAATTAAATATCCAGTTTGCCGTTTTTAAATCTACGGAGAAATGATGAGTAAAAAATCCATCATCCGCAGAATCCAATAAACCTCTAATTTGCTTTATTGCCTCATTATCTAATTCATCTCTAAGATTCTCAGGATACGTCAGAATTATTTTTGGGCCGATTATTCTGTCAAAGTAGCTTAATAGAAGCATAATTTTAGCAGTTGAATATGTAAAATACCAATGAAGAATTCGTTCAATGTCTATATAAAGAATACTTTCGTTGTTGAGTCTTATAAAACTATTTAATTAATTGCGATTATTGATTTTTCTTTAAATTATATTAAATTTTAGAAAGTATTAATCGAAAAGAAACCGAGACCCGAAAAGAAACCAAGGGCCAAAATCATGAGAATGATACAATATTTTCCAGGTTGTAATAAATCGTATGAATCGGGCGCAGAATTTTGCCCTTTCTGCGGAAAAAGATTCTAATTAAAATATATTTTATTTTTCTATTTTTATTTTATATAAGTGTAATATTTTCCATCTACTCATTTATTAAGATTTAAAAAGTTTGTAGTTGAATTTTATATATCTCTAATATATTCACATTTATTATAAGAGAAAAAAAAATGAAAAGACTAAATTTTTTTTTAATAATTACCCTAATTTTCGCTGGATTATTAATAAATATAAAAATTTCAGACGAGAAAGAACAAGTGAGTTCTACAGAATTACAACCTAAGCCAAGCACACATTGGGAAGGTTGGCTCGATTATAAAGAAAATATAACTTTTTCTCAAGCTGTTACTACTAATTACGATGTAGATTGGTCTTTTACAAGCTCAGTAGGAAATATCTACATTAATATTATTGCTATGGATGAATGGAATTACACAGACTTTACTACCGGAGGAATTGGGTACTCATATTGGACAATAGTTCCGGGGAGTAATAGTGGTTCAGGAGAATGGGATATTCCTTATGACGATACTTGGTATGTAACTTTTAGAAATAACGATGACGATGAGGGATCTACATATGTGACTCTTGATATTGATTTTATAGAAAGATCTACGAATAATGGTAATGGCGCGGATGACGATAAAGATGGAGGCAATCCATTCGATATGGGCCAATTGACAACTATTCTAATAATCATTGGGATAGCTGGTGGCGGTGGCGTGGCCGCATTTATTATAATTAAGAATGTTCGAAGCGGACCACGAGAGAAAAAAGTTGAAACAAAAGATTATAGAACTGAGGAATCCACTAAAGTTCAATCAAGGGGCGCTGCAATAATGCTTTATTGTCCTGGTTGTAATAAACCGTATGAATCGGGTGCAGAATTTTGTCCTTTCTGCGGAAAAAGATTCTAATTATTATATATTTTTTTTCTAATACTTCAAAAAAAATAAAAAAAAGCGAGACAAAAGAAAAGTCTCGAAAAATGCTGGGGGCATTCGTGTATTTTTTAATGGAAAAATACAAAACCATGGTGGCTAATTATAACTCAAGCCTTTTGAGGATTTTATATGTTTTAAACTCGCGCACAGGCTCATTATTCTCATCTATTTTTTTGATGGGTACGCGGACGAAGTTTTCATCGTCAAATACTTCTTCAAATTCAGGCTTTTGATATTTAGCCATATTCTTGGCCATCTTCAGCTCTTTGAGGAGAAACTCTCTTACAGCGCATCTAATTAACTCTGACCTAGAGGGATATAATCCACCCTGTCCAATTAGCTTGTTTATGGCATCCACATAAGACTCAGGTACATTTACTGTTACAATCTTCATATTATCACTTTTTGGGGTTTTTTATTCTTCCGAATTTATGGTTTATTAAAGATTTTTAATTGTAATTATATTGTGCTGGAACAATTAATATAAAGTTAGTGAGATTTGACCTGCCACAATAAATCCAATTGCAGCTTGCCTTAATATCACTTAAAAGTTTAATAATTGGTCCTATAATCAAAAACAATCGCCTATTGTTTAATTCTTTTTGATAGAATATAAAATGCAATTGTCATATATAAACATTTATTTTTAGTCGGTTAATATGAAGAGTAAAAGTTTTCACAATAACCTTGTCGAATATTTAAGTGTTTTGGTTACTGGGTTAATTTTTAATAAAAAAGTCAAAAATCGCTCTTTTCCTTAAATTTTAGGATTTTTTTTTGGATAAAAATATTTTAATATTTTTCAAATTTTCAAATATACATTCATTTTTATATTTGATTTAGAAAAAATATTTTTTAATTAATAAAAAGATCTGATAAAAAATTTTCAATTTTCGTTCTAAACACTGAATTTTGTATTATTTTAACTATGTAGGAATGAACAAAAATGAATAAAAAAGGGTGTTTTAAAGGTATAAAACTTATCCTTAGAATATTCAAATACTCTGATTTTTCATAATTATTAAAAATTTTCTCTTGTTCCAAAATTATAACCACATTCCGAACAAAATTTAGCGTTCAATTCCAGGGCTTTTCCACATTTTGGACAATATTTTGAATTCTGAGCTGATGGCGTCGAGTATTGTTGTTGGGTTACCTTTTTCCCAAATCCATCAGTCTCCCACTTGGCATATACATTTAGGAGGGAGTCAATATCATCTGCGATATTTACGACTGTTGGAAGGTTCAAACTTCTAACTTTATAGGCAAGTTTATCAAGAACCCCGAGGATTAGAATATCTGCTTTTGCTTTTCTACGGCTATAATGTGTTGATAACCGAATATTGACTCCATTTTCATCTTGCATAAACATGATAGGAACAAAAATTTCGTGGATCTTCACTCTAGTAGAGCCCTCACCTGCGGAAACGGTCTTATAAGCGTTATGAGGTAATTTTTTTATTGTTCTCATTAATATGCCATCGCTATTTAGTAGATCACTTAATGGATCAGAAATTCCTTGCATAATGCTCGCATTGATGATTCCTTGAACTCTTTGTTCAGTATACATAGGAGGCCTCTGATACGACGCGAATATTCTCTCTTTTTTAATGAGCCCCGTTTTTATCATTCCAAGTCCAACCTCCGTATTGTATTCATAAGGTAAGATAGTATCTATATTAATAAGTTTATAATCTCTGTGCCAATCTACATGGATTCGGAAACTATTAATATTAAGTCCCTCACAAAAAACGACGAGTGTAAATAAATCAAGCTCTCGATATTCAAGTTCGTGCATTTGCCAAAATCTGGATTTTCGAAACCAAGTAAAGATTTTTTGCATCTTTTTTTGCATTTTCCTTTTCTCTCTTGGACTTATATATGACATGGAAATCTCGCTCTTTCACTCTTAATGGATTTATTAAAAAAAATTTAAAGATAGTAAAAATATTGCCCTCTTTCTTTTTAAATATTCTATTGTTATTTAATCGAATTTGGTAAGAGAATTTGTTTCTGGATAAATCGTTAAAACTAAACTTATTCAAATAAATTTTTATATGCATCTCGTTGATATAATTATAATAAAAATTGAATAAAAAATAACGGTAATTAACGTGTCGAAATTATTAGAAATTTTCAAAAATAATATAGCATTTGACATTACGGAGTATCTCGATTTAGGAACCTTTTCCGATTTTCAGAAAAAAGCGGTTGACGATGCTACCTTCATTTTAAAAGAGAATATTGTCGGAGAAGTTAAGATCTTTGGCGGGAATTTAAAGAAGAATGAGGCAAAATTAAAAGAATTAGAAAAGAAAGCAGAAGAAGAGTTAAAAAAGGATACTTATAAGGACTCAAAAAAAGAGATGAAGGAATTTCTAAAGGAATATCTTAAGGTTTTGCCGAAATTCATTGAGACAACAGTATGGGCGGTAATTCCTGTCAAGGAAATGCCTTGGGTTGATATAGTATTCCGCAGCGTACCTCGTATTATAATGGATAAAAAGAAGGCTGATTTGTTAGATAATGCTTTTGCTTATTACGGAGAGATCAAATGTATTATTTCTAGAACTACGCTTTATGGAAAAATGAAAGACGCTAAACCTTTATTTGCGCCTTTAATGGGAGAACTTGACATGGCGGGTTATAAACTCGATGAAGATCAAAAAGTGCCAAAGCCCAAAATATATCCATACATAACTAAGGTTATAGAAGCATTAGATGCTGTGACCACTAAAAGCCATTTAGCTAAATACCACGAGGGATATCAAAGACATGGTGAACCAATTTGTGACTTTTTTATGAAAGACGAGGAATTATTAAAGGCAATGGATAAGCTCACCTCTGGATTCGAATCAAAGCGTCTTAGTTCTGATTTAGCGATTTGTGGTATTGCTTTACCTCTTTCTGCGGATCAAACTACTTTAATGTTAGTAACTGATGAGAGTAAAGATTCTGGTAAGTACACCAAATGTTTTGAAGGTTTTATTAGATTTTCTGCGGCTTGTTGTGAGGCACCCTCTTCAAGAAAAACAGATAGCGCAGCGCAAGCAGCTCAAATGACCCAAGCGGCACAGTCTCAAATGCCAGCATCAGGTCCCGGGGTCGGTGGTTTAGTTCGACCTCCAGGACAACCCGGACCACAGCAAGCACAACCTGGGGGTACTGTATCAACACCTGGAGGGCAAGAGTTAAAAGTATGGACCTCAGAAGAACTTGCAGATGATGCTCAGAAGAGAGGTGCTGGAGGAGTCCCTTCTGGGATGGCACATTGGTCTGAAGAAGAATTATCTAAAATGGCTTCAGAAAGAGGTTCAGGTGTTCCTGAAGGTATGGAAGTTTGGACTGAAGAAGATTTAGCAGAATTATCGAAAAAACGCCAAGGTGGTGCTTTAAATATTCCCGAATGGAAAGCAGATCAAGATATGGCAGAATGCACAAAATGTGGATATGGTTTGAGGAAAGGATGGGATGAGTGTCCAATTTGCAATACACCCGTAGGAGCAAAATCCACTCCAGAACCATCTAAAGAGCCGAGTGAAAAACCTAGCGCGGACACACCACCAGAAACGTCTCAACCTTCCGAAGAGAAAAAAGACGAGTAATTCAAATCTAAGAAAAGAGTCACCCAGAAGTAGAGTACATTAAAAAGGTACATCATTTATAAGATTAATCATACGATAAGTATTATACGCAATCTTATTCAAAACTTTTTTTAACTATTTTTTATTACCAACTATATAGAAATTACCGATTTTTAGACTATTAGTTGTTATACAATATTTTTCTTTTTAAAGGGAAGAACTTTCAAGATCTAGATAGTCTCAATATATATAGCTATCCCGATGAAAAAATAGATATTAATAATAAGGATCTTATTGGTAAAATTATTTACGGACACGATCATGGCGATCTTGTCCATAAATATCGTAATAGTAAAGAAAACTCAAGGAAAGCGGAGAACCAAAATAATAATTTATACCTTTACATAATTGATACTCCCGTTCCTCAAGTTATTAATGAGTTGAATATATTTACAACTTGTATAAATGGCAAAATAATAATTGGTTTACTTTTTGAAAAAGATGATAATCCTTTTGATTATAGAGAAATTTTTGGAGAACTCTTAAACGAGTTATTAAATAATGAAAAATGTTGCGATTTCAATGATGAAATTGAAATAGAGAATTTTCTAATTACGATTTTCATTGATATTCGTCGCTATGGAGATGAATATGTGGAAAAACTTCCCGAACTCGAATATCATTATCAAGGAGAGCTATTTAATAAAATTTTTTTATTCGGCCTCGATGAAGTAGGCAAGACTTCATTAGTCAGGAGACTAAAAACGGGTAAGTTTAACGATGATCATTTTACTCCAACAAGGAAATTTAATATTGAATATATACAAGAAGAAAGAGGTTTTTTAGCTTTTTGGGATATGCCCGGTCAAAGATTATTTAGAAAAAAATGGCTAATGGGACTTCAAGATGCTAATATTATCATCTACATGATTGATATAGCAAACCAACGACGATTTGAAGAGTCTAAAATGGAATTTTGGAAAATTTTAAATCGATACGAATTATTTGAAATTCCTTTACTAATATTAAGTAATAAATCGGATTTAATTGATCAAGTATTAGAAAATAATCCAGAACAGCTTGAGAGATTGAAAAAAGAAGTATTTGACTATTTTGAACTTGAAAATATTGATAATAGAGATTGGCGTTTTTTATTTACGTCAGTTAAAACTAATTACAATATTGACAATGTTATCAACCTTATCTTTAGTTTTATTCAATGAATTTCAACAAAAAATTATAAATAATTAAGCAGATAATTAATTAATATAACATCAAAATACAAATCGAGATTAAGGATAAGGCATGGTTAAAAAAGCAAAAAAAGGGGCTCAAATCCAAGTCGATGAGAAAAAAGGGCATCTTTTCTTAGGTGATAGAGATTTGCGGCTTTTAATGTTGAGACCAATTGATTTAATTGAATTTAATGAGTTTGCTGGCCCCAATGCTGAGGATATAATTATTTGGGTTGGTAAAACGATTGGAAAATATTTTTTGGAGAATATTTATCCCGAGGAAGATTGGAGTGATGTTAAGATGAGTGTGAGAAAGAAAGTCATTCAAAACAGCCTCGGTGTATTTGAGCTGTTGGGGTATGGAGTTTTAAATCTATTTGTCAAAAAAGAGCAAATCATTTTTTCTGTAGAAGATCCATTAACATCGGACGAAAAAGAAAATATTATGGCCAAAAACCTTTGTTTCTTTTATCAAGGACTCTTTAATGGAATCCTTGAAGTTTTAGATATTGATGCTGATGGTCAAGAGATAAGGTGTTTTCTCTTGGGTGATGAAGCGTGTGTTTTTCAATTCGACCTTTTAATTGACGAGTTTGAAGACGCAGATGTTGATAAAGAAGCAGATAAACCTCAAATTTCGAGTTTCCTTAGCTCGCTTTAAATAGTACACTCTCCCGTAAATTTATAATTCACTTTCTTTAATTCCTTGCTTTTCATATTAAACTCTTTTATGAATAATAATTCATTTCTTCTGATTTTATTCAAAAACTCTAATTTTCAGTTGTGTGAAATTTCACACATTTTATGATTAATATTTTTTCTCTATTGAGTTTTTTAATATAATAAATAACCTTTAAATTATCGAAGATATCTAATCCATAGAATAAATTTAAAATAAAACCAAAAATAAAACTAATTATTATAAATTGTAAAAACAGATGATTAAAAAAAATGTCAAAGAAAGGCGCAAGAATAAAAATTGACTCTTATAAGGGGCCTTTAGGGATTATAAAAGGTTTTGAATTAACTACGGGTAAAATAATTGCTGGAGATCAAGAAGAATGGGAGCCTATGGGACCCACCCCGGAGCCTCATATTCCCACGCTGAGATCATGGTTCTTTAAACTGATGGAAAGATACAAGCCATATTACATGCCAAACTTGATTGAAGCATAGATTTCTCAAGGGTAAATCTGTGATATGTGCTGCCTAACTTGTAAAGGATAAGCTTTTCAAGGGCGATTGCACATTCGGTAAATGTAATCTTTCCAAGGGTAGAACGGGCGCATGCGGGATTAATATAGAAACGGCATGTGCAAAGATAGTAGAAATAGCGTGTTGTATTGGAGCTGCGTGCCATAGTGCTCACGGCGCCCACTTGCTTCATTGGTTAAAAGAGAAATACGGGAATGTACCAATTGATTTTGGGAATAACATTGCCGTAGAAATGCCTCATGTTCGAACGATTATTGGGATGAAGCCAGAAACCTTAGAAGATTTAGAAACTGCGATGGAGTGGGTTCAATCTACAATCACTCATCTACTTGCCGCAGGACACACAGGGCAAGAATCAAGTTACCTCGATTACGAAGCCAAAAGCTTTTTGGCTGGGTTGGCGGATTCGGTGGGTATGGAAATCTCTGATGCCGTCCAGATTTCGGCTTATGGCTTTCCAATGGGCGACCCAAATGTACCTATTGTGGAATTAGGAATGGGTACCATGGATGTTGAAAATAAAGCAACAATTTTAATGATTGGGCATAATGTAGCGCCAGGTGTAGAACTTGTTGACTATTTAAGGGAAAAAGGTTTAGAAAACAAAGTAGATGTAGGCGCAATTTGTTGTACAGCACAAGATCTAACTAGATACTATTCTGGTGCTAAAATCGTTGGCTCTCTCTCCCGACAAATGTTTTTCATTCGTTCTGGGCTTGCTGATGTCGTAATGATCGATGAGCAATGTGTAAATTTACGTTGCTATGAACAAGCAAAATTAGTTAATGCTCCATTTATCGCTACCAATGAAAAAATAATGGTAGGATTACCTGATAGAACTGACGATCCCGCAGATGAAATTGTTAACGATTTAGTGAGCGGTAAAATGGATGGAGTGTTAATCCTTGATCCTATTAAGGCCGGAA
>Ga0114925_10001584_pt1 | contig 11303 bp, 15 predicted proteins | sample SumtaG_2_FD_87287 | JGI IMG/M metagenome (GOLD analysis project Ga0114925, IMG submission 87287) | Deep subsurface microbial communities from Indian Ocean to uncover new lineages of life (NeLLi) - Sumatra_00607 metaG | ecosystem: Environmental > Aquatic > Marine > Oceanic > Sediment | place...
TCCGCAATTCTTCCTCAGTAAAATCCAATGTTGATAACAAATTATTAAACGAATCGAATCGTTGTAATAAATGCTCTAAATCATCGTGACCATCTGCTATAATCATTAGCTGTTGCATTCCCATACATCCTCCCCAGATTGGAAAGTGATTACCTTTATCATTTTCTTTCATAGCTAACTGTAAAAATTTCTTACAGCAATTATAGTATTCTTTTTGGGTACCGGCAAACGCACCTCCGCTGGGAAAATATAAACCGTTTATTTTTGACATATATCCTTTAAAATTCTTAGTTGTATACGGTATAGGTAAGATTTTAACTCCAAATCTTTTCAACCAAGTTATGTGTGAACTGGCTATATAAGAATCTCCGCACACCTGATAATATTTTTTACCAGGAGTCAAAGGAACTGATATCATCCCTACCACTAACTGTCTTTTTTTTCGTTTACTTGTTTTTTGATGTTTCTTTTTATGTTGTCTTTTCCTACGCGTTCTTTTCATATACTATAATTGTATATAAAAAGATTAACTAAAAAATTAATTATTCCGCCGAACCTTGTTCTTTGGCTTCTTCTTCTTTCTTAGCCTTACTTTGTTTTGTATTTTGTACGTGCTTTGTTAATCCAAAGAAATAAGAATTTGTAAAGTGTTTTCGTAGTTGCATTGTTTGCCAATTTTCCGGATATAAAATCTTCAAAACTTTTGATGGAGAGAATAAGGTATAATTATAAATCAAAATAGATTGACTAGAAAGTTTTGTAAGATTTTTTCTACATTCATTCACAAATAATTCACTCATTTTATGTGAAAAATGTACTCCTATATCTGATTGTGGAATCATTTTTTCAACCCAACTATAAATTACAGCCTCTGGATGAAATGCCATTCCGTAAAATGGATATTCCTTAAATGAATAAGCATTAATATACTCTGTTTTTAATTTCTTATTTTTAGAAATGGAGTTTATTTCGATAAATTCTTTCATTTTATTTATTTTTTTACTATTCGCATTTAATGCCCATCCGGGGGTTGTATAACAAACTTCTTTGCTAGCAAATAATTTTTTATCTTTTTCAACTAAATCCTTGCCAAAAATACCGGGTGAATCTGTTAATTTAAATGGAGTTGCATTATAAGTATTTGCTGCTTTTACCATTTCATCATTAGGTATCTGTAATGCAGTAAAGGCCAATGCTGATTTACTATTTTTTAATTGAGTATAATATTTTGGCATAAGATTCATGAAAATCAACTCTTCATAACCCATACCAATACCCAAAACAGGAAAATAATTTCCCATGTTGTTTTGTTTTTTAGCCCACTCAAATATTAAAAACTCAGCCTTAGCCCATCTTATGACTTCTATCTCAATCTCTGTCGATTTTGATAATGTAGCATAATTAATTGGCGAAATATCACCACAAATAATAACACCGTTTATTTGGGCTAAATAAGATTTCATAATAGGAGGTGTTGCTGTATACTGAATAGGTACTACTCGCGCACCACTATTTTCAACCCATCTTACGTAAGCAGCAGGTAAATAAGATTTTGCTCGCCTACTATCTAAAGCAATATTATCTCCTAACCAATTTGATAATGGCATAGTTAATATCCCAATTACCGGTTCATTATTAATTTCCGTTGATGTTTTACTACTCATATATATTCAATAAATATTTTAAGATAAAACATCAAAGTAATAAGAATTTTCAAAAGCGCTATGATTTGTTTTGAAAAGTTTTTTATTTGGATTTATTTTTTTAATAGTTGCACTTCTAGACCATAAATTGTAATTACGAATATATAGGTCGGGAACTTTTACGGTATTTTTATTTTTTTTACATTCATCTATAAAAAATCTAGCTAATCGTTTGGAAATTTTTCTAAAAATAGGACCTCTGCCAATTTCTGGCAAAATCCATTCAAATAAAACTTTTTCAGGATGAAATTGCACTCCATAAAAGGGGAAATTTTTATATTCATACATACTCACATATTCAATTGGTTTTTTATCTTTACTTTTACTAGTAGCTACTACATTCCAATATTTTTCCCATTGTTTCATGTATGGCGCATCAACAACGTAAGCCTGGCTATGATTCTGGAATACACATGGAGTTTTCCTAAATTCATCTTGTTCTGTATGACTAAAAATAGATGCAAATTTGGAATTAGGTTTCACAATATTTAATTTGGAATTATAATGATGTGCATCTACATCAGATAATCCTTTTAAAGTAGTAAATTTGTTGATAATTTTTTGGACAGGTTCTCCCATCATACCTAAAACTTCAAACCCAAGACAAATTGAAAATAAAGGAAAATAATTGTTTTGATTATTTGATTTCTTTGCATGATTTACAATATGCTTAAATGCTTCCATAAAATGGACATATTCTTCACTAATCATGCCATGATCAACTTGACCGCCGATAAATAATACTCCGTTTACTTGATTTAAAATCATATCCAATGCACCAATAGGAGTATCATATGGAATAGGTATCACCCGTGCATTATTCATTTCAATCCATTTTACATAGGATGCAGGTAAATAAGAATGTGTATTTTTATGGTAAGTAACTGTCATAGGTATACTTAATATACCTACGGTTGGGTGATGAAACATTTTTGGTATTTTTTTTCCTTCTAAAAGAACTTTATGATGTAAGCCTTTTTTGCTGGATTTTTTTTGTGTTTTATTTTGTTTTGTTTTTTTGCCTTGTTTCTTAGTATGTTTCGACATTATATATATATGTATTAGATTATCTTATCCATAATCTTTTTACAAGCAGCACCTACCATCCTTTTTTCTTGCTCTATAACTGGTTTTACTTGAACACTAAGACCTAATTCCTTTTTAATACAAGCTTTTTCTTTTTCCATAGTCATATTTTTAGTAGTACCTGTAGTCATATTTCTTATCATTGTTTGCCATTCAATTAATAGCTTCTCATCTTCTAAATAATTAGGGTGCATGCTTTCCCATTTTTTAACATTTTTTATTTGTTTGAATGTAATTTCATCAATAGTTTTGTCTATTTTTTCATGACTGTTGTCTTTTTCCCATTTATCCGCATCTTTTACGTAGAATTGTAATCGTTTCTTGTCTGAACAATGTATGGGTCTTTGTGTAGGTTCCATATCTTGTAATTGCTTTACAAATATATTACTTATGCCTTTGACATAACCATTGTTTTTTGTGTAAAGTAAATCTTCTAATGACACTTTGACATTATCTACAAAATCAGTTAAATTCATAGCATCCTTACATTTTTCATTTAAATAAATATTAATATTCATTGCATTATTGTAGGTATTTCCCATCTTTGGAATTATTTCTTGTAAATATTCATCTCTTATTTTATTTTGCTCGCCTATTTTTTTATTTTGTTCGATCATTGTTTCTCCATCTTTTAAAATTTTCTTCATCATTATTTTCAATTCGGCGACTTCTTGTTTGAGAAGTTTGTTTTCTACTTCGATTTCATTTTTCTCTACAGGTGTAGGAAAAATTTCTACGGAAATATTTTCAGTACTATCTTCAACCGTTGGTGGGATACATTTTTTTTTATGTTTACTGAGACCAGAAGCATATTTATATTTCTTGCCGCAGACGGTACATTCGTAACAATTGTAGTTGGGGTTTTTTTGAATTATCCGTTTGTTATCCTTGTTATCCAGGTTGTGTTTACGTGTCAAAAGGTGTCTATTAAAATCTTTTTTATTGCTAGTTAAGAAGTCACATTTTTTACAATAATATTTTTTGGGGTTTTTTTTGGGGTTTTTTTTCATCTATATATGGATAACAAAAAAAACCCCTAAATCTTTTTATTTTAAAAGTGTTAAAAAATCCATGTAGAACTGAAAAAAAAGCACTACGTATTTTTCCTTCTACATGATTCGAGGGAAAATGTAAAATGTGCATTTTTTGAGTTCAAAAAAATAATGAAAAATCAAATTTGGACATTTTAAAAATGTCCAAAATCAAAAAGTGCCTCGACTTTTGTTCACTTTTTTGTGAGTGCCTTTTTTTCAGCGATTCTTTAAGTTCCCAAAATTATTTATTATTATTGTTGTTATTTTCTATTTTTTTTAACAAAGCGGTATTATAAATTAAATTTCCTGTTGGTTTATATTCGGAGACTTGATTATATTTTTTGTCGTCTTTTTTCTTTACTGTTGTAGAAATATTTTGCTTTCTAGCAAATAAACTATTCATATTAGATGAGTCGATATTTTTAGTATCTTTCTTTTTTTCCTGAATTTGATTTCCAAAACCATCAATCGAATAACCATATTTTTTCTTAAAATTTTGTCGCTGGTATTTGGGAATATAATGTTGCCATGATATGAAAAGCAAATTTGGATGTGTGTACTTTACCATGAATCCATTTTGAGTTAGCTTATCCATTACATATGCTATACACGCAGCAGAATCATATCTTGGTGTTCCTACAAGAAATTCAGGTACAACAAAAAAACAAAAATGTTCTGTATTTCTTTGTCTAGATGTGTACTTTATTTTTTGATGGGCGCGATTTAAAATCTTTTTATAAACGCGTAAACGTAAATCTTCGACCTCTTGTGTACGATGATATAAATCATCTAAGCTGATTTTATCCCGATAGTTTTCATCATTCATTATTAGAATCATAAGAGAAAAAAACTATTAAAAATAAACGATAAAACCATATATGACTATCAAACATATTGTGATGGCCGGAGGAGCTTATAATGGAATTTATATAATTGGAGCATTGAAACATTTATTAGAAGAAAAATATTTCAATATTGAAAATATAGAATCTATCTATGGAACCTCAGTAGGTGGATTTATTGGCGCTTTATTATGTTTAAAAATAGATTGGACTATTATTATAAATTATATCTTAGAAAGACCCTGGGATAGAGATTTAACTTTTACAGCAGACATGATGTTTAATATGATTCCTAAGAAAGGCATACTAGATTCAAATTATATGAAAATATTCTTTAAAAACTTATTAAAATCTAAGAATTTATCAGCGGAAATTAATCTTGAAGAATTCTATCATTTTTCTAAAATTAAGTTGTTTTTATTTGCTGTAGATGTTAATACCTTTAATGTAGTAAAAATTTCCCATGAAACCCATCCTACACTTCCATTGATTGAAGCAATTTTTATTACTTGTTCGATGCCTTTTATATTTCAACCAACCTTTCTAAATAATACTTACTTAGTTGATGGTGGTGTTTTATGTAACTATCCCTTAGATTATTGTATAGAAGATGTAGAAAAAAAGGAAGAAATCATGGGTATTGACTTTTCATTAAATAAAGATGATCGAAGATATATTGATGAAAAAACTAACATAGTTTATTATGGATATTACATGTTTGATAAATTAGTAGGCGTTGCTAGAAAACCACCAATTAATACTATTAAAAATCAAATAATTATTCCTTGTGATAGAATTAATATTCCACGTGCAGTAGAACTTTTGAAAGATAAAATTATTCGAAATAATTATATCAAAAAAGGAGAAGAGTGTGCTAAACTATTTTTAACCTATTGCTCTAAAGCGCCTGATTCAAAAACTCAGTCAGATTGTCTTCAGTAATATCTGTTGTATATTCAATCACATTGTTACCTTTAACAAGATAAATAGTAGGGAAAGCTTCAATAGATACTTTATGTTCTTGTTCAAAATACTCAAGTGTACCAGAATCTGTCTCTCCATTTACTTCTACAAAGTTAACTAAAATACCATTGATTTTTTGTTCATTTAACTTACTAACAGTCTTTTTCCATCCTGAATCTTTTGCGATAATACTTTTTTTACAGTGAGGACACCAATCGGTATAAAATGCGTACACTGTTGCAGTTGTCACATCGTCTGCACCCCCTTCATCCGCATTAATATATTCTTTATTATCTTTGTATTCAGGATTAAGTTTAGGCGCCACATAGGTAGTATAAACCCAAAAGGCTAACCCAATAAATAAAGCAAGTAAAACCACAATCATTATAAATTTTTTATTTGTAACTGCTTGCATTACAGTATTTTTAACATTGTCCATCATGGCACTCATTTTATATATACAGATAGAAACGGAAAAACAACTTCAAACGAATATAAAGTCTAAATGTTATAATAAAATAATATGTGGATTCGTAATTACAAAGGAGAACTAGTTTATTTTGATATTACTAAATATCATAATGAAGTAGATTTATACATTAAATTATGGAAAATCAAATTTAATATAGATATACTAGAAGAAGAGGTTGATTTTAATCATGAGATAATGCAATTAATTATTTCATAAATTCTTTTTTCTGATTGTATTATAATAATGGCTAAAACTAGAAAACTGCGTAATAAATCAAAAAAATATAAAAAGAAAACGTATACAAAAAAACATTATCAAAGTGGGGATGGAATGGTAACTTCCGTATGGGGGCCTCCTTTATGGCATTATCTTCATACTATGAGTTTTAATTACCCTGTAAAACCAACCCCAGCAGATAAACGTCATTACAAAAATTTCATATTGAGCTTGAGATATGTATTGCCATGTCGATATTGTAGAGAAAATTTAACAAAGAATTTGAAAGCATTGCCTCTTACAAATAAAGATATGAAAAATCGCAGGTCTTTTTCGAAATGGGTTTATAAATTACATGAATTAATTAATACAATGTTAGGAAAGAAATCAGGTTTAAAATATTGCGAGGTAAGAGAACGATATGAGCATTTCCGTTCTAGATGTACAAATGAAAAGAAATTTACGCAACGCGGAGTAGATGCTGCTGCAAAAAAAACTCGTAAAAAGAAAGAAAAAGGGTGTACAGAGCCACTTTATGGTGCTAAATCAAAATGTATTGTTAAAATTGTTCCCAAATCTGTAAGAGGAAAAAGTTTTCAAATGGATAAAAAATGTAAAAAGAAAAGAATCGTCTAAAGATAAAATGTTTTTTAATTATAAATGACATTTTATACACTAGAAGAAGTAGCAAATCACAATTCAAAAGAAAGTTGTTGGATCGTAGCAAACAACAATGTTTATGATGCCACAGAATTTATAAACCGTCATCCCGGAGGCTCTTACGTACTTTTATCTAAAGCAGGAACAGATGTTTCAAAACATTTCGAATGGCATAGCACACATGCTAAAAAGCTGTGGGCTAAACATAAAATAGGTGAAATTCAAACAGTTACCACGTGTTGCCATTGTTTAAACTAGCTTGCGATAACCATGGCAAAGGTAAGTATTGATTATTCATAGAATTATAATTTGGTACTTTCTTACAAGTAAAGGCTGGTTCTGGGCATCTTGCACATGGTGGACATGGTGGACAAGGTTTTTGTCTTGGACAAGCTGCTTGTTGTGGGCATTTAGGACATACAGGAGGAACAATAGAAGATTTAAGAACATATAAATCCTCATCACCTTCAGGAATATCTACACGGCGTACGCCACGTCGTTCAGACCAAAATCTTTTTCTACGTACTTCGTTATCATCATCGTCTGAACCGGTAACACCTGATTCTATAGAGCTAATTTCGTCTGAACCAAGATTAACTCCTGCAATACTTCGTTGTCTTGCCAAGGCTCTTTCTTTTTCTCTGGTATGTGTAACGGAGTTAGGAGTTAGACCTTCCTTAATATTCATTCCTAATGTGGCCAATAATGCCACTGCTAATATTATAAAAAATAATGTTGATTGGTTAAACTTCATTATATATAATGAGTAAGAAAAAATCGCCAATTATTTAGAATAAATCTCTCCATATATCATATATGCCAGCTCAAACACACGGTAGAGTAAGAAATGGATTTCATATATTAGCCAATAGTCGTGGACGTCTAACAAATTTAAATAAACCACCATGTAATACAGCTGCTGAATGTGAGAAAGCTTATTGTTGTGGTCCCGCAATACAACCAAGTAATTCTAAACCTAGAGGATGTAGAAGAGGTTTGTGCGCATTTACACCCAACCGAGGTAGAAAAAGGGCATTAGCTTTAGGAGGTGTTGGTTCTCGTTCAGGTGCTGTTAAGCGCGCAATAAGCAGACGCGTACAAAATAGAAATCAAATGGCACCAGGATATACACCATCAGCTACTCGCCCTCGTAATATGCCTCAGTGGCCAACAAAGAATGCTATTTGTAACGATACTCAAACAGACGGTAAATGTGCTTGTTGTTTAATTACAATGACTAAAAATCATCCACGAAATGCATGTCTTGGAAAATGCCAAAATCCTACTAGTAATAAAACTAAATGTTGTAAATAATTATATATTTTTTTTCTTTTACAAATATATAATGGTAAAATACTACGGAAGAGCAAGACAGCGCACAGGTGCAGTAAACAGAATCCAACCTGGTCTTAAAATGTCAGGACTTAGACCTAAGAATGGTACTCTTATCAGCAGTGTAAGAATTCAGCAGAACCGCGTAAACGGTAATATTGGCGTCGGATGTGTTGATGCTCAGGGTAACCCAACTGGCAGACGTCGTACTTTCGATAAGAAACTTTGCGTATTTTGTGTAAACAATACCAGTACCGATGGTAAGCCTTTATACTTGCTTAAAGCAGCAGCTCCAGCAAGTCGTCAATGTGCAGGTGGTGTTAACAGACACTTCCCTCTTGGATGTCGTTAAGAAAATTGATATAAATGTATCATTTACAATTATATCAAAACATGAGTAAACAGAGAAAGATACTTAAGGGATATTATGCGGAAAATAGTTTAGAAGCTGGAATTGACGAAGCGGGCAGAGGCCCTTTATTTGGGAGGGTATATGTTGGTGCGGCTATTTTACACCCCACCGATTTTGATCACTCATTAATGCGTGATAGTAAAAAATTATCATATAGAAAAAGATTACAAGCATACGATTATATTAAGGAAAATGCCATAGATTATGCTGTATATTATCATGATGAAAAAGCAATTGATGATATGAATATATTTAATGCAACATATGATGCAATGCATAAAGCTTTAGACAAATTGCAGGTAAGACCTGAGCTAATTTTAGTAGATGGTAGTCATTTTGTTCCTTATTCATTTGAAGGTAAAAAGGTAAGCAATGTATGCATTGAAAAAGGTGATGATACTTATAGTTCAATTGCAGCTGCATCAATATTAGCCAAAGTAGAAAGAGACAAATATATAGAAGATTTATGTGATAAATATGAAAATTTAAATGAATTTTATGGTATAGCCAGTAATAAAGGTTATGGAACAGCAAAACATATAGAAGGAATTAAACAGCACGGAATAAGTAAGTGGCATCGTAAAACATTTGGCATTTGTAGACAATATGATTAGGTTATTTTAATTGGTAAAAAAATTGAATTTTTAAAAATAGTATAGAATATTCGTATTCAACCCTTTCCTATTACCTAGTTCAAAACAACAACAACAAATTATTATGAGCAATCCTTGCATTGGACCTAACGGAGTACGATATCTGTTTGCAGTAAGAAAAAGTAATGAGATGTGGATATCACGAAGATTCTTTATTTTGTCTAAAATTGATGACTATGATTTGATGGGTCAGTATTTGCGTGACATGTGGTACATGGAGACCTTGAGTCCTGATGACATTCGTGAATTCATGATTATACCAATTCGTAAGGGTCTTGTAGTTAGAGAATTTGTCAAAACACTAAGAGCTTGTTCTAATCAAACATCATGTGCAGATATAAGGAATATAGTAAGAAACAAGTATGGCGTGGACTGGATATATAGTTTTGAGCTATCAAAGCATGCAATACAAAAATATATAACAGATGATAAAGATGAAGATCTGAAATCCTTTGAACTACATCATATCGGCAGTAGATACGGCAATGGTCAGGGCCCTTATATGAAATTAACTTTTCAAGCCCGACAGTTAAAAACCGATAGTGAGGGGATTTGTTTACATATTTCAAATCCGGAGTTTCAGACATATCGCTAAATGAAAATTATAAGATGAGTAAAAATTGATTTATAAAAATATTTTTAATTAACAAGTAATTACAATGAAGTTCATAGTATTTGATACGGAAACAACTGGTTTACCAAAAAGTAAATATGCCGAACCGGAGGAAACGTGGCAATTCCCTTATGTAGTACAATTAAGTTGGTTAATATTTAATACTGGTACCAATAAAATCGAGACAGTTAGAGACAAAATAATTCGGTTACCTAAAAATATAAAAATACCTAAAAGAGCAACAGAAATTCATGGTATTACACAGGATCAAATGTTAGAAGAAGGACAACCAGCAATCAATGTGTTAGATACATTTATGAGGGATCTTAGTTCTTGTACAGGTGTAATAGGACATAACATAGAATTTGATAAAAAGATGTTGGAGGTAGAGTGTATACGAAATAAGTGTAGAAGACTATCTAGTTATAGAAAAATGACCTTTTGTACTATGAAAATGGGAAAACATACCTGCAATATTCTTAAAGAAAATCCATATACAGGGAAATTAGAGCCAAAATATCCGAAACTTATAGAATTACATAAAACTTTATTTAAAACTGAGCCATCAAATCTACATAATTCTTTAATTGATGTTATAGTTTGTTTTAGATGTTTTCATTATTTGACCTATAACGTAGATCCAGTGGAGACAAATGAAGAAATGAAACACTACTGTAAAATTTACTGTGGACTTTAAAAAGGTGAAAACATAAAACCTATATCTGCTCTAAATAATCTATAATTACTTACAATACCATCAATGTCAAAGTTTTTTATATAATTGAAAACATCTATGTTTTCCATTGTGTAGGTAAAAACATCTATTTTTTGTTCATGACATAAATCAATCGTATCTTCGCTTAGTACATTCCATTCTACAATTAAAAAATCAATATTTTTAATTAACTTTGATAAATCATCGTTCGATAGTTTATTCGAGGTAATAAATCCTGTTTTAATTTCCGGTAATTTAAGTTTCAAATAATCAATATGATTTTTATTAAAACTGCAACAAATTATTTTCTCCAAATTTAAACTATAGGTTTTAATAAAGCAAAATAATCTATGTGCTAATTCATCGTTTCCTTTCATATCAAGATAAATAGGTTGTTTATTTGAATCAAAATAATTAAAAAATTCTTTTAATGTAATAATTGATTTTTTCATTTTTTTTATTTGTTTTAAAGTTAAGTTTATGATGCGTTGATTTTTTAAGAATAAATCATGATAAATAACAATCTCTCCAGATTTACATAATTGAATGTCAATTTCAATCATGTCAAAGCCTTTATTTTTAACATTTTTAAATGCAGGCCA
>Ga0114925_10001585_pt1 | contig 11300 bp, 11 predicted proteins | sample SumtaG_2_FD_87287 | JGI IMG/M metagenome (GOLD analysis project Ga0114925, IMG submission 87287) | Deep subsurface microbial communities from Indian Ocean to uncover new lineages of life (NeLLi) - Sumatra_00607 metaG | ecosystem: Environmental > Aquatic > Marine > Oceanic > Sediment | place...
ACCACCGAGCCAACTTCCTGGGGCTCAATGATAGCCCGAGCCAGCCAGAGCATATGGGTCGGCTTATACATAGCTCTGCTGGCGTTTGTCCTCTACCACGCTTTCTATGGACTGAGAGGTATCATACTAGAGTTGAGTCCCTCAGTTAAAACCGGGCGTATCGTTACCCGGGTCTTAATAGCCGTTGGTATTATCGTCTTTATCTGGGGTACTTATGTCCCCATTGTCCTGTTTTCCAGCTAGGAGGTATTATGGCTGAAAGTAGCCCTAAGCAGGTAACATTCAGAATCCAGAGATATGACCCGGAGGAGGGTAGTCCCCCACATTTTCAGGAGTTCACCATACCACCTAGCCGGGGCATGACCGTCCTCGATGGCCTGATATATATCAAAGAAAACCGGGACAGCACACTGGCTTTTCGCACCTCGTGCCGCATGGGAATCTGCGGCTCCTGCGGCATGCTGATTAACAACTATCCCCACCTTGCCTGCCATACCCAAATAGAGGAGTTTCACTCCAATACACTGACCGTCAAGCCACTACCTAACCAGCCCATTATCAAGGACCTGGTAGTTGACCTGATGCCTATGTTCAACGTTCACAAATCAATAAAGCCGTATATTATCCGTCAGGATACAGAAGAAATGGAAAACCCTACCGCTGAATTCGACCAGCTACCTCAAGAAGTAAATGCCTTCCTGCAGTTTACTTGCTGTATAAAATGCGGTATATGCATTGCGGCTTGCCCGACTTCAGCCAGCGACAAGGTTTTCCTTGGACCTCAATCCCTGGCTCAGTGCTACCGCTACTGCGCCGATAGCCGGGATGAAGGCCAGTTGGAAAGATTCCCGGTGGTGAGTACCGACCACGGGGTATGGCGTTGTCATCTTGCTGGCGCTTGCTCAGAAGCCTGCCCCAAAGGATTAGACCCGGCTTTAGCTATTCAGTTACTTAAAAGACAGCTGGCGTCACAGGCCCTGGGACTCAGGAAAAAACACCGGCCTTCCCCGGTAGTTCCACCCTCTACGGAAACCAAACCCAAGGTCCCTTTTCCTGAGTTCACCGTGAAGGGCAGCCAATAAACCGGATACCTGCTCAAGAAAGTTATCACTTATTAAGATAGCTAGGAGGAGATGATAATGGCCAAGAAGGTTACGCTCCCCTTGACTGATGAGACCTTAAAAGACCTCAAGGCTGGGGACAATATTCTACTCACCGGCGTTATATACGTTGGGCGTGACGCCGCCCACAAGAGAATAGTAGAAGCGCTAGACCAGGGAAAGCCTCTACCTTTTGATATCAAGGGGCAGACGATATACTTTATGGGTCCTTCACCAGCCAAACCTGGCCAGCCGATTGGTGCTGCCGGACCTACTACCAGTGGTCGTATGGATGTTTATTCACCCCGCGTGATAGCCGAGGGGCTGAAAGGGATGATTGGCAAGGGTATGCGCTCGCCGGCGGTAAAAGATGCTATGAAGGAATATAAAGCCGTATATCTAGCGGCTATCGGCGGTGCCGGCGCCCTCATCGCCAAGAGCATTAAGAAATCAGAGGTAGTCGCCTATGAAGAGCTTGGTGCGGAGGCAATTCGCCGTCTTGAGGTAGAAGATTTCCCGGTCACCGTGGTAAATGACATTTATGGCGGCGACCTTTACCAGGAAGGGAAAGCCAGATACCGGCTTGATTAGAAACGAAAATACTTACCCAATCAGACAAGCCTAATCTTTGTTCCTGGCTAAAAGACTAATCTACCAGTGTTTTGGCATTTTCCTGCCAGTTGCTGGTATAGTCAACAAACTCCGCAGCTTTCTCAGGTGGCTTGGTTAGCAGGCTGACGACTACATATATTACGGTAGAAATAATAAGCCCCCACACCGGCGGCCAAAGCCCAAGGGGTTTCAGTCCGGCCACATAAAACCAGCCAATTACAATTACACTGGGGATGGAACTGGAGATAACCGCCGTCGCGGTACCTCGTTTCCAGAAGAAAGCTCCTATCAATGCCGGTAATATACTCATGAGACCACCGGAGGACATTGTTGACAGGATACCAATCATCCCCAGTTTAAGCTGAGCAAACCCCCAGGCGATTAGGAACATTATCGGAATAAGCAGCTTGCCCCAGAATAACTCTCTATCCTCCGATATCCTGGGGGCCAGAGCCCGATAAATATCTCTACCCGCTATGGATGACAAGCTCAAAACGATAGAGTTAATTGTGGAGACGGAAGCGGCAAATATGCTGATAGTAACGACCAAAGCCAGTCCCACCGGAGCCAAGCTGAGCAAAGCTGCCATGGCAGAATCGGCTTTCTCAAGTCCGGGAACAATATGAGCTGCGGCTAGCCCAAAAATGGTAACCAGCACGGTATAAATCAGACCGAAAATACCAAAACCGATAATCATACCCCGTATCGACCTGACGTCTCTCAGTATGAAAAATCTCTGGCTTACCTGAGGAATCAGTAGCATGAAGAAAATCCAGGGCAGACAAAGCCCCAGCCACATATTAAACCCCCAGGTAAATTTCAGTTTCTCCGGAGATGAGGTGGCAATGGTGCTGAACATTCCTTCTGGAAAGAAATTAATCCAGACAAAAGCGAGCAAAGCAAGGCTACCAATAAGCATGATAACGCCCTGCAGGGCATCGGTCCAGGCAACCGACCGCATACCCGCCCACCAGGCATAAACAAAGGCGATAATGGGTAGAATTAAACTCCCCAACCAATAAGGAATCCCTCCTCCAGTTAGTCCCTCCGCCAGGAGACCGGCACCCATTAGCTGAACGGAGGTATACGGTATGAGAGTTATGATAAATATTATGGCGGCGATTACCGCTATTGCCCTATTTTTATACCTGTCACCCAATAATTCTGATGGGGTAACATAGCCGTATTTCTTCCCGGCTATCCAGAATCTCGGTACAAATAGTGCCAGCAATATCAATGAAGCTACCAGGAAAACAATCTCGAAACCAAAAGCCGCTATGCCACCGGCATAGACCAGGCCCACAAGGCCAATCATCATGAAAGCACTGTACACAGTAGCGCTAAGGGTAAAGGCTCCAATGACACCACCAATCCGTCTGTTGGCCAGGAAATACTCGGTTACCCCCTTACCAAGTCTCTTCCTGGCCTGCCAGGAAATTAGAGAGCCAACGGCAAACCAGATTACGATAGCTAAATATATCCAGAGTGGGTTCATTTAAGCAGCTCCTTCCAGGATTTAGTCATATAAATAATTATATATATAATCACCGCTACCGGCACCAACAAAAAGAAGGTAAAACCTCCGCTAAATGTAGGTGTATACTTAAGAACAGCAAACGGCATGACAAAAGTTAGTATTATTAATACGGCAAAAGCCAAAACCAACTGTAATTCACTTCTTTTCACTTTACCGTCTCCTTCTAATCCCCGTGGCTGCTTTGTAAATATTTAGTGCAAGTATACTACTTAACTACCCAGACTTTCAACTTCGAAGTGTTTAAGCTTATTGGAAAAGCAGGACAAGCCAGAAGGCTGCGGGTACATGGCACCCACAGCCTCCACACTGATCTCAGTATCTATTGACTCAGTAGAGCTTAACTAACGGGTCTGGTGATGTAATAAGGGTGTTTTAACCAGCTTCTCAGAACCAGTTAATGCCTGGCGCCGATGGTTGAATAGGGGACGGCGCAGGAAGGAAGGAACATCCAGTTCGTCCTCACTCTTAATACCCTTAAGCAATTGATTAAGCTCCTCTTCCTGGCTAACTCCGGGTATCCCTAGCCGGGATGTAAATCCAGTAGCGATTAGGGTAATCCTTACCTCTTTATCCATAGCAGGGTCGTGAGCCACTCCGAAAATGATGTTGGCCTCATCGTCTACCGCTTGCTTAACAACCTCAGCGGCATCATTAACTTCAACGAGGGTGAGGCTACTACCGCCGACAATATTGAATAGCACGCCCTTCGACCCATCAATGGAAACATCCAGTAAGGGGCTGGCTAAGGCTTCCTTAGCAGCATCTATCGCCCGATTTTGCCCTGACCCTCTGCCTACAGACATCCAGGCTGGACCAGCATCTTTCATCACTGCCTTAACATCGGCAAAATCAAGGTTAATCAACCCGGGGACAGTGATAACCTCAGAGATAGCCTGAACACCATGACGTAGCACATCGTCAGCCATTTTAAAGGCGCTATCCACCGCCGTTCTCTGGTCACAGAGGTCAAGCAGCCGGTCATTGGGGATGATAATCAGGGTATCAACCTTACCCAATAGCCGGACAATACCCTCATCGGCTACTCGACAGCGGTGAGTACCCTCAAAACTAAATGGTTTGGTGACCACGGCAATGGTTAGGGCTCCGCTTTGCTTGGCTATCTCAGCGACAGTAGGAGCGGCGCCAGTACCGGTACCGCCACCCATACCACAGGTGATAAACACCATATCAGCCCCGGCGACGAGTTCTTGAAGGTCTTCACGGCTTTCCTCGGCGGCTTTGGCACCTCTGTTATGGTCACCACCTACCCCCAGCCCTTTGGTGAGTTTCTCCCCAATCTGAATACGAGTTGGGGCTTCAGTAATGCTCAAGGCCTGGGCATCAGTATTCATGGCGATGAACTCTACGCCCTGGATTTCCTCCCGAACCATACGGGTAATGGCATTGCAGCCACCACCACCTAAGCCGATAACCCTAATTTTGGCCGGGTTAGGGACAAAACTTGTTTTTGCCATCTCCTCCTCCTTTCTTTACCACTTTATTTTGTTCCTTAGCGGAACAGACTCTTAATTCGCGAAATGAAATGCCGGATACCAAATCGACGAGGTTGCCAGGTCTGCGTACCTTTGTACTTAGCTCCCCAGAGCAGGAGGCCAACACTGGTAGCATATGCTGGGTCACGAAGAGCATCAGCAATACCATAGATGTTGGTCGGCACACCCACTCTCACTGGAAGTCGTAGTATATCACGCCCCAGCACCTCAACACCGGAAAGGTTAGCGCTACCGCCAGTGAGAACCAGTCCACCAGGAACAAAGGTTTCGTATTCGGAGCGTGGCATCTCAAGCAAGATAAGCCTCATTATCTCCTCCACTCGGGCTCGGAGAATATCACACAGGTCCTGGTAGGAAACACCGTGCCCGTCTTCTGATATGGGGCTAAGGGTCTCTATCTTGCTTTCGTAAACCGGCATTACACTGCCATACCGTTTCTTCATCTCCTCGGCCACGTCAAATGGTAGTCCCAAACCAATAGCAATATCTCTGGTGAGTTGATAGCCAGCTACCGGCAGAATAGCCGTATGCCAGATGCTCCCATCCTTGAAGACAGCGATATCGGTAGTACCACCACCTATGTCAGCCAGTATGGTACCTATCTGTTTCTCATCTTCGGTCAGTACTGCCTCGCTGCTGGCTAAAGGTTCCAGGATTAGGTCATCAATATCTACGCCAACACCACGAATACACTTGATTAGATTCTGAACAGAAGTTACCGCAGCAGTAATGATATGTGTCTCCACATCCAGTCTGAAGCCGTGCATACCTACCGGATTCTTAACTCCTGTCTGACCGTCAACGGCATAACCGCGAGGTATAACATGGAGTAATTTCCTATCATTGGGAACTTTAATACTCCGGGCACATTGAAGCACTCGCTTCAGGTCATCTCGACGTACCAGTCGGTCACTACGATTAATGGCTACTACTCCCCGATTATTCACCGAGCTGACGTGTCTGCCGGTCACGCCAATATAAGCTGATTCTATTTTAGTGCCGCTGGCTTGTTCTGCCTTTCTTATCGACTCGCGGATTGATTCCTTGGCTTCATTGATGTTAACCACCAGGCCCTTATGTAAGCCTCTGGATGGAGCCACGCCCACTCCTATAACCCGGATACCACCTCCTTCACTCATATCAGCCATGGTAGTGCATATCTTAGTAGTACCAACATCAATAGAAGTTAATGTAGTCCGCTTAGCCATTTCCACCCTCCTTTTAGTTAGATTTTGACACCTTTTGGATTAGGTTCATTTTTCACATCTCCCAGGCCTCCTTATAGCTTTCTAGGAATTTTAGTTGCTCTGGACTATGGAGTAAGTCACCCGGAGTTTCTTCAAGAGGGTTAGTTCCCTCCACCATGCAGCTTTAGCATCCGTAATGAAACGCGCTTTCCCTGCAGTCTGGTAGCACTCCTCATGGGCAGTAATGCGCTCCGCTACCCTCAGTTTGGCACTACGACTACGCGGATTGAGTTGAACCTCCCCGGAGGAAGGAGTAATAGCTTTTTTGTTGACTAATCTCAAGCCGGCGGTGTGCTCACAGACACAGACCGGGATATGGGGTGGACAAATGCAATCCCTTGATTCCTGTTGCATAAACTGCTTCACGATGCGGTCTTCAAGAGAGTGATAGCTAATAACAACCAGTCTACCTTCAAACCCCAGGAGATTAACCGCCTGATTTAAGGCTGATTTCAGGTGTTCCAGTTCCTGATTGACTACTATTCGTAGTGCCTGAAAGGTTTTAGTGGCTGGATGAATCTTGCCCCGCCTGCCCCCGGTGGCCTTCTCTATAACCCGGGCCAGATGAAGGGTGGTCTTTATGGGACGTTCCCTTATAATATGACGGACTATTTGACGGCTGTAGTGTTCCTCACCGTAGGTTTTTATAAGCTGGGCTAGTTCGTTTCCAGCGAAATTGTTAATAATATCGGCAGCAGTAACTTCCTGACTGGGGCTGAGCCGCATGTCTAAAGGAGCATCATGTTGAAAACTAAAACCACGACTAGTATTACCGAGCTGAAGAGAGGACAACCCCAGGTCAAACAGGATACCATGCACCGGCAAGAAATCATATTTTAAGCAGATAGCCTGTAAATTAACAAAGTTTTCATTAATGAAAAGAATTGAGCCTTTATAGTCTCCCAGTCTTGACTCAGCTGCTTTTATGGCTTTAGGGTCAGCGTCAAGACCTAACAACTGTCCACCAGGTGAACTCCGCTCCAAGATAGCTGCGGCATGCCCTCCAGCCCCTAAGGTACAATCAATGTAGCGCCCGCCAGACTGAACAGATAATGCCTCAATAGTCTCGTTAAGCAGAACCGGAATATGGGTGGCTGTGGACATGTTTGGACTCATTGCCGTCTTTCCAAGCTTTCTATAATTTGCCAGGCTTGCTCCTGACTGCTAGCCTTTTCTTCTTCCCAGTGGACATTGTTCCAGAGCTCAAGGTAAGTATTAGCTCCAGCTACCACCACTTCGTCTACAATCTCAGCATACTCTCGCAAGGGCACTGGTAGAGCTATCCTACCCTGCCCATCAATATTGGCACCAAAGGCAGAGGCAAAGAGAGCCCGATTCAGACTCCTCAATTTACTGGGTGTCACTGAGCCTGAAGTTAATGAGGTAGCCAGTTTTTTCCACTCTGCTAACGGGTAGGCAACAATGCATTTCTCAATGCCCGGTGCTAATATCATTCCATCCTTTAGTTCTTTTCTGAACTTGGGAGGAACCGGTAGCCTACCCTTTTCGTCAATCTTATATTCGAACTCACCGAAGAACATTTTTCACCTCCGGTAACCTGCACTTTCTACCACTTTTTACCACTTTCTACCATTCTACACCAAACTGCCCCCCACGTGTCAATACTTTTCTATCAAATTTTCTGAAATTACCCGAATTTCCTATTTCTAGCCAGTCCCACCTGCTACCTAAGTACTAGAAACCACTTAAGTTTTTCTGAACTGTAGAAGAGCAAAGTGCCCTCTCTTTCTCTAACCAGCACCTTAACTTTGTTATCTACCCCATCTGTGTGGTAAAATAGACCAGTTTAAGGAGTTGCGTTATGCTGAAGTTCGGCATACTTACCATTAGTGACAAGGGTTCGCGTGGGCAACGTCGCGATGAGAGTGGCATGACCATTCGGGACAGGCTCTCCCTCTTAGGTAGTGATGTGGTTAAGTATGAAGTCATCCCTGATGAAATGGATACTATTACCAGTAAGCTTGCCGAGTGGGCAGACACGGGAGATGTAGACATTATTCTGACTACCGGCGGTACCGGACTCAGCCCACGAGATGTTACTCCTGAAGCAACTCTTGCCGCAGTGGACAGGGTTGTGCCCGGTTTGGCTGAGACGATAAGAGCCGAGACTTTTAAGAAGACACCATTTGCCATTCTAAGCCGAGCCGTGGCTGGTATCAGGGGAAGATGTCTCATTATTAACCTGCCGGGTAGCACCAGGGCAGTCCGGGAGTGCCTGGAAGTAGTGCTACCGGTCATTCCCCATGCTGTGGAAATCATTACCGGGGAAGTTACTGAGCATAGCACCGAACCCCGGGAGGGGACAGGTTGATGCACATTGATATTCTGACCCTCTTCCCCGAGATGTTTGATAGCCCCTTCAGCGTCAGCATCCTGAAACGGGCTATTGACCGTAAGCTGGTTAGCATTGGCCTGCATAATATCCGGGACCACACCCATGATAAACACCACATCGTGGATGATTATACCTATGGCGGTGGCGCCGGTATGATTCTCAAACCCGAACCCATCTTTGAAGCAGTAGAATCAATAAGAGCAGGCCTTGATGGGCAAGAGCCCAGCCAGTTGCCGGTTATCCTGCTTACCCCGCAGGGCCGTTGCTTCTGCCAGGAGATTGCCCACGAGCTATCAAAGTATAGTCACCTGATTCTTATTTGTGGTCGCTATGAGGGAATTGATGAGCGGGTTCGCCAACATCTGGTTACTGACGAGATTAGTATCGGTGATTACGTGCTTGGCGGTGGCGAGCTGGCAGCCATGGTAGTGGTTGACGCTATGGTCAGACTACTGCCGGGGGTTCTTGGCTCAGAGGTTTCGGCAGTAGACGAATCTCATGCCACCGGATTACTGGAATACCCCCAATATACTCGTCCGGAGGTATACAGAGGATGGTCAGTGCCTCAAGTTTTACTTTCGGGAGACCATGCTCAGATTGCTAAGTGGCGCCGTGAGCAGGCAATCCAGCGCACCGTAGAGCGTCGCCCGGAACTACTAGACAAAGCCAGCTTATGTTTAGAAGAAAGACAGTTAGTCAATAAGTTAAATAAGTCTTAATTTATCAGGAGTCTATCGTATGAATATCGCATCACTAGTTGAAATCAAACCAAACCCCAATATTCCTCCTCTGGCCCCCGGCGACACGGTCAAGGTCAGCAGTAAGATTGTAGAAGGAGATAGAGAACGTATCCAGGTTTTTCAAGGGGTAGTAATTAAGGTTCGGCAAGGTGGAACCGGGGCTAACTTTACCGTGAGACGTGTTGCCTATGGTATAGGTATTGAACGTACCTTCCCTCTATATTCGCCTCTGGTAGAAAAAGTAGAGGTTGTGCGGCATGGAAAGGTGCGCCGCGCCAGACTCTACTATCTGCGTGGACTTAGTGCCAAGGCATCTCGTATCAAGGAAAAACGGGTAGATAAAGAAAAGAAACCGAAGCAAGGTACAAAAGCACCGGTAACCGACGAAATGAAACCCATTGACCCGGTTCAACCCGCGGCAGATAAGCCTGATGAGAATTCTTGAGGACCGAACCCAGGAGAGCGTTTGCCTACAAGACTATTTGAGTTTGGATACTGATGGCTTTCCTTCGCCAGTAAGTTACCTCGCTGGAGTACAGGATGAGGTATGCCGAGGTTAGTGTTAATTCACCAATAGCCCAGCGCAGGATATTTAGTTACACTATACCCCCAAATTTAACTATTGATGTCGGGCAGGCGGTGTGGGTTCCCTTTGGGAATAAGCTCCTTCAGGGCATCGTTTTGGAGCTAAGTGATTACCCATTAGTGGAAGAGACCAGGGAAATAGCTAGTGTCATTGACCCCCACCCCATATTATCCCCAGCCCAAGCCGAGCTAGCTTGCTGGATAAGCGAGCACTATCTATCTCTACTCTTTGAAGCAGTGGCTCTGATGCTACCACCAGGCTTTGAGCGGAAACCAGTTACTTTTATCAGCAGTCCCACAATTTCCCACGAACTGGATACGTCTTCTCTTACTCAAGAACAGAGGGGAATCCTGGAATTAATCTACAGACAGGGTAAAGTCAGGCTCAGGCAACTGGAGAAGACGCTGGGGAAGAAAAAAGCACAAGCTGCCGTCTCACAACTGGTGGGACAAGGGCTAGCCGTGAGAAGCTATGAACTGGAGCCAGTTAAAGTAAAGCCAAAGACAGTCCCCTATGTCCGTCTAGCTGTTACGACTGGTGAAGCCAAGCAGGAAGTGTCCAGGCTACGTGAAAAAAGGGCGAGCAAACAGGCGGCTCTCCTTGACTTCCTAGTTCAGCAAACCGAGCCAGTGTCTCTATCTGAAGTTAGAAAAAGCATTGGTATCCCGGCATCAATTGTTAAAGCCACAGTAGACAAAGGTCTGGTTAAAGTGCAGCAGATTGAAGTAAAACGCGACCCGCTTGCATACCAAAGCATACCCCCCTCCTATCCGCTAACCCTCACGGCTGCCCAAAGGTCAGCCCTGGAATCCGTCAAGTCCAGCCTTATAAAGGCACCGGGTGATGCCCCACCATCTGTTTTCTTACTTCATGGAGTCACCGGTAGCGGCAAGACCGAAATTTATCTGCAGGCTCTGGCTGGAGCAATAAGACGGGGGAAACGCGGAATTGTTCTGGTTCCGGAGATTGCTCTCACTCCCCAGACAATAGAGCGTTTTGCCTCACGCTTTCCCGGTAGAGTAGCTGTCCTTCACAGCAAACTCTCCCTGGGTGAGCAGTACGACGAGTGGCATCGCATAAGAAAGGGAGAATGTGATGTCGTTATCGGTTCCAGGAGCGCTATTTTTGCGCCGCAACCTGATCTCGGTCTTATCGTTATTGACGAAGAGCATGAATGGACCTATAAACAATCCGATAAATCGCCTCGCTACCATACTCGGGATGTCGCCATAAAACTGGCCGAGTTAACCGGGGCGGCAGTCATACTGGGTAGCGCCACTCCTAGCGTAGAGATTTTTTATCACGCCCAAACGGAGGACTATCATCTGCTTCAGCTTCCGGAGCGGGTTACACCCAGTGAGGGTTCGTCTCTACCCGAGGTTGAGGTTGTAGATTTGCGTGAGGAACTCAAAGCCGGCAACAGGAGTCTTTTTAGTCGCTCCCTATCACAGGCTATAGTTAAATCCATAGGCAGCGGGGGGCAGGTAATCCTATTTCTTAATCGGAGGGGAGCGGCTACCTTTATTCAATGCCGCCGTTGTGGTTTTGTCCTACGCTGTAAGCGCTGCGAAGTGGCACTCACCTACCACTGGGCTGAAGATGCTTTGC
>Ga0114925_10001586_pt1 | contig 11298 bp, 7 predicted proteins | sample SumtaG_2_FD_87287 | JGI IMG/M metagenome (GOLD analysis project Ga0114925, IMG submission 87287) | Deep subsurface microbial communities from Indian Ocean to uncover new lineages of life (NeLLi) - Sumatra_00607 metaG | ecosystem: Environmental > Aquatic > Marine > Oceanic > Sediment | place...
TGTGTACTGGGAAGAAGAAGACGAGGATGGTGAAGAGACAGGAGAGTGGAATAAGGCAGAGCAGGCACCGAGCCATCCAAGTTGGTTGTGCTATATCGTTGCTGTGAAATAATCATCTGGCACCATCAGGCCTCTCTGACCATCCATTTGTTTGGCTTGGAGGCATCAAACGTCTCGTGGCAGCAACTTTTGCCACGCTGTTTTCGACCTACCTCGAACCATGATGACACCCGTTCTCCGTGTACTGTCTATCACTGTGCTTGGATGCGTTGGGATCCTGCGGCGAAGCATTTCTTTTCCCTGATCGTATGCCACGTTTTCGCTTTCTTGCTTGACGTGGTGTATCATTAGATTTTTATGATCAAACACCTCGTAATCGGTTGCGTAAGATCATGGGGCGAATCCTTGGCTTGTTAATCATCGCTTTGGTTGCAGCACCGATTGTAGTTGCTGAAGAACGACTTGACGTTCACAAGCAGATTGTGCCGATCATTGAGCAGCATTGCATCGGCTGTCATTCACCTGGAAACAAGAAAGGTGATCTATCACTCGCGACCATCGATGACCTACAAGCGAACGAGTATGTTGTTGCAGATGATGCAGACCATAGCTACTTGATTGAGGTGGTCACATCACAGGACGGAGAACCTCCTGCCATGCCGAAGGAAGGCGATCCGCTGAACGTGGCAGAGGTCAATCTCCTCAAACAGTGGATCAGAGAAGGAGCAGCCTGGCCTGATGGCCTGGTGATTAAGGAACCATCAAAGGCAGATGCGTCGTGGTGGGCCTATCAACCACTCCAAGCGCATGGCACAAGCATTGATGACTATATTGAGGAAAAACTTGCTGGAAATAAACTTGTCCTTAATCCTCCAGCAGACCGTCGCACACTGATTCGTCGAGCAACGTACGACCTTCTTGGCTTGCCACCCACCCCAGATGATGTTGCTGCATTTGTTACAGATCCTGACCCACAGGCGTATGAAAAACTGATTGAGCGGCTACTCGCATCACCTCATTATGGAGAGCGTTGGGGTCGTCACTGGTTAGATGTTGTTCGCTTTGGCGAAAGCAACGGGTACGAACGAAATGTTATCCTCGATAACATCTGGCCGTTTCGCGACTATGTCATTGACTCCATCAATGAAGACAAGCCGTTTAACCAGTTCATTCGTGAGCATATCGCAGGTGATGTTTTTGGAGAGAATAACCCTGACATTGCAGTTGGTTCTGCATTTCTGGTTGCCGGGCCCTATGACGATGTCCGAAATAGAGATCCTGTACAGGCAGCACAGATTCGAGCAAATACGCTCGATGAAATCATTCGTGCAACAAGTGAAGCATTCCTTGGGATAACGATTGGTTGCGCTCGGTGTCATGACCACAAGTTTGATCCTATTACCCAAGAAGATTATTACGGACTCTATGCCACATTTTCAGGCGTTCGTCATGGTTCAGCTCCACTTGCAACTCACGAGAAGAGACGGGCTCGAGCTAAAAAAATTCAACCTCTCAACGAGCGGAAGGCTGAGCTTGAAGCATTGCTTGCGGAACTTGATGCTTCTCTTATCAAGCGGGCACGGAAGAAACTAAAGGAATATGAATCCACATGGACACGAACCCCTGTTGACCGTACCGGAACCACAGATTCCTTTGAGCCGGTGACGGCAAAGTTTGTTCGGCTGGTCTGTGAGGCACAAGACAAAAACCCAAACTCAACAAGTGGATTTGCTATCGATGAGTTTGAAGTATGGTCGACAAGTGAGCCACCAAAAAATGTTGCTCTCTCGCGTCATGGTGGGCATGCCGCTGGTCGTGCACGAAAAATCGAGGACTTTCCAGAAGCCTATGGACCTCACCATGCGATTGATGGCAAGACTGGAGAGCGATTTCTTGCTGCAGGCAGCGATCTTACGATCGAGCTTGCAAAGCCAACACAAATCAACCGCATTGTCTTTTCCAGTGCAAAAAATGAGGCTCATCCAGAGCATGGTCTTTTTACATTCGTCGCTGAATACAGAATCGAAGTATCAATGGATGGTCATGCCTGGCAGGTCATTACCAGCAGCCGTGATCGCAAGCCAGTTGCAAAAGATATCATCCTGAATCATCGATTGCTTCAACTTGAGACGACCGCGAACGACCGGGCCAAAAAGCAAGAACTGGGGCAGTTGCTGGCTGATGTCAAGCAAGCGATTAGCAAGGTTCCGGCATTGCCATCTGTCTGGATTGGAACGCGAGTAGACGATGATGCCAAGGGACCGTTTCATGTTTTTCTTGGTGGCAACCCACAGAAACAGGGAGCAGACGTTGTTCCGGCAAGTCTGACCGTTCTAAATGACACATCGGACAATGGCTTCTCCTATCGCCTTGACCCAGATGTGTCAGAGTCAAAACGCAGACTAGCCTTCGCAGACTGGCTATTGCATCCTGATAATCCACTTACACCACGAGTACTTGCCAATCGACTATGGCATTATCACTTCGGCACCGGCATTGTTGATACACCAAGTGACTTTGGCTACATGGGAGGTCGCCCAACGCATCCTGAGTTGCTTGATTTTCTTGCTCTCAAGCTGGTTGAAAGTGGCTGGCGAATAAAGGCGATGCATCGGCGTATCATGCTTTCTAAAACATACCGTCAATCATCGAAATTTCGAAACGATGCAGCCACCATCGATGGACGTTCCCGATTCCTCTGGCGGTTTCCCCCACGTCGCCTTTCAGCAGAAGAGGTTCGGGATACCATGCTTGCGGTAGCCAATACACTTGATACGACAGGTGGCGGTCCGGGGTTTCGGCTGTACACGTTCCTCCAAGATAACGTCTGCACCTATCTTCCACTTAACAAGCATGGCCCAGAAACCTATCGCCGAGCAGTCTACCATCAGAATGCCCGATCCTCAGTCGTTGATCTCATGACTGAGTTTGATCAACCAGACTGCACATTCTCATCTCCCAAACGAGCTGAAACTACAACGCCTCTCCAAGCGCTCACCATGTTCAATCACAGCTTTACATTAGATATGGCACATGCGTTGGCACGGCGGCTAAAAAATGAAGCGGGTGATGACCTTCGTGAGCAAATCAATCATGCGTATCACCTGTGTTATTCACGGCCTGCAACTGATGAAGAAATCAGGATATGTTGTGACTGGGCCAAGCATCATGGACTCGATGCTCTGTGTCGTGTTCTCATGAATACAAGTGAAATGATCTATGTCCAATAACACATCTCTCTCAGGACTTACCCGACGTTCCTTCTTAGGAAATGTCTACACAGGGCTCGGCGGCATCGGGCTCTTATCCCTCTTTCAGAATGAGCTGTTCGCAGAACCCTCGAACTGGCATCCAGGACAAGGACAAACACACCACCCCGCCAAAGCAAAACGTGTGCTCCAGATCTTCTGCCCCGGTGCGGCTTCCGCCATGGATTTGTGGGAATACAAGCCATCACTCGATAAATACCATGGAAAACCACTTCCTGGAGAAGAAGAGTTCGTATCGTTTCAGGGTAAAAATGGCAACCTGATGAAAAGCCCATGGCCGTTTAGGCCCGTGGGTGAAAGCGGGAAACCCATGAGTACCCTCTTACCGCAGATGTCCCGTCATGTTGATGACATTGCATTTCTTCATGGAATGCACAGTACAACAAACACGCATGGCCCCGGGTGTGTGTTTATGAACACAGGTCATTCAACAGAAGGTTTTCCAAGTGCGGGTGCCTGGGTGAGCTATGCACTCGGTAGCGAGAATGAAAATCTTCCTGCATATGTAGCAATCACCGACATCAGAGGAGAGCCACCGAATGGGAAGGCAAATTGGTTGAATGGATTTCTTCCCGCCCGTCATCAGGGAATCATGATGAGCGACCAACAGCCGATTCGTAATTTATCGCGACCCCAATCAATATCTCAATCAGAGGACAAGGAAGCACGACAATTATTAATGCGTCTGAATGAAAAATTTGCAGCAGCGCACCCTGAAGAAAGTGATCTCCAGGCTCGGGTTGCCGCCTATCAATTAGCCGCTCGCATGCAACTGTCAGCACCGGAAGTATGTGACATATCTCGTGAGTCAGCTGCGGTTCACACGCTCTACGGAACAGAGGACGAAAACCCTCTCAAGGCGGCCTATGCACGCAACTGTGTACTTGCTCGAAGATTACTTGAACGTGATGTGCGGTACGTCAACTTATATTGTGCCTCGCGTGCCTCCGGCGTGGATGGATTGCTGAATTGGGATGCACATAAAACACTCAAATCCGACTACGAGCGGCACTGCCCTATTTTTGATCAACCTACAGCGGCACTGCTAACAGATTTGAAACAAAGTGGCCTGCTAGATGACACACTTGTCTTATGGACGACAGAGTTTGGTCGCATGCCAACTCATCAAGCAGGAACCACCGGTCGGGATCACAACCCAGATGGCTTTACGTGCTGGATGATGGGCGCAGGCGTAAAGGGTGGACTGAGCTATGGCGCTACCGATGAATTTGGTCGTCGGGCTGAAATACATCCAACAACTGTGTGGGACTTTTATGCCACCGTTTTACACCTCCTCGGTTTCGATCATGAAAAACTGACGTGGTACCATAATGGTCTTGATCGACGCCTGACTGATGTGCATGGCAAGGTCATCAATGCATTAATGGCATGACAACCCTCAACGGAGGATGAGTATGCATGGTCAAAAGAAATGCACTGACTGAATTACGGTTGATGGAGCGTTGAGTGAAGAAAAGCACAAATCGTATCAGAGCAATGGAATCCATTTTTTTATTCGAGGCATGAACACCGATCCGAACCTGTCCTCCTTTTTGAATCAACGCCATGTAGTTCATGAACAATCGAGCTGAAGCAGATTCTACCACAGGAACGCATCTAAGCCGGATCAGGCCTTTTGTGAATGACAGGAAAAAATCAACAGTCCTAAACAACTCCGGTTCCGAGACTCAACTTAGTACACAACGGGTTACGAAAGACCACTTTCATGTTTCAACAACTCTTTTCACAATTCGCTCGCTGCTTCTTTCATGTACCGATCCTTATCCTTTTTTGTATCCCCAACCAATTTTCTCATGCTGATCAGATTGGGCCCACTGGCATCAGCATCAAGAAGATTGATGGCCGACACTGGCTCGTGGATTCTCTGAATCAACCTTTCTTTGCACATGGGATCACGCACGCTAGCAATCATCGCCAGCGGTATGACTTCACAGCCTTTTCCATTGCATGCAAAAAACTAGGTTTTAATGCATACGGATATGGCTGCCCTGAGCAACTTCGAGGTGATCTGCCATATGTTGAAAGCTGGAATCACCTCGTTCCTATTTCAACCTATCGAGATGAAAAAAGTTTTCATTTCGTTGATATCTTTGACCCAGCAGAACAGGCCAGACTCGACGCTGGCGTAAAAGCCAATTGTGAAAAAAGTCGCCAACATCCCAAGAAAATCATCGGTTATTGCTGGACCGATCTTGCCGCCTGGCCGCTTAGCAACTCCACCGGTAAAGATTGGGTCACTTTTATCAGATCACTTCCCGAAGGCACTTCAGGACGAAAAGCGTATCAGGACTTTCTGAAGACATGGACACCCGACACAAATCTTTCAAAGGATCAGGCCTTCCTCCGTCTCATCGCGAGAGAATACTTTCGTGTCGTTGGCACCGCAAATAGAAAATATGATCCAGATCATCTGATCTTTGGTGATCGTTTTTCATTCCAAACGTTTGATCCGGACATTGTCAAAGAAATGTTGCCGTATGTGGATGCGATAGCTATTCAGCCCTATTTCATGGAACTCTTTCCCAAGAAAAAGCTTGATGAAATATACGCACTCACAGGCAAACCAATTCTTCTCTGTGACTTTGCGATTCGCTTTCAAGATGGCGAGAAAAATATTTCTGCCTGGAAACTCGCAGAAGACTCTGTCGCTGCTGGAAAAGCATATATTGAATATCTAAAAGCAGCATTCCAGACCACGTACATCCTTGGAGTCTTTTGGTGCAACCCGATTGATACCCCGAAAGGTTTTGGTCAGCAGGGTGTCAAACAGGGATTCTTTGCCGATGGACTTGCAAGTCGACCTGGACTTCATGACGCCGTGCGAGAAATCAATAATTACCTTGAGAAGAACACTCCGACAAGAGATGGCAGGCGCAAGTAATCTTCTGCACATGTGATTCGTTTAACATCGTCACGGCGCAATGTGTGACAAGGGCAATAGGCCAAGCAGCATCTAGGAATTATTGGGATAGTCTGACAGCATTCCTTGAGTGTACTTGCCAGTTTGACACGCCTGTTCATAAATTGGCTTGGGAATGCTTCCAGTCAATTGATACGCAGCAGCAATATAGAGTGCTTCCAGAACAACCATTTCATCGCGCGTGTTTCTCAAGACATCTACCAACCCCTGAAGCCCATCCTGCCTTTCACCCGTGGCAATGAGAGCCTCGGCAGCAGCAAGTTGAACGGCCGGCTCTGAATCACGAAGAAGTGATCGTAAGAGACCAGCTGCAGATGCAGCACGTTGGCCTCGAACAGTACAGCCGACTGCACCCCAGTAACGCACGACAGCATGCTCACTTTTCATCGCTTCTTCAAGTTCCGGAAGAACCTGAACGTCACCATCACAGGCTGTGACTGCCAAGCCGAGCACTTTTTCATACGGAAATTTTGGGCTCTGAACATACCCGTACACCGTACCTTTTTCAGAAATCCTGTTGTACATCGCTTCAGGAACAAGACCCGTGTCACGAATGTTTTTCATGGTTTCAAACGTTGCAGCACGCATTTTTTTCAGACGCTTCGCGTGCGCAGGATCAGCGGCGAGATTCTTAATTTCCCACGGATCATTTTGTGTGTCGTACAGTTCTTCAACCGGCTGGGGAACTTTCCAGAATGCTGATTGAGGAGCATCTGTTTGACCAGCCTGTTGGAGCGCATAGAACGATCGCCACCCCGATTGACTGTGTGGATAGCCTGCGAGAATACCTCGATGCCGATGGGGGTTGAAGTTGCGAATATATCGGTAATGGCCATCAGTCACCGCGCGAACAAAACGAAGCATACGGGCATCAAAACGCTGGCCAAACAAAAAGACATAAGGAGCCGCTTCCTGTTTCTGCGCACCAAGAAATGCACGTCCCTGCATGCCTTGTGGAATATCTACCCCCGCAAGACTGAGTGTTGTTGGAGCAAGGTCCACGAAACTGACAGGGCGATCACTTGTGGATCCCGGACGACCTGGAACCAGATGTGCAAATTTTTTCGGACATCGAACAATCATGGGCACATGTGTTCCCGTGTCATAAATATACCGCTTCGCTCGAGGAAGAATCCCACCGTGATCGGAATAATAGACTACGATTGTGTTTTCACGGAGCCCCGCATCATCTAGTTCTGCAAGCCAGTCGCCAATCTGTTTGTCCATCGCAGCAAGAATGTCGAGATAGGTGACCCAATCATCTCGAATCTCTGGAGTGTCAGGAAGAAACGGTGGCAGTGTCACCGAGGCCGGGTCCTGACTTGGCGTCTCAGGAATCATTCCGCTGTTTCGAGCAGATGTTTTCTTTTTTTCAAAGAGACTACTCTCGTGGCTTATGCCTGTATTGAAGACAGCAAAAAACGGTTTTCCTTCTGGCCTCTTTTTCCAATGGGCATTATTGCTTGAGTCATCCCAATGACTTTTATCATCTGTTTTGAAGTTGTAGTCGGTCTTAGACCGATTGACGCAGTAGTAACCAGAATCCCTAAGATATGACACAAACGGATGAATGTCCGAGGGAATCGGATAGCGACTACGCATGTTCTGTGTACCAATACTACATGCATAGCGGCCAGTTATTAATGTGCTACGTGCGACAGCACACACCGGTGCGTTTGAATAAGCGAATTCGTATCGCACACCATCTGCTGCAAGTTGGTCGATATTCGGTGTACTGACCTGCTCATTTCCATAACAGCCAAGCCAATGATGGCTGTTGTCTTCGCTTGTGACCCAGAGAATATTGGGGCGATCATCTGCCTGGGTGACACGAAGGCTACCACATAGAATGACGCACAAAAAAGCCAATGCGATCTTCTTCATCATTTGTAAAACCACATCTAGAGGTGAAGAGAAACGTTCGATATGAGTGAGCACAAAGGGTCCCCGACTCAATTCCCGCTACCAAATAATGTAATGAAAACAGATTCCTTTCATATCCAGCATCTCATATTTATGGGTTTCACTAACGAGATAGCAAACAATACGATCAACTTCCCTTCAAAAACACACCCTCTAGATATCAGAAGGACACCAAAATGACTGCTGAAAAATTTTGGCAGGAGTTTTGGATACCTTGGGCTATGACGGAGCGAATATATATTCGGCTGTGGTCGGTTCACCGCAAGTATCCAAGCCAGCCCATGTGTCGGCAAAATGAATCATCGGTGAATGATTGGTTCGGCAAGTAAAGTGCTCCGAAGAACTCCTCAAAAATCAGCCCCTGAAGGCCATGTGTGACATCTGTTAAACGGAAGCATAACGGAGAATTTTCGACGAACGGTAGATGCAGATGTTTTGAAACGTTATCTCACTTTGAATCCCCACGTTGAAAAGAATCTGCACGACGAAAGCAAATGTCTTTCGAAAACGAAACATTTTCCAGAGGCCTGATATGTTTTGAATCTGGAGTGAAAGCGTATTCTGTTCTGCAAGAATCCGGACCGAACAGCCTTGCAGATTTCCTGTAAGGCAGCCGGTCAGAATCATTTTGGGTCATTGCTGGTGTCCCGTGTTCTAATTTTTATCGTTCCATCGAGAATCCATTTAGCATGTTGAGCATGTTCAGTGGTATCACTTGGAATCTGGATGTGAAATTTATCAAATTCGTATGTGATCTCAGCGTGCCTACCGGTCAATCGATCGTAGAGTCCAATTGCAAGGTCAGGCCACGATATTGGCTGTGCTTCCGACATTCTTATCTCCTTCACGCATACTATCGATGAAAATTTTGACTGAAGAACTGTAGACGTCCGATTGAAGAAAGCAATCAATGATCAGGTCTTCTCATGATCAATGTGTTCCTGGTGACGTGACTTTTTTGAATAGAGCACCATAAATCACACCTGCTTCGCAAGGAATACTTTTATAAACGGAAATGCTGTACTCGATAATGTGTGCAATCGTGAGATGTAATCTCCTCTGAGATTTGAATTCCTCAGTTAAAAGAAGAAACTCCCATCGGGCCCGTTAGTCGTTACACCCGACTCAGAGGTCAGACAGAGAGACAGACGCATCGAACACGGTACGTCATCAACAAGAGACCTCACTGACACACCGCAGAGAAGCCGGCGAGTGCTTCTCCATCCTGCTTGCTGCGGAAGAAGTAAGTAAAAACTGCAGGAATTGGCCCCTTGCCTGAACAGAAAACCAATGGTATCCTTATCGAGAATCAATCTCAATAAGGTAAAAAATGTCGTTTTTCGCCTTTTTTTATGACTTTTAGGAAAGCACCAATGGCACTCATCAGAGGAATCTGGATTCTCGTCGTCAGCATTGTCCTGAGTGGATTCGCCCAAGCTGATCATCACAACAGCCATCATCACGGACCACATCGAGGGATTGTCGTCGATCTCGAGGGTGTGGATACCTGTATTGAGTTGGTGCTTACCGACGGGCAAGAAGTAACCGCTTATGTACTTGACCAGGATCTTAAGCCTGCAGAAAGCTCGCTTGAATATCTTACCCTTACTTTCACTGAGCCAGATGGGGAAAAAGAAGACTATAAGATTGAGGCAACCAAAAAGGGTCAGGAAAACGTCTTCCAGCGAACTAGTGGTCATGTTGTCCACCACATTATCCGCGATCCAATCGTCGTCAGCATTACCAAAGATGGGAAGAAATATTCCTCAGCACAATTTTCTTTTCCTCATGGACCTCATGGGGGAGAAGTCATTTCTCTTGGAAAAGGAGCTTTCATTGCCGAACTTTGTGTTCAGGGTGATGTCGTTGCAATCCATGTGCTCGATAAACAGAAGCGAGCAGTGAAAGTTGACTCGAAGGAAATCACACTGACCTTTACTGAACCCGATGGTGAGGTTGAAGACTATGGGATTGCTGTTGATGACAACGTCTCAAAAGGATCAACATTTAAGGAAGTTGATGATCATATTGTAAAGCACGTCAAGAGAGATCCCATCGTGATAAAATTATTGCAAAAAGGTGTCTCATATGAATCAGAATCTTTTCGATACTCGAAATAAAAAGAAGATACGATACGAATGAGCACTACTCCTAGGACCCAGAGGAATAGATCCAAACACTGATGCAAACAACGCATGACATACTCTCATGCAGATTTCATGAACCATGGATGGTGATAATAGGTTCGGAGGCGCTGTATTCTCTCCAAACAACGCGCGTCTCTGAACCTATTTCACTTTAAGACCGATTTCATCATGACTTTATTTATTGGTTTTTTCATTTCTGTACTAGAATATTGAATACATAAGTTTTTGCCTAAGAAAGAACTCAATACGCTTCACAATTCTTCACAACAACTCGACCTACACCTGATTCCTGACGTTGAATGGAATAAACATGAAAAGACCTGAAGCATTCTTTCTCCATCATGCTGACAAGTATTTTTCTTTCCTTCTACTTGGAGTACTGCACCTCCTTCTTGCAAGGAATTATTCCTTCTCTAGTGAGCCTTCCTTCTTGCAGCCCCTCAGTATTCCCGTTTCAAGTTTTGGTGCCGTAGCTGTAAACGAATCAATTTTTGTGTATGGCGGCCACACGGCACCTGTCCACGAATGGTCAAAAAAAGCAGTGACAGGAGACTTCTTCGAACTGAATCTTCAGGAGGTTGATGCAACATGGCATCCCCTGGATTCTGGCCAAGCCTTACAAGGCATGAATATTATTGCCTACAAGGGTCATATTTATCGCGCTGGTGGCATGGAACCGCGAAATGAGCAAGGGGATTCAGCAGACAATTTCTCTGTAGCAAAGGTTTCGAGATTTAGTTTGCAAAATCAAAAATGGGAGGCTTTCAAACCACTTCCTGAACCACGCTCTTCCCATGATGTCATTCTTAATGATGGCATCATGTATGTCGTTGGTGGCTGGGATATGCGGGGTGAAAGCGGAGGTGAATACTGGTGTGACACGATTGCATTTATCGACTTGAATGCTTCAGAGCCTTCATGGCAGACACTGGAACAGCCTTTTTTTAGAAGAGCGCTGATAGCGGCCTCTTTTCAGGATCAGATTTGGGTAGTAGGCGGTTTTACAGACAACCACGAA
>Ga0114925_10001587_pt1 | contig 11294 bp, 11 predicted proteins | sample SumtaG_2_FD_87287 | JGI IMG/M metagenome (GOLD analysis project Ga0114925, IMG submission 87287) | Deep subsurface microbial communities from Indian Ocean to uncover new lineages of life (NeLLi) - Sumatra_00607 metaG | ecosystem: Environmental > Aquatic > Marine > Oceanic > Sediment | place...
AGTAGATTTGAGAAAACAGATTCAGATGCAGCAGGAACATCAGCAGATGTAATGGTGGCAGTAGCACTGGAAACCGGAATAACCGATGGCAATCCTTGTCTTGTTATGCTTGAGGGTACTATAACAGTAGATGCGTGGGATTGGACAATTGCGGTAGGTGCATCCCTTTGGATTGATGATGGAACAACTGGAACGGCCGGATTATTCATTGATGACCGGCCTGACGGTGCAGGGGATATAGTAAGAATTATGGGTTATGTTCTGGATGACGACACAATATATTTCCGTCCAGATAACATGTATGTAACAGTGGAGTAAATAATGAAAAGGATATTATTAGCAATTTGGTTGACACTTGCTGGGGTATTAAGTCTAAATGCCCAGTTTGAAAATGTTGGTGGGGTTGTTTCAATAGCGCATGGAACGCACACTTGTCACTTACACTTTACAGCTTCGAATCTCGGGAAAAATGTATCAAATCCGCCTGTTGTTGATACATATGGAATTACTAAGGTACTTGAGTTCACAGTAGATACGGATTTGGGATATTACAAATTTCTTGTTCCTGATGAATATGCTTCTGGTGATATAACATTACATATTAATTGGACTCGAAGTACAACAGGAACAGATGAAAGCACAAAAACAGTGAAGTGGCAGCTTAAGAATTTAGTTATTAACGGAACAAGTGAAAATTGTAATGCAGGTGAAAATACAGATGCAATTCAGGATACATATGATGCGGTATCTACTACGACACAGATAGTTTATAAGAGTGGAGATATGACAATCGCCGCAGCTGAATTTGCTGCTGGTGAACTGATTATTTTAGAAATTATGGCGGTAACGGTTGACTCAGGTGTTGCTTTATCTGAACCTGCATTAGTTAGTATTGGGATTGATGTGATTATTAATAAGGTATATCAATAAATTCGATGTGGTTGGAGTATTATAAAAGTAACAACTAAATGGCAATCCTAACACAGGAGTTCGAAGATGACGTCTAAGTTTAAAGAAATGTGTAACGCGTGGTCACCGAAAGTAACTGAGAACGGCGGAAAGGATGGTGCAAGGCGAACAACTACTATCGAGGTCCCTGTGGCGAAGGGCCACTTCACTATTTTAACCACTGCAGCACTCAGTTTGCTGTTTGCAATATTGATTTATGCCGGCGAACGTGTGTGGACAATGTCGCAGCGTAGTTCTGAATTGAATAGGTTGTCACAAGAGGTTGTTTTGTATTGGTCTGGAGAAAAGGAGTCGGAGGCTTTGAAGATCGCTAAACAAAACACGCGTGCCTGCGAGTATCTACTTGATGCTGTATCTATGTTGTGTGCGCAACAAGGCGTGGTCGTACCACTTGCTGGCGATGCCTTTTTTGACGAATAGGAGGTAATGTTGTGAGTATTGTAAACGACTCTACATTTGAACAGTACTTAGTCCTGGCTCGATTGGTCGTGGGGTCTACGGACAGAGCATTGCTTTTATCTGCTTCCGAGGCTGCTATGGAATCTCTATGTAAACGTAAGTTCAGCCTTCAAACATACAATGAGACTATAGAGATAAAGCCTTACGAGTTACAGAGATATTCAGTTAAGACAAAGCAATATCCTATCTTGAGAAGTTCAGTTATTCTCACGGACACTTCTACACTTATTGCTAATAACAACTTAATCATCGAAGAGGATGCGGGAATTATTAAACTACGTTCTGATACTGCATACTTCAGAACAGGTAGAGACGCTATTTTACTTATGTATCAGGGCGGCTACACCACGGATACAGCTCCAGATGATCTCGTTCGTCTTATATGCGAGGTGGGCGTAATGATCAAGTCTCAACCGGGCGCGGCATATCAATCTGAAAAAATAGGTGATTATAATTATAAAATGTCCGGCGACCAAATAGAAAATGGTTTGAGCCCACTCAACAAGGGTGTTTTAGATAAGTACAGGAAATTGTGGTAATGAGTTTTGAATCTTTACTTAATCAACGTTTTACAGTACAACGAGATACTTCTGCCTTATTACTTACAACAAGCATTGCCGCTTCTATGAGCATAACATATCAGCCTTCAGAACTTTGTCACGTAACCGTTAGTGTCAGCGGAAGTACAGTTTATGGGCAATGCTCTATCACAGGTACGGATGTAAATGATGGTGTAGTTTCTGATCTTTTTACTTTTACTGGGGCAGATACACAACAGGGAAGTCAAATTTTTAAGACGATAACGGGCGTAACGACTTCAGGTTTCACAGGGGGTACGTTGAGTATTGAAGGAATCATGCGCACTGGAGAGTCTTTAATGGTACGTAGGAATGTGAAGTCGATATACTCTCGTGTTTATACTCCTGAAACAACTTTTGTTGTGAGTGTACCAGGAGAACAACAAAGAGAGATTAGTCGTGCTATGTTTTTTCTTACGGAATCGGATCTTTTAAAAGGTGATTATTTAGTCGAGTCAGGAGGTGCTACTTATCAAATAAAAACAAGTTTACAGCCAAGAAGAGACGCCATGAGCGTACATCATTATGAAGCCGATGTTAAATTAATAGAATCCTAAGGAGGATCAAACAATGAAATATTCAATTATCATCCCTACCATTGACAATGTGCATTATCTTTCTCAAGCAGTTGCTTCTGTATTGAATCACTCAAAAGACTTCGAGATTCTTGTCATAGACAATGCGGGTAGTGATAGTACTAAGGAGTATGTTGGAGGAATAAGTAAAGTTAACAATAACGTGTCATATATTGCGCTGGATACAAATAAAGGCTTCGGGGGTGCTATTAATGTGGGACTCCATCGTGCTAAGGGAGATTATCTTATCTTATTTAATGACGATGCTCTTGCAACTCCTAATTGGTTAACTCAGATGCTCGCGGCAATGCGTAGGTATGAAAAGAAATTTAAAGTACGCGTAGGCCTTGCTGGCCCTGCTACTAACTTCGCGGGAGGGAGGCAGCAAGCACAAGGTATTCAATATAATGTACAAAACGTTGATAAATTTGCAGAGGAGTTTCATAAGAGTCACATAAACAATGTGGATGAGAGTGGTTTTCTTTCTGGATTTTGTTTATTATTTAAAAGGCGAGTATGGGAAGATGTAGGTGATTTTGATGAGATATTTTTCCCTGGAGGTTATGAAGATAATGATTTTCTTCTCCGTGCTAATGAAAAAGGTTGGTATGGAATGATTTCGGGGGACACGTTCGTTCATCATTTTGGCTCTAAAACTATTAGTAGAAAGGAATTTGCAAGTAGTCGTGGAGGGTTATCAAACAGGCTCAAATTTTATGAAAAGTGGAGTGCTCGGAACAAGGGGGAGAAAAAGCTTGTTGCAATGTATCGTGTTAAAGAACCTGATGATTATTTTGTAAAGAGTCTTAATCGCACATCCGAATTTGCAGATTCGATTGTAGTTCTTGTTGACAATCCTGAACCAAATGACCAGACACAAAAAATTTGCGAACAGTTTCCTAAGGTAGCAAAGGTTCACGTTTCGAAAGAGCCTTTCAATGAAAGAAGAGACAGAAATTATTTAGTTCAAATGGCCGAGAAAGAAGACGCCGATTGGATAATTTCTATAGACGATGATGAGGTGTTTGAAGATGCTTTTACACATGAGAAAGCTCAACAACTTATGCATCCTGCTAACCCTCATATTAAGATGTATGGGTTTCACTGGAAAACGTTTTTTAACGGGACTACACATTTTCGTACTGATGGTATATTCGGTAATATGCAAGGATATCGTATGGTCAAAGTAGAACCGAACAGGAGAATAATGGGTGGCACTGAAAAAGGACTTCACTGCGGTAATTTACCTTCACAACCTTTGGAGAGTATGCGCTTTACTAATTTACGTGTTAAGCACTATGGATATTGTACGCCGGAGAAATGCGCAAAAAAGTTTGAATGGTATTCTACGGTGGATGACGAAAAAATAGTTGGGTTGATAGGACAAGAGGATTACAGTCACTTAATTCAAGAACGTATGACTGTATATCCATGGAAGGAAAAAATTGATTTGTCATTGCTTATGACTGTAAGTAATGGCGGTGATCAGTTTTGTGAAATTATGGATTATATAGGGTATTTTGCCGATGAGATTGTGATTGGTGATGCTGGTTCTACCGATGACACTATAAAGATTGCTAAGTTTCATGGAGCGAAAATTTATCCTATAAAATTTGAGAATCATTTTAGTAATATAAAGAACTCGATGATTGAGAAGTGTAAAACATCATGGATTCTCTTGATGGATCATGATGAATCTTTTGAGCAGAAAGATGTGCCCAGGATCAGAATCATGATAGACACTGATTGGGACGGGTTCATGTTTCAAGTACTTAATCATCAAAGAGACGGTAAAGTTTCATTTTCAGAAGCTGTACGTCTTTTTAAGAACATCCCTTGTATGCGTTACACGGGACGGGTACATGAAAATTTCGACGATGTAATGTTTGCTAATAAAGTGCAGATTGCGCGTTCAGCGTTTCCTTTACATCATTATGGGTTTACGATGGATCCGAAGGATTTAGATGTTAAATTAGAGTTTTATAAAACTTTGAACGAGAAGCAGATGAAAGAGTACCCCAGGGACCCACGCGCTCCTTTTAATTTAGCATTACATTATCTAAATGAGGGTAATGTTTTTGATGGTATAAGATTGTTGAAGCGTGCTATCGCATTGAATCCTAATTTCTATCAGCCTCAAAAAGAGCTTGGTCTCACGTACGTAAGATTAGGACAGCGATGGATAGAAGGTGCTTTAGAAGCTTTACCTCCAGATCATTTAATGAGAGAACTCTTACAAAGATTAATAGGAAGCATTACCAGTGTGATCGGGAAACAAGATATTAAAGTAGGCACACAAAAGAATGCCTGAAGATACTAAAGATTTTAAAGGGTTGGATAAAGTATTATTCAACTTCAAGTTGATGGAGCTTATTTTTCATGAGGAGATGGATAATGCTATGGGGGAGGCTTTGGATCTCTTGTATGAGAGAATGTTAGAAAATGCAAGTCTTACTTGTCATACTCTTCTTGACCTTAGGCGTATGGGCCATCCATATGCAAAGCGAGCTCCTCAGAATATTCATCAGCCTCCATGGCTTGTGCATTTGCAGACGGGAAAGTTTTTGGGTGCTATAAAGAAAGTTTATCATAAGCTTCCGGGAGGAGATACTATAGCTGATATAGGTATTGACGAAGACGAAGCTCCTTATGCAAGTAGTATTATTTTCGGGACAGATACAATGGTTGCACGAGATTTTATAACAGGTACTTTTGAACAGTCCGAGACTGATTTAGAAGGCTTTTTTGAAAAGGCGCATGCTAGCGCCATAAAGAGAGACCCATAGGAGGTACAAACAAATGAATAAAGCAAAAGAAACACCACGTATGTCTTCTAAAGACATTCCCTGGCAATGTAAATGCGGTTTTCTTCTCGGCATTGTTTCTACTGAACAGAATGTTTTACGTATCAAGTACAAGGATCTTTATCTGTCTGTTTCAGGATCAGATGCTAAGGTAACACAACTTTGTAGAAGATGTGCTACCCCAAATGTACTTGACAACAAAGAAACACCTGAGCAAGTCGACGAAAAAATTAAGGAGACTGGGTCTGCAAAAACCGAAGAAAAGAGTAAGGAAGAAGCGCCTGTAGAAGCCGAAAAAAAGGTTAAGGAAGGCACAACAGTCGAGGAAGAGAAAAAATCTTGAAAAGGAAGGAGGTGAACAACTATGGCTTGGAATGTACCCAGCTATACTACAGATAGATTTCTTTTGGCCCCGGTATCTTATATCTTGGTGTAGTCGGAGCAACGCCTTCATTAGACATTGGAGCAGTTACGGTTGGAGCGAAACTCGCGGTCACGCGAGAAATCTTGGAATACAGACAAGGCTCACCGTCGGTAGTCGTTAAGAAATTCGCCACTCAAGAGGATGTCACGTTAGACGTGACCGGTCTCGAGTGGAACGTGCTTAACTTAGCTGCCGCTCTTGGTGCTGGAATTACAAGTTCGAATGCATCGTTAGAGACTTTTGAATTCGGTGGTGATATGGGCGTTGATCAGTACGCGTTGAGGTTTGTACACGTTACACCAGCGGGGCATACTATTTCTGTCTATCTGTGGAAAGCCGAAGGCGGTGGTGGATTCGAGATTGCCTTCTCAGAAGGTCCTCACGAATTCCCGATGTCGTTCAAGGCGGTTGAGTCTCAAACTGATTGGGCCAGTGTGACTTTGGCTAATAACAAGAAAATGATGAAGATCAAATACGAAAAAGCTTAATAAATGGCGATCAGAGGAGGGTGACTTCTATGAATAACAAAGATCAGGATCTTAAAGATCAAGATCCTACTGAAGGAATTGATGAAATTGTTGGTATGCCCAGAGAGTTTAAGGATGTTAATGGAGTAGTCTTTGAGGCACCTATTCCTAATTGGGGTATGGAATTACAAGTTATAAAGGCGTTAGGAAGGTTACTAAAAGAGGTTAAAAGTGAAATTGATATACCTTTAAATGAGATCCAAGACCTTGCGAAGCCTGAGAATAGAAAGAAGCTTAACGATGTTATATACATTTTAATGGAGAAAGCTCCTGAAGAGATTACTAAAATTGTAGCAAAGATTATTGACAGGGAAGAGGAGTTTGTCACAAAAAACTTAGACGTAGTTCGTATAATAGAGATATTAGCCCCTTTTTTCTTGTCGAGGATGGGACAGCTGACAAAATCTATGGCGCACATGGACAAGAACTTCGAGCGACTTATGCAAGGCTTACAGGGAAGTCAATTTCTGAAAAAGCCTCAAAAGAAGGCTCGAACTTAATATTAGCTGATGATGTTGTACTCGTCCTCGCGTTCTTTGCTATTAATTGTAACTATTTACCAAAACAAGTTTTTAGCATGTCTAAATCTCTTATAATGCACTTGATACCAGCTATTGCAGCTTTTAGAGAGTTATCTACTAAAGCTCGGTCTAAACCGACTAAGGGAGTTGTTCAAGACCATGCTGTTGCACAAGAAGAAGATTTAAGTGGCTTAGATTTTGTGGAGACAACTTAAATGGCACTCGGTGCTTTAAAAGTAACACTCGTTGCAGAGATATGGGAATTTATTAAGCGTTTTCGTCTTGCCCAAATATCCATCCAGCGATTTGGAAAGATTGCAAAAGCAACAGTTAATTTAGTACGAAGCTCTATGGGAAAGCTGGGTTTAGCCGCTTTAGCTATGTTTGCGGCTATGACCGTTGCGGTTGTCCTCTTTAGAAAAGAGTTAGCTCCTGCTATTAAATTGCAAGAACAAATGTCCAGTATTGCGACTTTGATGAGAAGTAAAGTAGGAGAAGCCTACTCTTATGTTGATAAGTGGGTACGTCAATTTACAGATGATGTTTTGCGACTTTCTTCAGCTTTTGGAGAGTCTACAGATTCTGTCACAAAAGGCCTTTACGATATTTTATCTGCAACGATTCCTACAGCAGATGCGATAAATGTTTTGACTGTAGCAATGAGAGCCGCCAGAGCAGGATTAACTACTACAGCTGCGGCTACCAGGGCGATTATAACCGTTTTAATGTCATACAATATGTCGTTTAATCAAGCGGCTAAGGTATCAGATATATTCTTTGCTACGATTCGTGTAGGTATAACCACTTTTAAAGAATTAGCTCCTGTGATTGGACGAGCTGCCGCAACTGCGGCTGCTGCAGGTCTCAGTTTCGAAGAACTTATGGCATCTATAGCAACGATGACTCGAGCGGGTCTCGACACAGGAGTTGCTATTACTTCTATTAATCAGACACTTCTGCAATTTTTTAACCCAGCTGAAGAGGCTATGTTGATTGCCGATGAGTTGGGTATGACAATGGATCTTACGACATTAAGAACCGAGGGACTTCTCAGTATGATGGAGAAGTTAAGTGATATTTTACCTGAGCAGGTGGGTAAGATGTTTCGTCAGATGAGAGCTCTTCGTGGTGTTAATGCTTTAATTCAACAGATTACAGGTTTTCAAGCAACTTATAATGTGATGTTGGAAGCTGCTGGGGAAACTCAGATAGCTTTTGCAAAGAGAGCACAAGCTTTACAGATGTCACTTGATCGTGTTCGAGAGAGTTTCCGTAATCTTAAAAAACAAGCGGTTACTCCTTTTATACCATCCGTTAAGAGCGCTACAGACGCTTTAGCAGACCTTTTAGAAGTATTGGGAAAAGGAGGCATGGATACCGCTCGCCTTGTGGCCAACATTGTCGCTGCTGTCACAGCATTGTCAGGAATCGTGGGAGTGGCCTTGATTGCGACTAAAATATTCGCTGCTTTAGGAGTCTCTCTTAGTGCTCTGGTTATAATATTTGCTAAGTTTATAGCAATAGGAGTGCTTATAGGAGGCGTTGTAGCGGGAGTAGTTTATCTGGAGAAGAAGTTCGGATTTCTTACTAAAGTGTTAGAAGGTTTTGTTAATGTTGTTACTCTTGGTCAAGTAAGCTTAGATGAATTAAAAGAAGCTTTGGGGTGGGTGGGCAATGCTGTAGTGAGTCTTTTGAAAAAGATGAGAATCTTACGAGAGGAATCTTGGGCTGATCAAGATGCTATTGATGAATTAAGTGGTTCTTTAAAGGGGTTAACGGAAGCTATTGATAGTACTGTGGAGCCTACAGACGATGTAGAAGAAAGGTGGAAGGGAGTTATTGATGCCTTTGCTAAAGGGGCTCCCATGACGTCCGAGATAAGAAAACAGCTTGAAGCTTTAAAAGAAACTTTAAGTGTCACTTCTATTTATTCTATTGAAACAAAAGAAGGGTTGTTAGAATTACTCGAAGTAGTAGAAAAAACAGGAGAAGTTACTGAGAGTACTAAAATGGATATGCTCGGTTTAGCAGAATCTTTAAGGAAGAATAAGGGAGAAGGAGTAACTTTTTCACATATGTTAGCTGTGATTCTTGAGGACATAGCTGCTACTGGTAGGGTCACAGACGAGTGGCGTGACAAACTTGTAGAAATGTATCGAGAGATGTATAATATCAAGGGAGTAGGGAATGACCAAAAAGAAATTATGACGAGTATAATGAAAGTTCTACTCAGCGTTGGTTCCGCGGCAGATGTTGCAAGAGAAAAAATGGCTGAGATGACCGAAGCATTCATACAAGAGCGTGCGAGAATAGCTCGGTTGAGAGCAGCTTTTCAAATATTAGGCGCGGTGATGCCTGAGGAAATTGAAACAGCAAAAAGAAGAATAGCTATTGCGTTTGATACTATATTTAAAGATGGACAATATACAACTAAACAATTAACTGCGGTTTGGGTAGATGCTTTTATTCCTAAAATATTAGAGGCTTTTGGTACTATAGCTCCTGCATATAGAAAAACAACAGAAGAGTTATTAGGTTATACGTGGAAAGTTGTAGAGGCCTTTACGCGTTTAGAAATTAAGTTGCCCACGGTAGAGGTAGCAGAAATAAGAAAGCAATACGAGGATCTTCTTGAAATTATAAAGGAGGGAAGTATCACCGCAGGAACGGCCTTTGAGACGTTATTTAGTACTACAGAGATGCAAGAGCAGTTTGATGAATTTATAGAGCGGGTTAGATACCATTATGGATTTATCCCTGAAGAATACAGAGAGTTAGTCGAGATTATGTCAGGGATATCACTCGAGGCTTTAAATGACATAAAGACATTAGGGATGGAAGCCCCTGAGTTGTTAGAAAACGCCGCGATAGAAGCTTATAATGCTTTTATGCGTCTTTCTGAAGCGAGTAAGGCTCTTAAGGAAGACTACATGGGAGTAGTTAGAATGGGAGAAGAATTCGTACTTGCTCCGGATGTAGAGAAGTTGAAACAGATGTGGGCCGTTGTAGAAGAAGCAATGATTTCTGCATATGGTGCTTTACCTGATTATGCGCAGGGCGTTTATGATGATCTTATTGGGAAATGGGAAACTTATGCTGAAGATTTGACCGATGATATAGCAGATCTTGTTGAACAACAAAAGCTCGGTCTCGATGATTATGCGTATGCTAATTATAAAATGATAGCGGAACTACTTCCAAAATGGCGTATGTATTTTGATCAAGTATTACGCATGGAAGATATTACTAAAGAACAGCGTATCCAAATGTTAGAGGATTTTCTTGTAGAGCTTGATAATGCCGGAGCAAGTTGGACGGATTTTGCAGAGCAAGTTCGTAGAGCACTCGAGGCCTTACAAGAAAGTTATAAACGTACCACCAGAGCAATCATAGAAGACGTTGTAACTGCATGGCGTAGAGAATTTGCTACTTTGTTAGAAGAGGATATATTAAATTGGAAAGGTCATTCTCAAAAGTCTATGGATCTTGTTCGCGAGGAAATGACTGCACGCAAACGAGACCTCCGTGATGCTCTTCTTGAAGGGAAAATAACAACGCAGCGTTATTATGCGGAGCTGTCTGAATTGGATAGACAGCATACTGAAGAGAAAGAGAAAAGAGTAAAGGGCTTTGCTAAACTTACACAAGATATTTGGGGTTCAATGCAGAAGTTTTGGGTAAAGCTCCTCGCTGAGATGCTTGCAGAGTTTGTCGCGAATAAATTGAAAGAGTTAGCTCTTTCTTTACTTATCACCAAGAAAAAGATAGCAGCTGATCAAGCAGAAACAGCTGGTAAGGCTGTAAAAAGCGCAGCTGGAATACCTTGGCCATTTAACATAATTGCAATAGGTGCTGCCGTTGCGGCTATATTAGCTATCTTTAAAAACGCGACAAAACTTGCTGAAGGGGGAATAGCAACGAGGCCAATTGTAGGTATGATAGGTGAGGCGGGCCCAGAAGCTGTAATACCTCTCGGTAGTCCTCGAGCGGCCAGTGCGTTAGCAGGCCTTGGAGGAGTTAGTTTACATTTTCAGGATACTTTCGTTATACAGGGGCCTTCTATGATTGATAGTCAGGAAGGGTGGGATAAGGTATACAAAGATCAAATACTACCTTCGAAGAGGAGGCATTTAGAAGAGTTAAGGGATATTTCTAAGGAACAGATAGAGTGAAAATAGTAAGCAGTGATTTTATAAAGATGTCAAACAGGCTAACCGGCTCAACACCTGTTGCAAGAAGTAATGTTTATATGAAGTATCCTGGCGTTATAACATATGTAGGGAGCCCTGCTTTTGTAGCGGGTATAACAACTACACAAGTTAAGGTCTATGGAAATGCTACGAAGTTCTTTTATTTAAGTGACACGGTTATTATTAAATCTCTTCCTCTTTCCAGTGTGGGTGCTGTTGAGCAAACTCCTACATTTGACGGGACAAA
>Ga0114925_10001588_pt1 | contig 11291 bp, 18 predicted proteins | sample SumtaG_2_FD_87287 | JGI IMG/M metagenome (GOLD analysis project Ga0114925, IMG submission 87287) | Deep subsurface microbial communities from Indian Ocean to uncover new lineages of life (NeLLi) - Sumatra_00607 metaG | ecosystem: Environmental > Aquatic > Marine > Oceanic > Sediment | place...
CGGCAGCGCACTTTTTAAGGCAGTCAGTAGCGGCGGCTTTCATGTCGTTGCCGATATTAAGAGGGTTGTCTGTCTTGGTTTTTTTACCGTCAATATATTCGTTTTTAAACATTATCTCTTTGCATCCGAACTGCATTTTAACGATAGTATTACCGTTAGTCCTGCATGTTAACTTGCCCTTAATTACGACTTGATCTTTTATAATTTCTTCGCTTACTATCTCGAAGTCCCAATTCCAGCCGAACATAAGATTTAAGCACTTTTTAACATATCCACCCGTAACATAATTCCAATCTCCACCACCTTTAGCGGGGCGCTTCTTTATATATTTTGCAGGTGTCTTTTTAAGAAGGTGTCCTAATTGGTTTTGATTTAAAGAATTATTTTCCACTAGGGATAAATCTTCTTTACTTACTATAATTGCTTTTTCTGTCATAGTTTTATTTGTTGATTAATAATAGTTTAAGATACTAAATTTTAATGTGTTTTTCTAGTTTCTGTAAGCGTTTTCGAGGGTTAATAATTGAATTACATTGTCTAAAGATTGCCACGGTAAAGAGGTAGTTTTTGCGACTGTAACCATAGTTTTAAAAGTGCTAATCTTTACGCTTATTTCTTGATCTGTCAAATTGAAATAGGGGCGCTCTATTATTCGGTCGATTGTCATTCTAATTTATTTTAGTTAAAAATTTATCCATGCCGTTAATGAAGCGATCTCTGAACCTCTCGAATTTATCCTTTTTAGCATCTTCAATTCGCTTATTTATCTTTTCGCACTCCATTCTATACCATTCGTCGAACTCTTTATATTCCGAGTCTAATTCCGTTTGGTTGTTTATGTGGTTTTGATAGTCGTTTTCTGGGTTGTCTGTTCTCATAATCCTAGTATTTATTTAATATTAATTCGTAACCCTTTTGGAATACCTTTCTTTGCTTTTCTTGTTGTCTTAGTTCGGCTTCGGCTACTGATCTATTATGAGCAAAAATACCTCTATTGTGTTCGTCTGTTGCGTACTTCTCGCACATAGTAGCGTATTTTATTACATTTTTAGCCTTGTTTATAGCTGCGTCAACTTCGCTTATTTTGTGGTCTATTGCTATAATATCGTTTTTTAATGTTTGCGCTTTCATTTTGTAGGGGTTTAAAGATTGATATAGTTACTAAATTCTCCGAATTGCGGTAATTGATTTACCAACGTTTTTATTTCGTCTTCCTGTCTCACTGAACCAGATTGGCATCTAATCTTAACAAGTGCATTAACAAAAATATCTAATTGTTCAGAATTTAATTCTTTGGTAAAGTTTTCTAATGTTGTTGTTTTATCGATCATAATATTAGTTTTTGGTTTGTAGTGGTCTACTAAGATATAGTTTCAATCCGTTCAACCACCTACAAAAGTTTCTTAAAGTAAGTTATATAATTCTGCTTCTAATTCGTCTAGAATTTTTTGATCGGTTAAAGTTAACTCGAAGTCTTGTCCGTACATTACTGAATTGATCTCAAAGTTAATTATATCCTCTGATACAATTACGTTACTTCTACCGTCTTCTTCTTGATAATCTAAGTCTATTGTATAAGCGCCGTCTATTTGGTACGTTACAGACTCTAAAATTACCTCTTCATCTAGTTCGTGTGTTCCGTGTTCGTAAATCATAATTTGTAGGTTTTTGTTATTGTTAAATATGTTTCAATATTACAACATTAAACTGATATAAAAAGAAAAAGTTTCATTTATTTTTAAATTAATTTGCATTTTGCTCTGAAAAGCCTGTAAACATTGAGAAAAACAAAAAGAAAAAAGCCTGAATTATTTTAATAAAACAGGCTCTTAACGGTGTTTCGGTCTTCAAACCAAAAGCACAAATCTATTTACTACATGTTATTTCGTAGTTATGATTCACAAAATCGATAGTAATAAATCCGCTAGAATCTAATACCTGCCTAATCGATAAGCCTGTTAATAGTTCTACCTCGGCCTCTACTTGAGTTGTTACCGTGTCCTCGTATCTTTCTATAGTCATTCCACAGCTTCCGTCCTCTTCTTGAGAATAATAATAGTGATACGTACTCCCGTTGTCACCTGTTATAGTAGCTTCACACGTCGCACAATCCCTATTACACGACATTAAAACGACTGCAATAATTAATAAATATCTCATAGTTATAATTTTAAGTTAAAATAATATAAACACCGAACCAAAATAATAAGACTGACAATGATATTATCAATGTGTAATATCGCCTTTTAGTACCTACCCAAGGATTTAAGCAGTCAGAGCATATAATTTCATCCATCATTACCTGCCAATTACCTTTCTGTTGGCAGTGTTCACAATGCTCATCTAAAATTTGAGGTAATTTGTATATGCGTTTTTTCATCGCTTTAATTTTAATAATTAAAAACCACCATCAACACAAAGGCAGTCCAGTACCGCGAAACGGTTTAGGCAATGTGCTAATGGTGGGTTTTTTCTTTTCATAACTGAACTGCGAGCGCAATATATAAAAGATTTTATAAATTACTATAAAATTTCAGAAAAACCCTTAATTAAGAGAGTACAAATTTAAGTTTAACTCTATAAATTCATAAACATCTATTTGCCCTGTTAGTAACTGGTAAAGAGTAAACATAAATACGGTCACACCGATTATAGCGCCTAAATAACCCATGTAATTAATATTTCCTTCTCCACCTGCTATCGAAGCTTTATTAACCTCTTTTTTTGATCTTACTATGTTAAAAATAGTACTAACAATAACTAGTGTGATCTCTTTAGCCGTATAAACAGCTCCAACGCCTGTAGCATTTAATAAAAAGTTTTTACACAGTGAAAAAATACTACTATTTTTAAATCCATAAGGAAATAAATTTCTCATTTTTAATATTTTAAAGTTGAATTAATCCAGTTTTTAGCCTCTTTTTCAGTTGTAAATAGCTTTGTTGGAATTCTAGGAGTTGCAATCTTAGAAAATAAGGTATATAAAATTACAACCAATTTAGATTTTACAATTATACAAAGCTTACTCACGTCATCCATAGACTCATTACCGCTTAAATAACTAACGGCCTCCATTCTAAACCCTTTAACCTCTCTTATATCAACTATAAAAGGATGCTTTTCTCCAAGGCTTAAACTTTGTCTGTCTTTTACTATTTCTTTTGCTATACGTAAATTTATTACTACTGGTTTATAATGCCCGTAAAAAATGCCATCAATTAAACTTATCTTAATATAGTCATTATCTAATTTCAGCATCTTTTAACTTTTTTTGAAGCTCTTCATAGTCTTGTAAATCCTTTCTCTTCATTTCTAATTCGAACTCTTTTAACTCGCGCCTAATTTTAAGCATCTTGATTGAAGAAATTAACATAATGACTCCACAAATTGAGTAAACCAGTTTTACTAATTCGCTTGCACCTTGCCCCCAATTCATAAACTCAGGGATATAGTTTATCAAACTGTCTAAACTTGGAATTTGTAAAATCGCGCTACATGCTGCAAGGATTATACTACCCCCCGTTCTCATAACCTCCATCTTTACCTTTTTTAAATAAATAACCAAACCTCAACACATAAAAGAAAGGCCACGTATGAGACTCTGATCTTACCCTGTGAATTAAGCTCTCTATTGAGATTATTAAAAGTATTATTTTTATAATCCACGACGCCATAAATTTACAAATGATGATAATTTAGATTTTAAAAAACCCCAATTATTATAAACTTCAAAAGCTGTAACAGCAACAATAAATTCAGGTAATAAATTTATATATGAGTTATAATAATATGCATGTGTTTCACTAAAAATTTGGCTCAAAGAAAGTATTAAAATTAAAGATAGCAACATTTTACAGGCTAAATCTTTTTTTGAATGGAGATATAAAAAAAGCCCAATAATTCCAATTATAATGCCGTCCATTATGTAGTAAATTGTATCACTATCGTAATAGTCAGCAAGCCATCTAGTGACTGCGTAAGAGCTAACAACTATATATAAACCCTTATCCTTCATTATTTTTTTGCCGTGTCTGTTGTTCCCTTTTTCGTTTTAGTAGATTTAGAACCTGGTCTTTTTTTACCTCTTCCGCCTGTTGTATTTGTACCTTTTGCCATTAGTTATTAGTTTAACATTGTTTAACTGTAAAGTTGTCGGGGTAATAGTGCTTAAATTCTATTACTACTCCCGATTTTGAATACTGCTTTATGTATTCAGGGTCAAACCCTCCTGTAGCTTGAACAGATATAGTATCATGCTTAGTAGGGTTATTATTTTGATAATTTGTCATCTCAACTCGTTTAGCAGACCTTACAACAAATTGTACGTACTGCTTTATATTTTGAGGCATATCGTCTAACTCCCATGTGTATTTTGGAATTATTTTTCTTTCTACTGGCTCATCTGAACCATCATTATAAACCGTATATGATTCCTCCATTTCGTCCGTATCGTTGCCAAATATAGAACTCAACCTTTTACCATCCTCCCAATTATCAGGATAAGTAAATTTAGTAGCTCCGTTTGTTCGCAATTCTGCAAAATTACCCGTATTAAAATGTTTCATAAATACGGTAGTGTTAGCACGTAGATTGGTAAACTCCTGCACATTATAAACAAAGTCACGTCTAGGCGTTGTCGTGGTAGATGGTAAAACGCTTGTAGTTTCTATCCTAAATTGATACCGTCCAGCCCCGAACGTATCATAAATAAGAGTCCAATTTATATTTTTTAAAGATATATAATTATTACCGTCGTGCGTTTCTACCCCAAAATCCGAGAATGTACCGTATGTATTGTCTGTTATTGTTACTTGGTCTACTTCTGCACCGTCTACACATTTAGCTAAAATCATTGTGGCGCTATTAATTGACAAATCAAAGTAATCAAAATAACTAGTCTTATCATTCTTTTTAGGGTCTTGAACGGCTGGATTATCTTTCTCTACTAATATAGATAAGTCATAGCAACATTCAACTAACTCTAATTCGTTCGCATCTGGAACACTAGGAACTGCATCAGGGTCACCCGTTATTTTAAAACCTACTACATAAAATGCATCTCCTCTACTCATATAATTAAACTACTGTACAACCGTTACACGAACCCGATCTGTTTTCATTCGCATCAAATGTATAACTACAACCTGTGCAAAAATCAATGCTTTTCTCAGTTAAAGGGAAAGAAGCGCACTGTGCAGGGCGTTGAGGGTGTATAGTGCAGCCCTCTTCACCTAAATGTACACAAGGGTATCCCTCTGCCTCGTTAGTCATATCAAATTGCATGAAATTACCTGAATCTTGAGCGGGATATACCTCTGAATTGTTCATTTCTGCATTATCTATAATTTTCTGTAATGTGTAGTCTGGTACTTGAGTCTTAAGCCTACAACATTGATTTTTTAAGTGTGGATAAGTTTGTTGCATTATATTTTTTGTATTGTTATGTAACCTCCATAAATGTCATTCCCTGCCTCTACTATAATTATAGATAGATAGTTCGTAGTCGTAGAGTCTACGTTTGTTATATTAACTTCTGTGTTGGCATTTCCTGAGCCTTTTGAGACTTGTGTATCATCATCGATTTGACTTTCAAAAAGTTCAACTGCTATATTTGCACTCGCATTTATCATAAATGCCGTTGCCCTGTAGCCTGTAGGGATAAATACACCCGTTACCATTGTAGTAATCTTAGCTGCTGCGTCATTTACTACACCTCCATTATTCTGTATAGATACGCCGTCTTTGTCATTATAAGACACGATATCCCATGGAGCTATCTTAATTCTAGTTTCAGAGCCTAACCAGCCACCGCCAGAAGGTTCTGTCCATTGAGCTACACCGTCCGCCGTAATACATTGCAAGACTTTACCAATACCTTCTGAGCCGTCCTTTAGTTTTAAACCATAAGAGTCTCCTGCCCCTGCGTTGGCTGTGTGAACAATCATTCCAAAGATATCACCTGACGAGTTAACGTCTCCTTCGGCAACTATACATGATGATTTTTCTGAACCGTCTGCCCCTGCTCCAAAGCTTCCGCCAATATTTGTTAATGCTTCTGCATTTATTAATGTGGTCGTGTTTCCATGCGCCCTACCTCTTACCGCTACGTTTCGATCGGCATTCCTTGCGTCTGCATCGAGTCCGTTATTTTCTGAACCGTTACCTTCTGCAACTGCATTTAAGGCAAATGCTGCCGATGCGTTCCAAGTAGTCTCAAACCACCCTGGATACTCATCTGTAGAAGCAGTTCCACCTACAACATAAAGCATTGTTGTAGGGTCAGGAGCAACCCTTATAGATGAATTTTTTAAAAGATTTGTAATTCCATCTGATGTAGATGTTAAATGACTGTCTCCTAATGTTGAGCCGTCAGGCGTGAACAATGGTATTGTTCCCGTAGTGCCAGCGCCACCAATAGAGCTAAGAACGGACTCTAAAAAGGTCTTCAACTCATCTATGGTAATTTTTTTACTTAAATCAAAACCTCCTGCACCGTCCTCATTCGATACACCTATTAAATCTTCTGCCTTTAGAGGGTTACTTGTTCCGTCTGGTGTTCTGTCTGAATATTTCCTATTTGCCATATTGTAAAGTTAGTTAATTTTATTCTTCTATTCCGTAGGTCGTACTTAAGCCCTCTTCTATTATAAATGTTCCATCTTCTTCTAGTATTCCAACGGCTGGGGGTACTGGTGGAGCTGCGTCTCTTGTATCGTGAAATCTAGAAGCATATCTAGGGGTATCAAAATCTGGTTTTCTTATTTCTGCTTCTGCTCTAAAAATGCTTCCCGAAGGATTAGATTTAGTATTGGTTAAATCTCCATTTAGACCTATAAATACATTATTGCTATCAATGTCATATTTCGACGAAATTGAATGTAAATTTTTATAGTTCGACGCTTCAAACTCGCTTATATGAATTTGCATTACTAGGTCAGACAAAGATGGATTAGCATCTAAACCTACATAAGTCATGTCGCATTCTACTAATGTATTTTCAGAATCCATTAATCCTTGATTAGGGATAAGGTCACTACTACCGTCTGTTCTATATGTTTTTATCTCTTCCGTATCCCAATCTGTACCGTCCGTGTAATCTTCTACACTTAATATAGTTTCTTTTGTGTATGTTTCCGCTAATCCGTCTTTAGTCGCTGTTATTTCTGCTCTGTAGTACATATCCCATCCCGTAGAATCGAAATAATGATACCAGTCGTGATTCTTTCCTTTGTAGTGATTAGGCGCTGCTGAATCGTCTAAAAATTGATTGTTTGCATCTGGTAGAGGTTCATGTTTTTCCCATCTTTGAATACAAGGGAATCTCATAACATAGTTATACAATCCCGTTGCTGGGGTGTCTAAATCCGTTCTGGATTTTACAGTGATGTTCTTTCTCAAATCATCTACAGGAGACTCAAAGCCCCTATCTTGTACGGTGTCTAGATTTGGTATAGTTCCGTAGGTGTCGTCGTCTATTATCTGGGTGCTTATAGCGTCGGGACTAAACTCATCTAATACAAAAAACTCAGAACCCTTTCGGGCTATCAACTTCATTGAAACAGAAGTAATATTTATAGCTACACCTTCGCGTATATTATCTCCTTCGTTGTTTCTATTTAGTATGAAATGTGATTCACATACATAATCGTCTTGAGGTCTAATTAATAACGTTTCTTTTACCGTGTCACTTTCAATCATTGGATGGTCGTAGAACCCGTTTGTTATGGTTATCATTGTCGGGTCTGACACTCTTATATAATAAGGCTTTTTATCTACAGGTAAATTTACTTTATCGCTATCCGCCCTTGATAGTGTATGGTCAGCCGTGGAAGCCCATATTTTGTACTCAATTGGAGACAATGGTGATATTTTATCGACGGCATCAGAGGCCATCTTAATAGTCGCTTTTACGTGCGCTTTACTGCTAGACACAAAAGTAGACTCACACTCTTTTATTATTTGATCGTCACCGCCCAAATTAACACCAGACGCAGCAGCGTTATCTAAAGTTGTTACCGCTCTATCTTTTAAGAAATTTTCTTTATAAAGGTTATGTCTAGCTGTGTTTTCTCCCGTTGGAAACTCTTCTAACCTATAATCCTTCTCCGATGGTGGTTTAAAAATATGCCCAAAAATTATCTTACTATTCCCACTTGAAAAGGAATTATCTTCTGTGTTTTCTATATCAAACTCTACAGTCTGTTCATTTGTGGTAAGCTCTATTGAGTCTATAGTATCACCTGATAGATTTTTATAAACTACATTACTTATAGAATAGTTTGTTGTCCCCGTGTTTGGCGTCTCGTTTTCCCAGCCCACATTACCTCTAGTCTCAAATTCATCGACAATATTTATATCATTAGGGTTGCTTAATTTATTACTAGCTTCTACCCTGAAAACGTATTTTAAACTTTTGTCGTTAAGCAAATAAGGAGGTGCAACTCCGTTAATGTCGTTACTAACTTGGTCTACGGTGTAAATTGGACTAATTAAAAGATCTCTTTTTATCTCAAAAGCCTGACTGACTATAGGGTCATCCGAGCCATCTCCCTCGTTATTACCAGCAACGGACAATGAACCGAACTGATAGCATTTGTCACCTAGCTGCTTCATTGCTGTGTCAGAAGTAACGGTATTATCTAAACCTTTAACAGTAGCTTTCCTTGTTACTCCCGTTGTTAAATCATTATAGTTAGGTGGTGAATCGTTCTCTATTAAATTATCTTTAAACTCTATAGCCTCAATTGGAGTCGAAACATAAACAACTGAACCGTTATTCAAGTATAAAAATGTGTTATAAGGTGCTGTATCAAAATCCTGATCGACTATGAGTAGTTCATTGCTCCTTTTTTCTATTATTGTTCTAGTTATCTCAAATGTTGCAGAAGTTCCCGAAACGTTCTTTATGGTTATCTCATCTCCTTCTTTAAATGTATCAAATCCTGTAGGGTCACTCGTCCATAATTGGTTAGATTGTTCTATAACCCCTGTCAGTTCGGTTGTGGGATTGACTAATATAACTGTTTTACCCGCCTGTCTATCTGTTGATGTATCCCCTTGACATATAACATAGTTTTCAATGCGAATTTTAGCTCGCATTTGTACCACATCGCCGACATTATCATACAAATAAGGCGTAGCTTCTAACTCTGTTTCTCCTAAGTCAGGATTCCAAAAAACTAAACTCTCCTTTATTATTCCCATGTTACCGCTTCTTCTTTGCTATATCGTTTATTTGGGACATTAAATCAGGCACTTGATTAAAACCGTCTGTAGCCTGCTTAAATAAATCTGTTATTTCTTTCATCTGAGGTATATCCAAATCTTCATTAAGATTATTTACATCTTTTGAAGCTTGATTCATTAAATCAGATGTTAAAGATACTAACTGTTTTAATTTGTCATTATGATTCATAATCCAGTTGTCGTTACTTTAGTTGTTATTAAATAAGGGTCTGATAGATAAGGAACCATATACTCAATTTCAGAGCTAGAATTATATATCTTGTGCTTGAAAGATACTAATTCAGACCTTTGACCATTAGGGGCAAAGATAGAACTATTATTTATTACGAGTAAAAGGTCTTCTTTGCATGTGCTTGGCTCTAATGCTTTGAATATCCTTCTTTGTCCTCCAAACGGGAATTGATCGCTAGGGGCGTGACTTTGTCCTGCATGGTATGTGTCATAAATGTAATCCGAATGCCATTTACTTTGATTGTCGTCTTTTATCTTAGTGTTTTTAGGGTCTGGCTTTATGTCTAACGCTAACACTTTAGGTACTGTAAAAAAGTCATCCTCTATAATCATCATATCTATTCGATTTTCAAATACGAACTCATCTACTGGTGGAATGTCAGGAGTAACTTGAGGAGTAAAAGGAATATTTATACCTACTATTTTTAGCTTAGATATTATATTTTTTATTCGAGGTACATAGATATTTTTTAAATTATTAGCTATATTAACTGCTTTTACTACTTCGTTTATTTGCACTAAATACTGTTTTGTTAGCCTATCAGCTAGTTTTTCTTCCCTTGTAAATTCGGTTTTTTTAGACGCTCTAGCAAAAGGAATGTTTACCTCTTTTTGACCGTCTATTAAGTCTGTTTTACCGTCCTTTATTTGAGTCCTTTTGGTTATGGCTAGCGTTACCGTTCCTTCGTGGTTTTGGTAAGTGTTATTATCTGATGGGTCTTGTTGGAACTTTACTCCGTAGTTCCCAATTATTTCTTCTGCGTTAGTTCTCCATTCGTCCATCTTTATTTTAGGGTTCATTTTAAATGATGGCTGATCTGTTGGTGCGCCTATTTTCTCAATTATTAATCTGTTATCCGATGTTACAGATATATAAGCTCTAAATGTCTCTTTAGTATCTACTAATAGATCAAAGAAAGAACCTGCGTAATATCCGTTTGTTCTAGTTTCTTCGGGCGTTGTAAATCCGAACGAAATCAACTTATCATCATCATCAAAGCTCTGAAATTTAGCAGGTAATATTACCGTGTCATTTATAAATGGGTCTTCAAATATGCTACTCTCAAAAGTGTACCCTAGCTTCTCGCATCCTATTTCTAGAAGCCTCTTCCATCTCATACCAGCGTGGTACTTAACAGGCTGGATAAGTAGGTCTAGTATTTGGAACATAAATATTATCAAGGTAGCTAGTGTTATTATAATCCATATAACGACAACTACAATTTTTAGAACACCAGCCAAAGCACTCAACACCCCGCCAATGTCAGCTATTATTTTGACTATTTCCTTTACCATTACTACTAGTTTATCTAGTACAATAAAAGACGTTATACTGATTATTGCAGCGCCTTTATAGTCAGGGATAGAACTATTAATGTATGGGACTTGTACGTATTCATCCGTAGTAAAAAACCCCTCTTCGAGTAATTGAGAAAAAACAATTTCTTTAGACCTTCTTACTACTGAATCGTTCTTGCCTCTTAATTCCGTTTGTAGACCTGTTATTTTATCACATGAATAAGTAACACCAGAACCATTAACAACCAAATAAGAATCTAGTATCATTAATTCAGAGCCGTTTTCCTTTATCGACATACTATATTTTATACCCTCATTGATTCCGTTTTCACTAATAAGGTTGTTTATCTGGTGAGCGTTTGAATGCTCAAAATCAAATGTATTAGTAGTAAGTAAAGGCTCTTGAACTACGTTGTCTGGGTCGTGCTTTATCTCTAAGCTTAAATCTTTGACATTAAGAGACGGCTGTGAAATCTTATCATCAACTCTATGTATGATTTTCCTCATTAACTACG
>Ga0114925_10001590_pt1 | contig 11289 bp, 13 predicted proteins | sample SumtaG_2_FD_87287 | JGI IMG/M metagenome (GOLD analysis project Ga0114925, IMG submission 87287) | Deep subsurface microbial communities from Indian Ocean to uncover new lineages of life (NeLLi) - Sumatra_00607 metaG | ecosystem: Environmental > Aquatic > Marine > Oceanic > Sediment | place...
TACACCAAATTCATCGGTTGATGAACCTCTTTTATCTAGAATAGGACGCAGTCGAGACGATTCTGATAGAGACACACCTGGTTTACCACATCTAAGTTTTGAAGAAACTTTTCCACCTATACGTAGACGTAGAAGTTTACTTTCTCCCCGAAGACGCTTTAGTCGCCGTGCGCCGAATTTAAATTGTCAGGTTTGCGGCTTTCACCATTCTTTGATAAGTTCGAAACATGATATTTGTTACGATTGTTTAGTGCATCGATTAAGTGCTAGTAAAGTTTTTCAACAAGGATTCGATATAAGTAAACACACTGGTGAAAAAATGTGTATAGTGTGTTTAGATCACAATCCACATATCGGTGATAAGTACAGAATATGTGTTGATTGTTTGATTAAAAGATTAGGTGACCTAAATTTACTAAATTTTAAAGAATCAGAGGATTTAACACCAATATTTCTTATAACAGACACAGATATATCAAACAGGTATCCCGCTGACTGGCAAAGAAAAAAATATCTTCCTTGTGATTTGTGCGCGCAAGATGTTATCGACGAAACACGGAAAGAAAGGGTCTGTTTGGATTGTTTATTTGATAGTTTACTAAGCACGCCTTATTTTAAAAAAGAAACTAGACGAGTATACTTTCACTCTTGAATGAAATCTTATTTAAAGTACGAGCATACCGAATAATAAATGGACAACCCCATAAACATTATTTCAATAGAACCATACAATGAACACTACATTTTGGTAACTCATCCAGAATCTGAAAAATTCCTAAAATTTGAAACTCACATACATTCTCTGGGAGGGGAAAAATTACCCGATTCTTGTGTGGAAAACAAACAAAGTATGAAATCTTGGTTGGTAGATAAAACTAAAAAATTACAAGTGATTGAATTAAAAAATAGCTTGGATCACGAAATGTTATTTACCTCTGCGTTTAGTTCGTTCACAAATCAAAAAGAACAAAAAAAATATCGTCGCGCAATGAGTGACGATGAAAACTCGTCAGATGAAGATATTGATAATTCCCCTAAGAAAACACTGAAACTGGTTATTACACAAGACGATTTATATTCTTCCGAGTCATCCGACAGTGAACACGAAGATTCTGACGACAGTGATTTTCCCGAAGCCAAGTCCCCAAAAAATCATAAAAAACGATATAAGAAAATTTTGAAGAGATTTAGTAGGTCTCCAAAAAATAAAAAATGAATTCTACTTAAAAAACTAGAGACAAAGAAAAATGTCTCAATCTGCTTCAAGTCAAAACGATTCTAGCCCCTCCCAGGCTACTGTAAAGCTTACTAAAGCTACTATCGCATCCCAAGGCAACAAAGTTCGTCTTGTTGATTCTGATCCCGATAATAAGTTGGATATATATTGTTATGTTAGATGTACTCCTAATACTGACAGTACTGTTAAATCGTGTCGAGGTGTAATTACTAGAGATACCAGTGTAATTCTTCAAACATATCCCTACACCCCTGAATACGGGACGGGGAATCTCGATGCCGTGCAAAAGTTTACTTCAAGTGATATTAGCGATGTTCGTGTATTCGACGCTCATGAAGGAAGTCTGCTTCGTCTCTTTTGTATTAATAATAAATGGTATGTCACAACTCATAGAAAGCTTGACGCATTTCGTAGTAAATGGGCAAGTCGGCAATCATTCGGCGAGCAATTTTTGGAAGCCCTATCAGCTGAGTATGAAAACAATGACACTTTCAAAAACAAGATGGATAGTGTTACACCGGACGATGATTTCACAGTGCATACGATCAAGGATTCAGTTTCTTTGTCGGAAAACACGCTCTTCAACCGATTTTGTACAACTCTTGACAAGACAAAGTGTTATTGTTTTCTAGTAAGGAATACGGCTGAAAATAGGATTGTGTGTAAAAATCCGACCCGTGCAACCATGTATTCTGCCGGTACATTCAAGATGGAAGATTTTGATTACTTCTCTCTCGATGAAGATATAGGAATTCCTAATGCACAAGAGCATAAATTCGAAAGTTGGAGTCAGTTGACAGAATATGTAGACAGTCTATCTGAAGATGAACTACAAGGTGTAATTGTCTTTTCTGGTAAGAAACATGCTAAGATCTTTAATGAGCGCTATATGGATTATTTTAATATTCGTGGAAACGAACCTAGCATTAAGTTTCGTTACTTGCAATTGCGAATGGATAAGGAAAAAACAGACAAGCTTTACGCTCTTTATCCACGGCACACTGACACTTTCGAAGAGTATGAAAATGTGCTTTATAATGTCGCAAAGATTGTGTATGATGCATACGTCCAGCGATTTATTAAAAAGAAGTATGTGACGCTGCCGAAAGAACAATATACGATTATGAGAAATTGTCACTCTTGGCATCTCGAAGATCGAGTCAAGCACCGTATTTCTTTGCGAAAGGTGATAGAGATAATGAACAAACAAGAACCTACAAGTCTGAATAGGATGATTAGGAGTTATATACAAGAGTCAAAAAATCCAGAGTCATCTCAGACCAAGACTCCTGAATCAACATCCGAATAAATGTGTATAATTATTTTGAAATAATATTAAAAGTATTATTTCATAACAAACTATTTTTAGTTCTCAAAACTACTGGCGACTTGATACTAATCAATTTTTTAGTCAACGGTACTTTGCGAAAGCTCTTCGTGTAAAGATTGTAGTTTTCTAAAATACCTAAGTTATTGAATAAGTGCTGGAAAATGTAAAACAACAAGTCTTCAACCGTATTATGTTTATTAAAATCAGTTATCACCATGTGTTCATTGAAACCAGATCTAACATCATAAAAATACACATCTAACTTTCTCATTTATTTAATAACATTTAAAGTTGTAAGACTTTGTTAAAATGTCAAAGAAAACGCGAGTTCCATTGAAAGTTGTAAAGGTGCCGCTTGATAGAACTGTTAGAACTGATTATCGCAAAGATTTCAGAAGACTACCGCAGTTATATCTTGAACTCATTGAAAATCAACTTAAGATAGATGCTAAATTTCAAGGGAAAGAATTCAAACCCGATTACTCTAATTTAGACATAATTAAACCAACACAAGTTTTTTCACCCGAAGAGTCACCTGCGGATAGAAGCCAAAATCTGGGAGATATTTTTAATGACGACTCTGACGACGATGCTGTTTCTGTAAGATCGGCGGATTCGGGGGAAGATCCTTTAACAAGTCGGTTGAAAAGTCTTTTATCGGCCGATGGCGATGATGCGTCCACAACTGCATCTGACAGCCCGCAAAGATTTACCAGCGGAAGAAGTAAAAGACGCACGCCGCCGACATTAGATCAGTTAAAACAAGCGGGAGCTTACCAGGTACCCAAAAGAGTAGGAGAACTCGACCACGGTATTTATAATGAGGAAGACGAAGAAGATAAAAAACGAGAGCTGCTGTTTAAATTCGACCTGCTTAAAAAATCTTATAAAGGACAGCAAGTACCCGAGTTTACTATTCATTCGGATTACAAAACGATGGAAAGAAGTTACGAACACACTGTTAAAAAATTATCTTTGGACAGTACTGTAGAAAATTATAAGACTTACTTGATTGGAGGATTTATGGTTGTTGAGTATGTTTTCGGTAGTTGGTTTAAATTTGACATGCAAGGATTTACCCAACAACAAATTTTATCAATGAATTCATATGAGAAGTTATTGATAGAGCTAGGGGAGAAATCTTATGTTCCTGAAGGTAGTAATTGGCCGGTTGAGTTGCGTTTGTTATTTTTGATCATCATTAATGCTGCGTTTTTCATTATCTCAAAGATGATATTAAGAAAGACTGGGTCTAACTTGATGAGCATGGTAAATAACATGAACGCATCTTCAATTCCACCATCTACAAGCACTGCAAGAGGTGCTAAAAGAAAGATGAAAGGTCCTAGTATTAATCTAGATGAAATCCCCGAATTTGAATAAAAAAATGAAAAATAAAAGTATTCTTCATACTGGTGAACAATATGAAGATACAAATAGTGTCAGACTTGCATATAGAAAGATATACCGATGTAAAAGCCGTAGATGTGTTGGACCCAAACGCGGATATTTTAGTGATGGCCGGTGACATCGGTTCAATGTATAGAATAAGACAGCTCAATAAATTTTTATCTGAAGTGTGCGCTCTCTTTCGGGTTGTCATATACGTACCAGGAAATCACGAGTACTATAGAATACCAAAATTACCACCGCGTCCGTTTTCGCATTTAGAAAAAAGTATGATGTATTTTTCATCGCAATATTCTAATTTCTTTTATTTATCTCGTAGCTCAATGGTTATCGAAGGTTGTGACAATAAGCGTTATCAGTTTATTGGAGCAACTCTTTGGTCTGATTCGGACCACGTTCCCGAAAAAATAGTTAGAATAGACAATTTTGATACCGAAAGATATAAGTCCAACCATCAACTGGATAAAAAATTTATCAAAGGAGAATTAGCTTTTGCCAACAATAACAATCTCATCCCAATTGTTATAACACATTACCCCCCAATCAGAGATTGTTTACCGTCAAAACGTAAAAAAGATAAATATGTTTCACTGTACGTTAATGATCTAGAAGATCTAGTTTCACATGCAAGCATTTGGATATATGGTCATACACATTATAACATAGACAAACAAATTGGAAAGTGCAGAGTTATAAGCAATCAATTGGGTAAGAAAAAGGATAATATTCAGGATTTTAGTGCATCCTGTGTTGTAGAAATTTAATTTTTAATTCTAAAAAAATATAAACCATACAAATAAAGAATGCCAACTGTTACGGAATTAAAAAAGCAATTAAGGGCGAGAGGTCTTCCTGTCTCTGGTACAAAAAAAGAGCTAGAGGCTCGACTTAAAAGCGGTGTTAAGTCTCGTACTAGAAGAACAGTAAAATCTGTAAAAAAGCGTAAAAGTCGCAAGCAACGTAAAAGTCGCAAGCAACGTAAAAAACCCAGTGTTAAACCCAGAAATATGACTGCACTACTTAGTAAAGATTTATCATTAGGTGAAATTCAAGAACACTTGAAAAGTATGACAGTTTCTGACATCAAAAAATCACCAGTGTATAAATCCCTATCAGCCGAAGATAGAAAGAAGGCTAAAAAGAAAGCCGAGATAATCAAAATTTTATCTGGTAAAATTCATGCTTCAAAAACCGCCAAGAAATCCAAACTTTCTAAAAAGTCTTCGCGGTCTCGGAGACCAGCGGCATGTAACTGGGTGCTAGAGTTTGAGAGTAAATTTTCTAGAGACAAACTCAAAAACAATCCACATAAATTATACATATTTGGTGAGAACGATGAATGCTATGAAACAGGTCAACAATGGCGGAAAAGTGGTATAGATGACATGGCGAACAAGTGTTATCAAAGAAGTACTCAAGCTGTAATACGAGGTGAGCCAAATGCAGCTCCGATTGTCACTGTAAGTCGTATGGGAGCTTCGGATAAGAAATTGAAGGAGTACATGAAGAGAGATGTAGATGCGATTTTGGCGGACGTAAAACAAAAAGATATTAAACATCTTGTGCTATCGGATGCGCTCGTGGGAACCGGTGTTGCTGATTTACATAACAAAAATCCAGAGGTGTGGAATTATTTGGTAAAACAGTTGTTAAGATTAGCTCCCGGAGTTAAATTACCAGCTGGAAAGAAAAATTCACCTGCTAACGTTATTGATGTGTTGAGTGGTGGAACTTGCACATTTTCTAAGACTAGAGTGCCGTCCGTTGCATCTAGAAGAAAATCACACACCAAAGAATCTATAAACAGACATTCCGGTAAAAAAGGTCGTCCTCAGCAACAGATAAAGAAAAAGTCTATTACTCGATCCGATATAGGCACTAGTAATATTTCAGAGCTTGAAGCGGCTATACGCGAGTGTTTATTTGGTAAAGTAGCCCCTGCAATGACCGTAAAAGATCCTGTACCAATAGTTGTTGCGGAAGAAGAAACTCCAGTAGTTGTTGAAGAAGAGGATATTGGATTTTAATTTATTTTCATTATCAAATGAATGAAAATATTATTTTGTTATAAACTTTTTACCCGTTTGATATCCTGAAGAAAATAGATTTAATTTATTGGTTGTATCTAAACCGAAATTAAATGTCGTATCACTGACATTAGAAATTTTAACAATATCTCCTTCAAATGAATCAGCACTCGCTTTGGTATTTGCACTGATAGATATATTTAAAATATCCAATGCATATGAAACGGGATTAAAATCCGAATCAAAATCACCAGTTTTTTCATCATCGGAAATAAGATATATTCCTAAACATGGAGATTGTGTCACATATTGAAGAGGAAAATTAAACGCTAGCCCTCCATCGATATAATATGAACTTCCATATTTATATGGCGGAAACATAAAAGGTACTGTGCAACTCATACGTACAGCTGTAATACATGGTATTTCAGGCGTTGTATCAGGTGACAGTAACTCAACTTGTTTTTTACTATAGTTAAAAGTTACGCATTTAAAAACGTTACCCGTTTCTTCATGTAATTGCCCAATTGTTAGAAGTTTTCCCATCTTTTTTATGGTTATCGTTTCTAGAAATTCTTGTATAGGTGCGAAAGAAGTTGCACCGCCCGATTGAACCATTTGCATATAATTCGGAAATTTTAGCTTATCGAATACACGTGTTTGTGTTAATTCCGTTAATATTTCTGTAGGGGTATATCTAATAGCTAATAGATAGCATATCATGGAACCAGCCGAGGTTCCTACAAATTCTTCTATTCTAAAACAGGAATTTTCTGAAATAGAACTGAGCGCGCCCAGTACTTGAAAACCCTGCATTCCTCCACCGGACAGACATAAGCTTTTGTATACACTCATTTTTCAAAAAAAAATTACACTTTAAGTTAGCTACTATTCATTTTATAAATCATGCACGCAATGGCGATGCATAATATTATAATAACAATTATGTACACTGTTTTGTCACAGTTCGGATTCCCATTAGATAAAACAGCTCTTGCAACAGAATGTAGTGGATGATCACTATCGTCTAGCGCTTCTATATAAGCACCCGCTGAAGGAAAAATTCGATTAGTCACTGCTGCAATACTTGGTTCATTATCTTCAAAATCCTCAACAACCCGAGGATGCCGCATTTCAGGAACCAAACCCGGTGGTTGCATCGGTTGTGGCATTTGTCTCGCTCTCATTTGCATCATTTGCTCAGGATTCATAGCTTGTCTCGTAGGCATAGTATCCCTTATATATTTATTAGCAATACTTCTGGACTGATGTTCACCTTCTCCGTCTAAATCCAAAATATCATCAATAGCAGTTTTGGGACCACCCATCTGCGCATATTGTGCTTGATAAGGCATTTATTTACAAATACATTTTTTTGAAAAAATTTACTTAGCGGCTTTGGTGTATGGAGTTATCGTAAAACATTGTCTTACCCAAGCAGCAATTGATATGAAAATAGTAAAACCTAAACCAACCCACTGAGCTGTCGTTATCTGTATACCAGCTTCTATTGGATCTGTCATAAGAATTAATGAAAACCATCCTATAACACCTGCTAGTACTAGTAGACCCAGGGCATAAATTCTATGATTATTAAATATGTGCGATAGATTCATTTATTTAATAATTTATCATATGCTTTATTTAAAAATTCATCGTTACTCGATTTTACTAAAGATGCCAAAACATTTGTAAAATCCTTTACCTCCACTTTTCTTTTATCTGTTGTAATATCGAGTTTTTCGTGTTTGTATGATATCTTAAACCCCATTTTAACTAGTTTTTTGTATTTGGAAGTCTTTTTTATCGCCTTGAAATCAGAATATTTACCTTTTATTGTAATTTTAATCTCATCTTCTGTTACGGGAGGTTCATAACGATCAAATGTATCTGTACCGATGTATACTATTCTTTTACGGGGTATGTTTAAAACTTGTTCTGTGAGTTCTATTTCACCGTCGTTGTAATCTATTATCAGTATGATATTTTCATTAGCTTCACCATATGCTACTTGCATCGAAGAACCTGGATACATAATATTATCTTGGGGACTTTGTTTGCTATGTATATGACCTGATATAACAAAAGGATCATCAATATCCCATTCATCTCCGTCTTCTGAAATGATAGCCCCCATTTTGCATCCTTTGAATTCTTGATGAGCGAATATTATATCAGAATCTTTCCAATCAAAAGAATGTGTGTTTAGAGCTTCTTGAAATCTACCAGGAGCTACGTAAGGACAAAACATAAAATTTGCATTGATTTCTGGGCATTCAAGATGTTCTACTTTATCTACAATGCTGACGTTATCCCATTGTTTCAGTGCATTCATCCAATGCTGATCACTTAGAAATTGATCATGATTAATCATGTCATGATTTCCGACGAGTACATAGACTTTAGCGATTGTTCTCAATTTATTTATAAAGTCCAGTGCTCTATTTAATGCCAAAGTATGCAAACGCTCGTGATCGTGAAGTATGTCGCCAAGTAAAACTATTAGATCAGGATTTACATCTGACAATTTTGTCATCACTTCTTCAATAAGTTTATCAACAATATTCATATTATCTACTCTAAAATGTGTGTCTCCTATTGCAACAATTCGCATTTGTTATTTTGTATGACAAATGTTAAATTCAGTTTCTTTTTCTTAAAGTGTACACGAGTAAAAGAGCTACCGCCGAGACACCTAGACCTCCTATAAGTGCCAATGGGAGAGCTCCTAAACCGGAATCGGGTTCCTTGACTGTCTGATCATCATCATTGTGATCAAAATCACCGCCATCTTTCTCTACCGTTTTGGTACCCCCTTCAGTTTCGATATATTGTGGCGGAGTTTGACCATTTTCACACACAACGCTAAATTTACCACCCTTAACCTTGTCATCATAAGGCGTTTCAAGTAACGTTAGAGTCCATAATACTTCTTTATCGCTGAAATTAGTAGTACAGGAGTTAGCTATATTACAGCCATTTTTGGATACAGATGACTCATCTGCAGCTACTTTAAAAATCTTACCGTCGTAGCAAGAGTTAGTACCTTCGAATTTAGCAAAAAGTGTTTTATGATTTAGGTCACTCATAGTAATAAATTCTTCAGTTGCTTTGAAAGTGCACTGTGGTTGAGCTTCGGAATTGCGATCCAAAACAAAGTCCCAAGATATTATATCAATCATTTTATATAATATATCATTTTTTAGCTTGTTTTTTGTTTTTTTGATGCTTGCTCATTAACGGTTGGGATGTCAATATCGCAAAAAGGGCATACGGGTCTTCTTTTACCCCATTCTTGGATACAAGAATGATGAAAAAAGTGTTTACATGGTAAAATTCCTATCTCTTCATCTTTTTCGTATTCGGAAAAACATATACGACAAGATGTACACTTATCCAATTCTTTATTGGAAGGATTGTATTTTACTTTTTGTATATCAAGTTCTCTTGCTTGATCAATAAGTCTTTTTTCTTGATCCTCAACAAAACTTTCGTGCATAACTTGTTGGAGTATCTGTTCATCGGCATTATCCATCAAATGATTCATAAATTGTTGAAAAAACATCCCCCGTCGTCTGTTTCTGGTTCGATTTATAGCTCGCACGATGGAATTTCTATTTCTACGCATTTGTAAAAGTGGTGGTTCTTCATTCGATTCATCTTCTGACTCTTCACTTGGTTCTAGATTTCCCGTTGCAGCTTCTTCCGAAGTTTGTGTATTTTGGGATGGAGGGGGTGGAGGGGGTGATAGTATATCGTTTTCCACAAAATTTAAAAAATCAATAAATGTATTGGTAGGATCTCGAATAATTCTTCTAGGTATTGGAGAAGTCGGAATTGACATTCCAGGAACAACGTATCTTCTCCCATTAATTTGCAGAGATGTAGTAGTGTTCGGAGGCGGAGAATTTGCTTCCGATTCCGGGTGTGTTGATTCGTCGGGTGTGGAGTTCGGAGGCGTCTCCGAAGATTGTAAACGATTGCTCTCATAAGCAATAAGATCTGGCGTATTGATAATAAAATTATTCGTTGTCGGAGTTTGACTGTTTAATAACGAACTTACTAGACTTAATATTGGTTCAGGAGTGGCTCCAGTTGTAGTATTCATAGAAAAATTCGAAAAATTACTTGAGCTTTCGCTTGTTTCGTCAGACATTTTATTACTATCATAATAAAATTTAAATCAATTTATAGCGAGCTTTAGGGTTTTTTTGCAAATTTTTTTAGCATGACTATTCAAGAAAATTTTACCAATATTCACTAAATATTCAAGACATGCTGGGCTAATCCATGAAATTGCATTAACGTCATTACCAGGGAATTTTTGAACCGATAAAGCAATTCTTTTAATATTTACTTGAAAATAAGTACTCCGATTAACTTTGATTTTTTCACCCAACTGTTCAGGTGTTAGTTGTATACCTGTTTCTTCAGAAACTTCGCGAATTGCTCCCGTGATAGGAGATTCACCTTTCTCGAGACTTCCTTTTGGGAATCCCCAAAGATTTCCTCTCGATTGAACCAAAATGACATTACCTGTTTCATCGGAAATAACAGCTCCTGCTTTACTTCTCGATCCTTTGTAGATTTTAAATTTTGTTTCTACATACGGCGTAATGTCAAAAAAACATTGTTTGCATTTACACTCCATTAATCTTTATAATTATACATATCTTTACTTTAAAATTAAGTCATAGGCCTTAATCGATGAACATATAGAGCTGACTTCCGTCCTATTCTATTAGCTCTTCCTAATATTTGAGTTTCTATACTGTGATTCATTGTGTGAAAAAGAATAATATCAGTGCATTCTTGTAAATTTATACCTGCACCATTGTTGCGAGAATTGAGAAATATAACCTTAACACGTCCTTCTTTGAAACTTTTAATAATTTTTTCCCGTGTTTCGGACCTACCCTTAATTTCTTTACAGGAAATATCAGCTTTCGGTAATTCTCTGTTTATAAGTGAATATGTAGCATCTTCTTCTGAAAAAATAATGAACCTACCGTTTTTCTTTTCCTTGATAATCTTTATAATTTGTTGTGTTTTGGTAATCTTTTTCTCCTTTTTACCTTTTTTATCTTTTGAAGTTGTCAAGTAAGTTAAATCTTTGACAGAAACAGTGCATCTGCATAACGGACAACTATTATTATTTTTTAGCCATGTCACAATACATTTACCACAAAAAATATGCTTCCCAGTACAGTCCACTAAAGCTGGTTTGTTAAGCGTATTAAAACATATATTACACATTGCTTTCAAAGATGATGCATTAAATCGCA
>Ga0114925_10001591_pt1 | contig 11285 bp, 17 predicted proteins | sample SumtaG_2_FD_87287 | JGI IMG/M metagenome (GOLD analysis project Ga0114925, IMG submission 87287) | Deep subsurface microbial communities from Indian Ocean to uncover new lineages of life (NeLLi) - Sumatra_00607 metaG | ecosystem: Environmental > Aquatic > Marine > Oceanic > Sediment | place...
GCGGCATCGGCCAGCAGTTCGTCGGTCGCATAGCACAGGCCGATCACTTTGTTGAGCTTTAATTCCATCTGCCGGAACTTTGGTTGTGAGGCTTCTTTTTCAGACGCTTCTGCCGCCCAGTATGCCCGGATTCCACCGCGCCGCGAACCATCGGCCCGGCTGGTTTCGTCCTCAGCGTTGAATGTCATGCTGTTGGAATTGGCCGAGATGCCGACCATATCCACGCGCCTCAGCAGTTCGCCCACATCGTAAGTGCGAGACAGCAGGCCGGGGGCCGCGTCGGTGCCTACCAGGAAGCCGCCAGCAGAGGGGATGCCCTCGGACAGGCCGCTGACGGCTTTGACGGCCCGGAGATCGCCGATGGCTTTGACGCCAACGGCCTTGACCATATCATAGCCGCCCTCGTCAACCGGGTTGGTGGATCTGAGCGGCAACAGGCGTTCGTCGCCGCCACGGGCCACAACCTGGAGAAACTCGCCGATGGACTTGAAGGGGCTGCCCTCCAGCTTGCGATCCGCCTCATCGCCCGTCACGGCGATTCCAGCGGCGTTGGTCGGCGGGCCATCGAATTCGGCCAAGCCCAGTTCGACAGCCTTGATCTCGGCTGCTTTGACTTTCAGTTCGTCGGCCTCCTCGCGGAGGGCTTTGACCGCCGCCATGTCGGGCGCGTCACCTTCCAGGAGGGCTTTGGCGGCTTCGAGTTTCAGCCGCGCTTTTTCGAGTAGTTCTTTCCAATTCATACTACACCTCCAATATTTCCAGTTCTATCAATTCAATTTGAATCGCCGCTTTGATGGCGGCCAATCGAGCCTTAGCCATTTCCGCGTCGGCTTCTGCCGATGACTTCCCGTCATCCTCTGGCGCTGCCGCTTCGGTTGCGGCCTTGGACAATTCCAGCAATCCCCCAACAGCTTTCGCCAGCAGGGGATTAGATAGCATCATTCTCCATTCCATCGGTTTGACCGTCAGCGTATCGCGGCGCAGCGGAAAAGTGACGATCTGCCCGTCGGCGGCCTTTTGTACGCCGTCATCGGTTGCCTCACCTGATGTGCCGATCTTGCCCGCTTCGATCAGATGTTTCAGGAATGTCATATATTTATTGCGCAGATTCAGCACACGCTCGACCCACAGACCTTGTTCCGTGGCCTTGGCCGTGCCCCAATCGACATATCCCAGCACATCGTCACGGCCCGGCGCGGCCAGGTCGTCGCCGTCCATGACACCCCTGGTCCGGCCATGCTCCCAGTCCACGAGCAAGCGTCCGGTTTCTGTGAAGGCGCTTTCGAGGACGGTCTTGGACGTAAAGTATTCGCCCTTGCTCCCATCGGCGTTGACGTTTTTGGAAGCAATGCCCTCGAGATCGCGCACGTCAAACAGGACAATATGATTGGCAACACGCATTTCATCGCCCTCGATGGAAATGGCTTTCAGGCAATTGTCTACAGCCTTGCTTTCTTTCACCGGCCTGTATTCGATCTCGACCTTGACGGGTTCGCCAAATTCAATCCCATCGTCGGTGATGGTGTAGGGATAGGATAATAGTCCTTCGGGGCCTTCGAGAATGATGGAATCATCGAAGACTTCCTTCACCCAATGGCCGTCGGTCGTCGGCTGGGCCACCTCTCGCGTCGGCTGAAAATCGGCATACCACGCATCGCGCACACGCCGCCCCTGTTCATCGAGGCTGACGGCTTTCGTGCTTTTCCCAGCGGCATTGATGCAGGCGAAGATCGCCGCCTCATCGTCACCGTCATCGGCAAGTACGGCGTTGGCCGCCGTCACACATTTGCCTTTTTCGTCATCCGTCCAGTTTTTCGCTACGCTTGGCGGCTTATCTGTTGTCCAGGGCATGTCTACCTCCTAACAAATAAATATCCGTCTTCCATAGGCACCGAATCCGCGCCAGTGAGTGACGCCTTGCCGCCAGCATAAAAGCCCTCTTGGAGCGCGGCCCAACTAGAGCCACGATCCTGACACCACGTCAAAGCCTGTGCTGGGCGACACATCGTACCCCGACGACAAATGGGGCATTCATATTCTGTGCCCGAGTCATACAAGTCAGCTTCAAAACCGCAGTGAGCACATGTATGTTTGAATTTGATCTCGGCATAGTTGAGGGCGAAGTTCCCTGGAATCGTGCTGCTGCTCGTCGTCACCTCGTTTGGCATGTCTACCTCCTAACAAAAAACGCCCCAAGACTGGGGCGCAACTTGGCGCTCAGTTGGGGCGTTCTATGACGCTCGGTTATGGGATTATGGTCAATTATTCAACGAGTAGCTCAAGGGCGATTTCGTGAGCCACCATTTCTCCTATGATTGGTATTGCGTCCGTAGAGGAATCGGTGATGAGCCGTCCATCCATTTCGGTGTCTCCCGTCAAGCGTACTGCGTTGATGCTTATGGAAAAGTTGATACGAAAGCTACTCATCGTACCCACGAAAGCATCTCTAGGAGCCACTGTAATCGTGGCGTCTACCGAACGTTGCGGCTGCTCCCACCATTCACGCAACTTTATGGCGCGTTTGGCCCGCTCATCATAACCATCCACCTTCCATTGAATGCGCGTGAAGCGTTCATTCAGATCGTTCTCCAGTTTGTGGGCAACTTTGTTGTATTCTACTTTCTCTAACACCGGGCGTACTCCTTTCAATTGACGCAACTGATTTAATCACCAATAAAACTAAGTCCCATACTGAAATGCTGTTCACGTGCTTTTCACCATGATGCCTGGATTCTATCACAATTGAGCCATTTTGCAAGCGGGCGAATGGCAGATTGCATTTGTGGCAACGAAATATTTTATTCATCACCTGATAACGCCTCAGAAATCTTGCGCAATCCGTCTGCAATCTGCCGGGCCAATTCATCACTCATTTGGATTACGTTGGGATGTATGCGTTTTGCGGCATCTAACGCATCGGCGATTTGTACGAGCCATTCTTTGTCATTTGGCGTTGCAAAATCTATGCCAGTCACCGTCTGATTATCCTCGCAATCACAGCATCAAACAGCCGTATGATTTCTTGTTTCTTGTCCTTGAACACGCTTTGCACGGTCGGCCACTTGTGCCGCTTATGTACGGCGGCCTGCCGTTTCTCATCTTGCACCAATGGCGCATAGCTGGCCTTTGTCCCCACTATGCCACGTACTCCAGCGGCGAAACCTCTAACTTCGGTCGTCCAAGAGCGGCCCAGGGCCTCGGAGGTTTGCCTTTCGCCCACCGAACCGTCCTTCCTGGCCCACTTTGAGCCGAATCCCCGTTCATACCAGACGTTTTGGCCGCCACTGGTAAAAGCCCTCGGCTTATTGCCCGCTGTCTCGGGTGGGTAATCGGCCACGCCGGAGCGTATCAATTCGGTGGCCCCGCCCATCATGGCCTTGAGCCCGCGCATGATGCGCCTGGGCGCATCGGCGAAAGCGCGTTCGAGTCGTTTGGCTCCTTGGACGCGGTATTTGAAAGTCATGATTCACCAATGATCGGCCTGAGAGTCTCCCAGCACCGTCCGCGAGGATGGCGAGGCGGGCCATCGCCGCCGCCGAATGGATATTCCCCGTCCAGCCCCACGGCTTTCTTGCCGTGCAATGGCCGGCACAATTCGCAGACGAGACCGTCTTGATTCGTATGCCAGGTACGTTCCCAGGTGAAAAATCCCTCGGCTTCGTAGGCTTTGGCCGTCGCCAGATTGCCTTCTTTGGCGGTTCGTGTAACCTCCGTCACGGCTATCATTTGCGCCCGGTTGTCGTTAAAGGCTGGCAACGCTGCCAGTTTCCGTCGCAAGTCGCCGATGGTCATCCCTGGCGTTTCCACGAACTCGGCTACGTGCTGACCGACGTTGCCACGGGTAGTTTTGTTGACACCTTTTACCAGCTCGCCAGCATGGCCCCTTGCCCATCCCGCCGCTGCCGTATTGATGAGCGTCCAATCCACCCCCAGGCCGGTAGCCGCCTCAATCGCCTCTGCTGAACATAAGGCGGCTGCCGTCGCCCCGTCGGACAAAAGCGGGAGAATTTCGGCCAGGAGCAGCCGATCTTCGTTATCCCAGAACTTCTTATCCAGCCTCTTGGGCAGGTCTTCGATGGCCTTACGGGCTTTGGGGATTCCGGGTTCCAACCGCTCGTTTATGCGTTGTAACTGGCCTTGCCAGAATTGTAAAAGTACGGCTCGCCATTGCGCTTCGGCGGCGTCTTTCTGCTGGCCCTGGGGGTCCTCCTCGCCGTCCAGATCGGGAAGCCTACGGGTAACTTTGCCAGCTATGATCGTGCTGGCAAAACCCGGCCACGAAAGCGGCCTTTACCTCCTCTTCGGTAGTGGCCCCGGCCAATGCCGCTTTGATACTCTCGTTCACGTCGCTGGGTATGTACTGGCTCACGAAATCGTAGTTGGCCGAGCCGTTGTCACGGAACCTGCGACGGGCTATGCTCTCCCACTTGCGCAAATCGTCGGAAATGGCCTTGCTGAATAATTGTTCCTGTGGTATGGCTGGCGCAACGGGCACGCTGGTATCCAGGTCCGCGTATTCCATTCCCGCTGGTAGTTCAATGCCGAGAATCTGCGTTGCCACAGATTGTTTCATGCCTGCCGTGACGTAGAAACTCCAGGCCGCCGCCCTCTCGTTTTCGTCGGCCTGGAATACGTCCAGGGTCTCGGGTCGGAAGTCCAAGTGGTAGCCCAGGTCGTCGAGCAGTTGCGAGTTGAGCACCGAGGCCACGAACTCCGATTCTGGCACGACAGTATCCCGGTAGAAGGCCAGGTTATCGGACGTGACGACACTGCCCCCGCCAAGGCCAGTGGCCGCCGTGCTCCACAGCATCGTCTGTGGCACGCCGATGGCGGTAGCGATGTCCTCGCGCTTTTCTTTCGTGAATTCGGTATCCGAAAGCTCGCTCATGCCTTCGCCCAGGATGACGGGTTTGACGGCGGCCGAGATGACCTTGGCGGCAAAGGCATTTTTGACACCAGTGATAAACCGTCGCCACCAGGCCTCGAGCTTCTCTTTCTCGCTGTCTCGCGGATTGCCCTCGACAGTCAGGAGGGTGGCCTTGATCGCCCCTCGGCTGAAAAAGAGATTTGCAAAAACATCGATGTTATATAAGGCACCAGCGGCCTTTAAGGCGGCCTGGCCTGGCGAGCCAGTCGGTGGCCCCAGCTCCACGAACGGATCGGGCTGCCAGAAATATACAACGTCATCGACAGCGAGTGGTTTCTTGCCGTGTCTTAGCAGGCGGATAAATCCGGTCAATCCAGTCTGTTCGTTCATCTCTGGCGTCACAGAGGTGGGCAACAGGTAGCGCAGGTCGAGCGTCCGTACCCGGTTCTTTTCCCGGAATAGATAGGCTCGGCCCAGCAAGGTCAACGCCGCCTCTATCAGGTAAAGCAGACTGACGGGATCCGGCAAAAACCCCAGGACATTACTGTAATCTGCCGAGGTGTCGACGTCCTCACCGCCCCGCCCGACGATGGCGAATGGCAAGGCCGACAATGCCTGCGCCCGGAGCTGTACCGCTCGCCAGAGCCAAGGGACGGTTTTCCAGTACTCCTTGAGCTGCCTTATCGGATCAACGTCTTGGCCGCCGCTAAAGAATGTCCACGCCTCGGGTGGTAGCTCATCAATGGCTACCGCTTTAGTGCCATCGAAGAAGTACGAGCGTGTATTCAGGAAATCAGCCATTGGCTACCTAATCCCACTTCTGTCATAGCCCACACCAGTGCATCCAGCCGGTTTGGGCTCTGCGCTCCCATGCCTGGCTCCCAAGTACACAATTCGTCCTCCAGAAACGGAAACTCGCCAACGTGATGAATCCGGCCTTGTTCGTACATTGCCGCTATCGGCTCGGCGCGAATCGCCTTGCCACGACTGGCATGAACCGCCTTATAAGAAATACCAGGCTCCACAGTTCTAATCGTATTCTCCACCATATCACCGCCAAAATTCGTCTCGGCCACTATGCGGTCGGCCTTGTGACGATGATAGGCCGTTATTGCTGCCCGCGCCCAGACATTTGGTGATGCTCGCAAGCTATTATCGGCCAAAACATAACCGTGTTTTTTGCCGTCTACGAATGCTATGCCGCCGACTACAATACCGCATTCAGTAACCCCGCCTGGTGGGTCTACGCCTACAACGATCCGTTCCAAATCAGGATGCTCCAAAATCCGATGCTTCTCAATCGTTGCCCGCGCCCACAATGCGCCTGGTGCGTCATCCACATCCTCAGCCATGATTTCTTGTCGGTATGCCAATGCTGTCATGTCGTGCGCCAGATCATCAATCGCCGACGCCGAAATGTGTGGGTTGTCGCGGCTGGTAAAATGAAATGCTGCCCATCGCCCCGACTTATCAGCCTCTGCGCGTTTGAACATCTTAGCGGCGTGCCGTGGATTTCGTGCTTTCGTCCAGCCTCGACTATGTAGGCTCGGTGGCGTATAGACAAAAGCCCCATCGCCGTCGTTATCCAATAACATCGGCGCACCCACTCTATCCCAGGCATCTTCATTCATCAACTGCCATTCATCCAAGATGAGCAGATCGGCATAATCACCGCGTAGCGTATTGGCGTCCCAGGCTGTTTTGGCCCTGATGCGGGTTTCCGTGCCCGGAATCTCGATGATATGACGCCCTTCATGCTTGTAAAGGATCCCTGCGTCTAGCGGTTCGGCTAATGCGCGTTTTACCTCAAACCAAAACCGGTCAACTTGTTCGGCGGTCGGCGTAGCATAAAGAACACGCTGGCCCGCCAGAAACCTTTGAAGTGCCAGGATTGCGATGCCAGTAGTTTTGCCCGATCGCCGCCCGGCACGGATGACCTTGCGCTTCGCCAGTGACTCAATGAAGGTGCGTTGTTCGCTATGCGACTTCCGGAGAACGATCTTGAATTCCACATCATCCATCCCCGTCGTAGACAACACGAAAGACCACCTCGCCGCCACCCTCGCCGGTGTGCTCCATACGCTGTATGGGTTTTCCCATCAAGTAATCAGAGATCCATTGACGGGCTCTGGCGTCACCCGCCTTTGCGAATTGGATAGCGACCTCGATAATTTTGTTCCATTCTTCCGTTGTGACGCGGCGGGATAACGCCTTGATGTACTTCTCCTCGACGCTGCGTTTGGGTCGGCCTCCGCCACTTCCCTGGGCCGCTGTATTCCCTTTGACGAACCGACCATTACTGTCTCGTTGCGCTGCCATATTTCCGCCGTTTTATTTCGGGTTGCTAAATCACGCCTTCTTTTTCATCGGCAATATCCTGATACCGTGAATGAGCTGAGACAGCCCAATCGCCACGCCGGCGACTGAGAACAGCGCCTCGATCCAGCCCTTGGCCTCCACCGGCGCAACCTGATAGCCCATGCCCACAGCGGCCAGGTAGCCCAATACGGCCAGGCCACCGGCCAGGGCCAGGGAGACGTATCGTTTGTATTGCGCGGCCAGTTGAACAAAAAAGGCCAGGTGCTCCATGAGCCAATAGCTCACGATGCCTGCCCCACCGCCACTCAGAACCCAGGTTAAGAATTCATTCAGTTCCATGTTTTACCTCCGCTCCATAGCCCTCCCCCTTAGCGCCGGGGCACTCACCCCGAACACCCCGGCGCCGACAAAAGGAAGGAGAAACGATGAGACACAATAGAAAAGGCCAGGGATTCATCTCCCTAGCCTTATTATACCACAGAAATAGGCTATGTCAATGATGCGGCATCTCTCTAAAGAAATACAACCGCCACCGTCCGCCCTCTACCATCCACACCGCCCCCGCACTGCTCCAGCCGTGTGACGACATATCATCGCCCGACATGACGTACAGGCAACCGCCGGTCGGATCGTCCTCTGACGGTGCGGCCAGCACCTCGGCGGCCAGGGCCAGCATCTCTGCCGATGGCTCCAATTCGCGCCGATGGCCGAAGAAACCTTGCTCTATGACCGTCCAAAGGTCATCGGGAAAATCTGGCGAGGCCATGCGATTCATGGCCGTCCACATGACCCATCGTTCGGCGTCGCCCACGTTGCCGAATAACGAGCCGGTCTCGCCGGCGGTCATGGAGGCGAGTATCCAGGCGTCAGATTCACTCACGACGATTGGGGTAGCGATGGCTATTGCTGCCCCGATTGCTATGATCGCCTCGATCATACCGCTGCCTTCTCTGGCGTTGCCAATGAAGCGCGCCACAAAGCGGGCTCACTCCATTCCAAATCAAAAGTCAACTCTTTCTCGCAACCCGGACATTCAAATTCCGTTGATGCTGGCAGGTCATATCCGCAGCCATCCCAGTCATGCGCCGATTCTCTCAATTCATCCAATACATCAGCGCCGCAGTCTGGACAAAGCGCCCCCCATTCTTTGAGCTCCCAGTCCCTATCAAATTTTGCCCTTTCCGCCAGGAAAGCATCTACGTCAAAAGACATCGTTATCCCCTTTCAGTCATTCCCCGGCCCCCACCAGCCGCCGGGGTCATATTCATCATTTTCGCCTCGCTCAACACCACCAGTCTTGCCGTAGCGGGTGTCTCTGCGAGTTTGGCAGGCTCCGACCGGCCCGGGTCCGGCTGCGAGGCCGCTTGCGCGGGGCGTGTTGCTGGCCTGCCCGTTCGTCTGTCCATCTGCACTTCATCCGTTCGCTTCTGCCCGGTCGCTTGTGCCGGGCTATGGGCGCGGGCCGTTTCGAGGCGGCAGCGTGCCTGCGTTCCTAGTTCGTCTGGTGCATACTTCCCGGCTGCGCTGAGGAACAAAAAGACATCATTGAGACGCCCAAAGAATTCCATCCGCTTGTTCTTCGTGAGTGCGTCCCACATTTCTTGTACTGATTTCCGCGTTTCTTCTATTTCCTGCTTGGTGAATTCTCCCTGCGCCATTTCGTTCTCTCCTTTTGCTATCTAGATTGATTATCTCTGCGTCCCCGCCCTGGCGGATGAATAAAATCGTGCCATCTTCGTGGTTATTCTTTCGCAGACACCTTTGATTGTTGCCATATTTGCAGCCACCGGGCCTTTCAGGACTCCGCCACGGAGTTTGACGGCTCCGTCGGCGGGGACGCAGGGGTTGCCGGCTTAGATGATCTCGACGTGCCGGCGGGCCTTGATGTAGTCCATCAATGCCACGGCCACGGTTTCCGGTACTGCCAGTACGATGTCGTGCGGCCCGATTCTCAGGCTGTCCGCGTCGATCCAGACTACGTGAGCCAAATTGATGAGCATCTTCAGTTCAGTGAGCCATACCCACCACCCAGGCTCTGTCTCGGTGAGCCAGCACCACCCAGGTTCTGTCGGCGGTTCTGGCTCAGGCTCTGGTTCGGGTTCTGGCTCCGGCTCTGGTTCTGGCTCAGGCCCTTGCGGTTTCCATTGCCTATCAGCCATCAATGCTATCCGCTCTGCATTGACGCGCAATTCCCACCCGTCGCTCAGGGCTCTATACCAACCGGTGCCGACCTGTTCACCGGTTATGCCGAAGCCGAGCAGGGTTTCAAAGCCCTGTTCCGCCCATACCTTGCCGAATCCGCTGCTAGGCATGAGCAATCCAGGCGGTGCCTCACCACTTGGTTCATAGATTCCATCCCAGGTGTCCTCTCCGCGCCACCATTGCCCGGTAGCATCCATGAGCGCGAAAATAGTCCCGTTCGCCCCGTCCTCTTCCAGCGCAAACCAGAACATTTCGCCCTTCTCAAATTGCTGGAAGACGACGGTTACGTCGGTTGCGGTCGTCTTTCTGACGTTCAGTGGATTTTCAAATAGTTCTGTTGATAGTTCTACTTCTGTCATCGTCGATCCTTTCTTTGTTGTGCTGCTTTCTCCCAGGCTTCCAGCGCGTCAGAATACTCGACCCGCTGACAACAATCGGCACACCAGAGAGCGTCATTGTCACTGGTGGCATCGGCATCGGTCAAGGGTGAGAGACAATAGGGGCAGCGGTAGTCAGTCATTGGGCATTTCCTCCCAGGTGCGCCCGTCGAGCTGGCGGCCCGCGGCTTTCTTGCCGACGCGGTACATTGACACTTCCCTGCCGTCCTCGGGACGATATTGTATCCCGTTCCAGGTGGTGGTTTGATCAAAGTACCTTCCTTCGACGTTCATGCAGCCCCACCTTGTGTATCGTGGTTTATCTGCTTGGTGCCAAACGTCATGAGCAACCCACGCCCCATGTTGCTTGAAAAAGAATGGCACCCCTGCTGCCTGGCATTGGTCCCTGATGCCCCTGACCCAATTAGGGTGCATCGGCCTTGCTCCTGGGCCTGACTCACCGCCGACGATGATCTGGTCAAGGTTGTGCGGGTGACGCTTCTCTCTTGCCCTATCAAGGTGATCGATCCAGGTGTTTCCAATCCACGGGCTAAAGTCAATCGCGCCCAGCAACGGCTCCGCACTCACGAAATGCACCGCTGCTGGTGTCTGGAGCAATAGCGGGATCCGTTCGTCAGCTGCGGCCTGGTTCTCACAGGAGACACCGAGCCGGAAGTTGTCCGGCGTTCCTCCCAGGCTGGCGAAAAATTCCCGCATCCTATCAGGCCATTTGGTCAATAGTAACCAGATGTGGGGTGACTTTTCCATCGCATCGAGGTGAGGTAGTAACCAACCCCAAGCATCAACGTCTGGACAAAAGCCATCGGACATATCATTGACGAAAATGTGGCGGGGTAATCCGTCAAACCACATCTTGTCCTTGGCCCTGATTGTACCCGTGAGATCGGGCCACTTGATCGCCTTCTCTAGCCTGCCAGGAAAGAACTCGGGCTGATCAAATGACTCGGGCCACCCCTTCCGCCCCGCATAGTGAGTACAAAGGACAGCGGCATAACAATGATCCTTGCGTAGAGCGCAGCCTGTACAGCCCATGATCGGATTCACACTACTATCGACCCATTCAATCTTGGTCCTGATTCCCACGCTTCCCTCCTGTTCTCACCCTCGCATATCTGCAACTCCGGCACGTCCAGCCCTGCATGCCCAACCTGTCGGCTTGCACCATCGGCCGGTCGCAATGGGGGCATTTTGGCGGGGATTGCGGCGGGTTAGGTTTCATTGGCTTCCGCCTCCATGATTCTTTCGCCGAGCCATTGGGCTATCTGCGGTACTACCGCATTGCCAAGGGCTCTGAGCTTGGCAACTCTGTCAGGTACTCCCGTGGCAACCCGTCCAATTGGGGGTTCGGGCAACCATCGTCCAGCCAATCCAAGGGAAAGCCCATCAGCCAACATACCCAGGTTGGGTTCAGTGCGCCAGGGGTTATCTCTTTCAAAAGAAAGCTCCCCTGGCGACCAGGAGGCTTTCTGTACGCTCGCCCGCCTGTTGCGTCGCTGACA